>Ga0187827_10002443_pt1 | contig 25425 bp, 23 predicted proteins | sample ETNtaG_39_FD_167969 | JGI IMG/M metagenome (GOLD analysis project Ga0187827, IMG submission 167969) | Marine microbial and viral communities from oxygen minimum zone, Eastern Pacific Ocean - ETNP2014_SV_150_PacBio MetaG (Illumina Assembly) | ecosystem: Environmental > Aquatic > Marine > Hypoxic... | reverse complement strand
GCTCCGGACTGCTCGAAGAGTAGTCTTAACCTTCTGGTAAGCATATCTTTCAACATAAATGGACACCAAATCCTTCAGGTGCCCTTGACAGAAGCCAAGCACCTGAATTAAATCTTGATCCATATTGTGGTTTAGAGCAGCCTCGACAAGGTCAGCGCCGCTGAGCCGAGTTGCGTACTTGTTTAATTCCGTCCCGTAACCCATTTCAGCGATGCTGGAAGCCATAGCATCTGGTTCCTGCAACAAAAGTTGTCGCATTTGCGTGGCGTCAATCAGTTTAGCCTTGCGCGCTTTGCTACGCGCCGAGGCATTAGCCCAATTCGACTTTCCACGGGATACCGTAGCCATTACTAACTCTCCTTTTCGCTTATGCATCTCCAAACAGTGCTGATGTCACAGAAGATAGAGTAGATTTCCACGACTCGTCCAACCGTCCATCAAAGCGGTAATCAAGAACGACAGAACTGTCCTTGGTTTCAAGTACGAAGCCTCCCAAGCCATCGACATCGCTTCCTATATCGAAACCTGTTGAATCCAGCTCTAATGTCGGTCGATCAATACTGACCGGGCGCAAAACCATGCCTTTTTCCGCATCACTCTTGGCTTGAGCGAGCAGTGCTTTGAGTAGCCCTGAACGACCATTCAGACTGGATGAGCCCACCTGCTCGCGCACAGTATCCCATGTGGCATCCAACTCTTCTCGCCTAGCGATGAGTTGTGCCTTTTGGTTAGCCTGCCGCGCACTGGCAACTGTTTCCGTTTTTATCTGGGTGCATTCGCGCTCCGCGCGAGAATCGATTTCCTCGATGTGTGCATTCGTCTCAGCCGTAGCTTCGCCGAGAATTTCCTTGGCTTCGGCCTTGGCTACGTCGGTGATATCCTTCGCATCCTTCTTCGCCGCAGTGGCGATTTCGCTGGCCAACGCTTCTAGCGTCATTTCAGTCATCCTCCTCAAATTCTCCGTTCTCACTCTGCTCACAATAGGAACATTGCAAGGAATCCGAACAATACGACCGTCTCAGGCAGTACTGTGAACAGCAAGCCGGTACCGAATTTTGAGCTGTCTTCTGCAATCATTCCGACTGCTGCTGCTCCAATCTGCCCCTGGCCAAGGCCTGTTCCAATACCACAACCAGCCAGAGCAATACCTGCTCCCCATTTAGCGCTGGCGCTAATCGTTTGTTCATTATCTTCTCCTTCTGCCGCAGCAAAGTCCGCAATCAATGTCACTGCAAGGGTCGCAAACAATACCACTAGGGCAATTCTCATCCAATTTATATTCATATTTTTTCCTCCTTTTTTCCATGCTTTGCATAGGAATCTGATATCTGATTACTCGACCTCCACAGCTCGAGCTGTAAATCCAAATGGTGCGAACTTCTCGCCCATCACCTCGTAAAATTGCTTCATCCACTCGACAAGGTGAAGTCGAGCAGCGTGGATGTTAGGGCTGACAACGCCAAGCAACCAAGCGAAGCCCTGTACTACAAACCAACCAATGAAGAGGACAATAAGAAGGAATATGCTACTTCCTACTCCAAATGCATATCCAAGTCCTCCTGAGACAATAAAGCCAAGCAATAGTTGCATCTTGAAGCCAAGTTGTGGAATATCTAACTTCATGAACTTGAGTGCGAATGGAAGAATCATGGGTAATAAAATTGCAGCAAGAATAAATCCACTGACATTATGATGGGATAAATCGGATACGATTCCAACCATCCCTGTACCGTGGCCATCCTCCATATGTCCATAGAGCATATGGTTTCCAGTTTCTGCAATCTTCACACCAACAAGACCTACTGCGAATAGACGCACATAGGAGACTACGGTTGACATCATACCAATTCCTTCAATCGGACCAAGCATCGCTGCAATCGCTGGCGGCATACCGTGATAGGCGTATGAAGCGTAAATCAGCATCAAAACGCCGATACCAGCAACAATGCCTCCGATGAGTTGCATTTGAGAGAGGAAGTCGAGGTAACCCTGACCGTGATCGCCCTTGAGTCCAAGGAAGGCGTAGGCGAATAGGAAGCCACCAACTAATATTGCAATCCACGAACCCTTGTCGAATATTGCGACTGCTGGGCCAACATTACCATGTGAATCACCGTAAATCCATGAATCACGGAATCCGATGAACAGACCTAGCAAGGTGTGGAAGACTCCCATGTATATTGTTAGAAGAATAAGATCCTCAAGATTGCCACCAGCAGAAGCCATAGTGACTCTGTGGAAGGGGTAAGAGAGGGTCAGGCCGAAAGGAAGGCCATGCTCTACACCAGCGAATGCAAAGATGCTCAAATCGTTGGTTGACCAGTGTAATTCTCCTCCACTTGGATAGAACAGTGTGGGCCAAGTAGCCCATGCTGGTGCATCAGCGGCAGTCCAATGCCAGTGTCCGCCGGCCACCTCGCATGCGTGCGCACCGACAATAGTCTCAATGTCGCAATGGCCGTGGGGCAATATCTCAAAGCCGGCAAATTCACCGTACAGATAACCAAAGAGTACAGTGGCAAAGCCGATATACATCAGGAACTTGGCTGCGAGTAACATGGTTTCATCGTGCCCCTTAGCTCGGTAAAGGGCGTATCCAACACCCATTGTAACAAAGCCGTAGGCTATGTCCCCAAGCATTAGCCCGAAGAAAATAGGGTAGGTGAAGAACATGAATAAGGTGGGGTCAACTTTGCCGTAAGATGGGCGGCCCATCAAATCAGTAATGAGTTCCATCGGCTTGCTCTTGTGACGGTCTACGAACTTGATTGGAGGCATTTCTAACTCTGGGCCGTGATGACCACGCCCCCCGCCGCCGGGAACTATCTTGAACGGCTCTACCTCCACATACAGACAGGTATCAGAGAGTGCCGCCGCTACTTCGTCACTTCGGGAGGTTTCAATCCATCCATCCATCACGAAACTGTGCTCGCTGGTGGCAACTCTGACTGGGCCAAGAGCGAGTGCCATATCTCGTTCAAGGAGTTCAACACCTCCTTGCAGAACTGCGCCGTTGTTATCACCCCACATCTCCAACTCTTCTTGGAGAAGTTGCCTCTCCTCAGAGAGTTCTTGGCTACGTGCTTTCAAATCAGAAAGACGGCTACCAATGTCGCCCTCTCCGACTGGAACTGAAACTATAGAAAAATCAGCATCATCAAGTGCTGATTGAACGGTGGATGCGTCTTCATTTCTACAAAATACCGCAGCAACCTTCTGCTTTTGGCCACCAACGATTGCAATCCCATCACCTGCTGCTTTCTTAGCTACAACGCCACTCTTCACAGTGCCAACAAAAACAGTGACATTCTCATAGCCTGAAAGCAAATCAAGTTCCAGTCCGAGTGGCTCGAGTGTTGTCAGTGCTGTAAACTCTTCAGCAATTGCTCCTTCTTCACCCAAGATTGCATCAATTCGGTCAGTTGAGGTGAGCATCTGGTCTACAAGAGAAGGAAGGTCAGCAGCCATCTTGAGTCGAATCGGATGCGCCTCAAGGGGCACCTTGACATCATCTGTTGACATTTGGGACATGACGCTACGGTAACGGTTGAGATTACGCCCAATTTCCTCGGATGAAGGATTCGGCTTTCCTAATCGAAGGCCCTCTTCAACGCCAGAATAATCAATCATGTGAACTGCTTTCAGAGCAGCAAGCGCTTCGATGGCATCATCGAGATGGGGTAGCGTCCCCGCGGCAGTTAACCGGGACATTCCCTGGGTCGTCAACTTGCCCATTTCTACAACTCCAAATATAAACTAAGATTACTCGGTGATAAAATTGTTCAGCACTGCATCAATTGCGTCTGAGCGATTCTTCTCACTTTGTTTTCTGATTGCATCGAGATCCTTCTCACCATCGGCTCGCACTTTGCCAGCTTCCTTGGCGGCATCATCACGAGCCTTTGCAATCATTTTCTGTGCAGCAACATCTGCATCTCGCTTTCCGTTTGCAACGACTTCTGCTGCATCAATACGAGACTTGCTAACTATCCCAGAAGCGTCAGAACGCGCCTTGTCAAGTTTTTGACGCGCCTTCTCTTCGGCATCCTTTATTGAACCAAGAACTTCCTCACGTGACATAATACCACCCTACGGGTGAATGGGCGACTGATGAACGGTTTATGAGTCTAACCTAAATGGCGACAGGACCATTCCGACGCGTTCAAACATAAGACCCTTGACCCAATGGTTGGGGAGTGCAATGGACAGTGAACATATTGGCGACTCCGAATGGTCTGAATTACAGGCTAATTTAGAGGCGACTATCCCAGTTTATGACCGCATCAATCGCTTCGCCACGCTAGGTCAAGATCAACGCTGGCGTAAGGGAGTCAGAGCACTCATCCCTGCAAAAAGTTCAGTTCTTGAAATTGGATGCGGGCCCGGTACATTCGCTGAACGAATCGAAGGTTGTGAAGTGACCTGTCTAGACCCGATACCTGCCATGCTTGAGATGGCGAGAGAACGTGTGGACAAAGCGCGTAGCGAGAGGGGCGAAGATGATGCGCATTTCGTTGAGGGTGTTGCAGAAGAAATACCTCTACCAGACAACACCTTTGATGTCGTATGCTGCCTCTTCTCCTTCCGTGATTTTCAAGATAAACGCAAAGGTCTAGAGGAAATGCTCAGGGTTTTGAAGCCCGGTGGTCAATTGCTGATTTGTGACGCGGGAAAAGCAAATTTTCTGCACGGCTGGCTCGGCTGGTTGTGGATGAAAATCTGGGTTGGAACTTACGCTCGAGTGGTTTGCAAGCAAAGCGACCACCCTTGGAAATGGTTGACCAAGACATATACTCATTTTGGCACCACTCGTCAATACAAGAAAATGATGCGTGAAGTTGGTTATTCTCCAGTGAGAGGGCGACTACTCTTCCCTGGCATGGCTGTGCGCTTCATTGCCTCGAAACCGCAGTGATTCGTAGCCCGCATTACGGGAAGTCAATCATTGAATCAAGGTGCAGAGTATGATTGTGATACTGAGTCACCACTACCATCATCGTGATAAAAACTAACAAAAATTCCATCGCATAGATTGGTTGGATTGCAGGCATCAACGCCGGCTTCTGAAATGGTGTATGTGTCACCTGCAACCGGATTTGCTGCATCTGTGCCAGAGAATTGGATTGTAAAACTAGAGCATTGCTGACCAAGGTTCATACCATCAAGAGACAATCCAACATTCATTGGATTACAACCATCTTGACCTAGAATATTGGTTGGTGAACCTGAGACCAAGGTCAAAACACCCAAAACATCAGAATCACCATTGGTGACTGCTCCAGAATCAAATGTCAATGAAAATACAGGTGGAGCGGGGCAAGTGCTTGGACTGACTCCCGTTATCCAGTCATAATCAGCTTGGGAAATGAATCCGTACGGCATTTTTTCTATCGCATCATAGGCATTATAGTATAGCATGCCCATAGAATCTGTACGTGGGTCAAATGCGTTGCGCGTAATGTATTCCAACGAAGTTGCACCATCATCATCAACTGCCATCACAGTAATCGTACGGGTCATGGACCACTTGCAAGTTGTTGATGTCTGCCCTCTATGGAAAGTTAATCCTGATTCAAATGGAATAGCAAAAAAACCAGAATAGACCTCTCCTTGCTGAATTGTATTATCCTCTCCCGAATATGCCCCAGTATTGGTTGACAATGGGATATCGATGGACAAATCCCCATCATAATCTATTCCAATTTGGGAAATTGTACCATCAGTGTCAGTAGAATTCCAATGTAAGCCCATTAGTATTGAATAGGTTCCATCTCCATCATCTTGCACAAGGTCATCATCAGTAAACCAGAGATTCGCCTCAATAATCGGAGGTTGATTGATAACAATATTACCACCAGAGCCACCGAGTTGTACTACTTGCCAGCCCGTCGACATGCAGGCTTGGAAATTGGTATCAGCCTCTACATAGTAAAGCCGGCCTAGCGTGGTCGAATCACAGGTAGGCAAGTCATTAGCGGTGGCCACATAGTAGGTTGGCCAGTCATCGGTTGATTCACCGAGTACGACTGGGTCCCCCTCATTAGTCTCCACATCATTTCCTAAACAACCAGACAAACTGGCGCATATCATCAACAAGAACAACAGTACTGCTACATATCGCATGAATAGGCGTTGAGTTCCAAGTTTATCTTTATTCGGTTTGGAGCATTAGCGGATGAAAATCCATTAATTTTGGGAGATGGGAGAAGAATCCACATCAGTATTACATTAGAGAATTATCAGTGGGCGGCGACAATCAACGGCACGGCGAAGCCCATTTGTCCCTAGTAATCGCATTGCCAACTCGGTGGTGAAATCATTACGGCAGAAAGTCCAAAAGAGATTTTTTGAGCGCCGGCTGATTTTCAATTGCTTAGCCATTGTTTTGCTTAGAACCTTATTGTAATCGGTAAGAGGGACATCGTTTTCGAGATTGGATATTATTGATTCAGCCGCAAATTTGCCTGAAACAATAGCTTGACCAACGCCGCCACCATTTGATGGCATCACTAGGCCAGCCGCATCACCAACTGCCAAGACATTACCATCAACTGCCGATTTCACCTTACCTCCCAAAGGAATCCAACCCCCTCCATAGGAGTGTAAAGTCAAACCGAGTTCTTCACAAAAGGTATCAAGACGCTGTTTCAAAGGTACATCAAGGTTGTCATAATGTACACCAACTCCCACATTTGCAATCTCCCCTTTGGGAATTATCCAAGCATAACCCCTTGGAGCTACACTACCCATGAAAATGTCAAATGAATCTGAATCATGACCTGTAACCTGACCGTAAATTGTGGGTAATTGAACACCGGGCCTCTCACCCTTTCCACGTAATCTAGCCACATGAGCCAGTGCTCCAGAAGCATCTATCACATAATCAGCAGTAAAAGAACCTGCATTGGTTCGGTATACTTCTCGATTCAGTTTTGTTTGATTCTGAACTTTTCTAAGTTCAACCCCTGTTCGGAATTCAGCACCTTGAGATACTGCTTTTTCAGCAAGATATCCGTCTAATTGTAAACGATGAGCGCCATAACAATCGAGACCGAATCCATACTCTTTCATTGAGGGACTGAAGACTCGCATCCACTCTAGATATTGACCCAGAATATGATCTGGAAACTGCCAATAGTCTTCAAGCCAAGAATCTTGTTTGATTGAAGGGAAGGCCTCACTCATTTCACCCCATGCGGGAAGGCATTCGCCACACTGCGCTGGATTTCCTATCGTCTGTCGGCGTTCTATGACAAGCACATCCAAGCCTTCTTCTGCAAGTCTGTTTGCTACCGTTGAGCCACCTGGACCCGCACCAACAACCAACACCTGCCGATGTTCCGGTTCCGACTTAGATTGGCTCAATATGACTCCCCCTGTTCATAGTGAATCGGGGTCCGTGAGAAGTAACTACCGATTCATTGTAGTTTCACTCGTTGCGTTCCATCACTAGCCTAGTCAACCATTCAAGTGCATTTCTAGATTCACTCTCGGGGAATTGAAAAAGAGCATCGATGGCTCGAGCTAAATGATTGTTCACGAGGGTTCTAGCATAACCCATACTTCCAGAACGATTGAGGAGAGTTGTTAGTTCAGCCCACAAACCATCATGGAAGTGAGATATGATTTCGGCTAACCTCTGCCTGTCCTCTCCATGTGAAAGTGTAAGTGTGTGAATGAGTGGTAGCGTCATCTTGCCCTCAATAACATCAGTTCCACGTGGTTTACCCATTCTTTCATCTCCCTCTAGATCTAGAAGATCGTCAACTATTTGGAATGCAAGGCCGAGTTCAAGGCCAAATTGACCAAGGATGTCCACCATCCGTGCATCAGCACCAGCGACAATCGCGGCTGCTTTGCATCCCGCTTCAAAGGGGCCTGCCGTTTTTCCTGAAATAATGTGATAATAGTCCTCAGGAGTTGTTGCTAGATTGCCGATATGCTTGAGTTGCATCAATTCAGAAGATGCAATCCGAGCACAACAATCAGCTATCAAACGGACAATTCTCTGATTGTAACCCCCTCCAAGTCCAAATCCTTCTACGAAAAGATAGTCTCCAGTAATCAGTGCCCGGGGGGAATCATAACGCTCATGCAAGGTTGGGACATTGCGACGAAATTTGGCTCCATCGTTGATATCATCATGAACCAAAGTTGCGGTGTGAATCATCTCAAATGCAAGAGCAAGAGGCATCACCTCGCTATCATCTTCACCGCCTGCAAGGTTGTACGAAAGAAGAAGAAGAATTGGTCGCCATCTTTTTCCACCCGCCATCAAAACCTGTTTTGCAAGTCCCATTACTTCCGAGTTTTCACCGGCGCACGCATCAGCCACATGGGCGAGCAGTGCCTCTTCAACAGCCTCCCTTTTCTGCTCAAGTAAGGCGATTTGGCTATCGGCTGCTTGCATCTTCCTCATCACTTGCACAAGGGTCGGATATATCAACAGGTGGCTATGGCTCGGCCGTCACAGAGGGTGAGATATGGACGAAGAGGGCGTGCTTCGTATTGCCCGTGCCCCAACTAATTCCGCCGATTTATTGGGTGCGTTGGCAAATATTGAACCATCTGTTCTTGAATTTGAGGAAATCTCTGTTGCATCTTTGGAAGATGGCTTCAAGATGCTTGATGATGGAGAGGCTGATTTATTGTTAGGGGCCGCTATTGACATCTCAAATTCCAATTTACTTGGCGATGGATTCCAAGTAGTCGGAGCTCTGCCATTGAGAGATTGGAATTTTGTTTTAGTCAGCGAAGATAGACCTCGACATCTCCCCAAAAATGCAATCATACTATCTGAAAACCAATTAGTTAGACGGCAACTAAGGCGGCTTCGCTCTGACTTAAGGGTCCGCTCAGCAAATGCACATATCGGTATAGAAGAAAGCGAGCGCCCTGAAGAATTAATTGAGGGAGATTTGTTTTCATTCTCTAGGTGGGCTGAAGAGTTACGCCAAACAGGAGAAATTGATGGATATGTAATTCCTCGACATATTCACCGGCTTGCCGGGATGAAAACCCGGCGACACGCCCTATCTCAGGAGCCAGCAGAAGATGAATTGATTCGATTCCTTCCGAGCCCACATGCTGGCACCATCCTCGTTGTTGGGAGAATGGGGTTCCCTCGACAGAGATTCAATGAGTTGTTAGATGAAGAAGCTGAAACCTCATGGCTAATCGAAGAAATCATTCTCTCTGAAATGGATGAAGAAACGAAATCCAAAGTCGGAATCCTTGTGCGTCACAGGCAACCAGCAACTCTCATCCGTGAAGCAGAACGAAGGAAGGATTTGTTGACTCATAATGTGCTCATCGATCCCGAAGGCGAACTTACAACCAGCGAAACTAAAGTTGACATACAAATTGAGTTGATTAGTCACCGAGGCAACTCAACCGTCAGCATCCAGCGCATCGTTGATCTTAAAGATGCAATTGTTGCTGCACGTTTCATGGTACAAGATTGGAAGAAATTGGTAAAATTGGGTGAACAACGCTTCGATTTCTCAGATATCTGAATCGAGTCAACAGAGACTACGATTTTTCTCAACGAAATATTGGTTGTACTGATTCGGTTTGGCAACTTTACCGACCTAACTGCCACTTTCACCCCCATGACAAGCGCAACATAGATGTTTGAAAGGCGAAGACAGCCCTCAAGGTGTGAGGGGTTTGTCCATCAACTTAGAGTTTCTTAATACGCTTTTTCAGGCGAAACTTGCAGACTTAAGGGACTTAGCCATTGAAAATAGCATCCCCAAAACAGGCAATGTCGAACAACTCCGCGCCAGACTCATCGGAAAATTGATTCTAAGTGACATCGACTTGACTGATTCTGGCATCAAATCGATGCAGAATAATGACCTCACCGAGGTGCTAGGGATTTTTGGTGTCAAGAAATCAGGTTCGAAAAAATCCAAGATGCAGCGCCTTTGGTTACACCTCAATGCTGACCCGAAAAAACTCAATGTTTCTAACATTGGTGAAATGACTCGAGAAGGATTGCACGCATACTGTGTATCACTTGACCTACCGCGTTCAGGAAACAAAACCGTACTGATGGGTAGGGTAGCCGGCGTACTATCATCTGAAGAGAAAGCATGGGGGCGCGTAAAGAAGAGTTTGCGCACTGGAAAGAAGGTTGTACAACCAACAATAACCCCCGCTTCTGATCCTGCGCCAATCGAGGAACCACTCCCTGAACCAGTAGAGCCAGTAGTAGAAATCGTAGCCCCCACCACCCTTGATGAGGGAGGGGGTGAATCATTGGTCCGACTTGAGGCACGACGTGCTGAGTTGACCAGCCACCTGCGTGAATTCTTGCTGATTGGCCGAGAACAAGACGATGATGATGTGGCGGCCTTTATCGAAGACTTAGGGCGCTTAGGATTCGGGATTAATCATGCAATTGTTCGAGAACGAGTTCTCGATGAGTTGCAGCAAATGATTAAACTAAAGCAACAAGAAAATCAAGCGCAATCAACGCTTCCAGGTTCATGGCGAGAGAAGCAAGCTTTGCGCCACCTTGAAGATGTCAGACCACAACTACTTGACAAACTCGACGTTATTCTTGAAAAGCGTGGCGGAGATATCGCCACTGCTAGAGTCGATTTCGAGAATGCTGCCCTAGATGCTGAACTCGATTTGGAGTTGGCTGCAATTAGTGGTAGAGTTCATGGCCTATTTGATTTGCAAGTTTCTCTGCGGGCCAGTGAATCAGAGATGGACCCAGTAACCGCTCGTAGGCAAAGAGCCCTAGAGATTCTCTACCGCGGCACTCATGATGCAACTCCTGAAGCGATGGGCATACTTGGTAAGATGGAAACACAAATAGAAGCATTTGAAAGAGTGGTGGAAACAATTGTTCGCCGTTCTGAAGGTGCCTTTGGCCCGCCAGAACATGCGTTATTGGTTCGCTTCCTTGAGCGACGTGGTTGGGATGCAAATCAATCAGAGGTAAGACCTCGTCTCTTAGCAGCAGCCGGCATCTTGGCTGCTGAAATGGGATATGTCGACGCAGCAGATATCCCTACACTTCCTACAGCGATATCTCTAGACACTGAAAAGGTATCTCAAGTCGTTGATTCGATGAGAGAAATTCTCGCTGATATGGGGCGCCCCCCACCTACGCAAGAAAGCGCTATTGAAAGTAAATCGGATATAGTTTCCACCGATAGCCGAGTGAAAGCAAAACTCGATGCTGCAGATGCTCTGCTCAAGAAACTGAACCTTGGCGAGAGCGGCCTGTGAGAATCCAAGGCTGGCCCAATGTATTATTGACGTGAGTAGTAAGTTTGAATAATCTTGGTCACAGTTTCAATGTCTCGAATTCCTCTTGAGAGCATATCGTTGAGTATCTGTTCTCTTTGCCTTACATGAGCATCAAAATCTGCAGGCCTAAAACCTCCTGCAGAACAAATCGTTTCACGCAATTTACTAGGGACGCCGGTAGGGCTTGTAGTGTCAGTTGTGGGTTCATATTTCCATATCGGATTTAGACGAGGGCGATCTCCTTCCATTCCTGCAATCTCTGCAATCTCTACAATCCTTCGTACTTGTTTCCCACCAGAATTGAGTCTGCTTTGAACGATAATCAGGTCCAATCCGGTAATCATGATTGATGGTACATTCATCGGGGGGTTTGTCATCCTAGTTATTGTCTCCATAGCAGTGTTAGCGTGCAGGCTTCCAAACGAACCATCGTGGCCAGTATTCATTGCCGTTAGTAGTGTTGACGCCTCAGAACCTCTCACCTCACCAACAATTATCCTATCGGGACGCATTCTAAGACTCGACTTCAAACAATCATTCATGTCAACTTCATTGGTTCCATCTGGTCTTTCAGAGCGTGTCTCCATTCGCAACCAGTGATCGTGGAAGAGTTGTAACTCAGCAGTATCCTCAACAGTTAGCAGCCTCTTGTCCCATGGAATAAACATTCCAAGGCAGTTTAGAGTGGTCGTTTTACCCGAACCAGTGCCTCCTGCAATAATGAAATTAGCAGGACGTGCCCCTAAACCATCAACCCAACACCAAAGAGTGGCAGCAAGAGACAAATCAATAGTTCCAAAGTCAATCAAATCAACGATTGTAATGGGGTCATCTCTAAATTTTCTAATCGTCAAGGTAGGTCCATCGGGCGATATTGGCGGAATAACTCCGTTCACCCTACTTCCGTCAGGCAAACGCCCATCGAAGAGGGGGACTTTCCCTGGCCCATCACCTAAGGGGACATTCGTGAATGCAGCAATATTGGAAGCAATTTTCAGTCCCTCATCATCATCTATCCAAATGTTGGTTCTACACATTCCATGTTCGCGGTGAGCTACCTTCACACATTGCTGTCCACCGTTGTACATCACCTCCTCAAGTTGGTCGTCTTCGAGGAGAGGTTTCAGGGAGCCATACGGGTTGGCTTCAGTGTGTCCGTCTACATGGTAGACTGGACTCGGATGGTTGGGTTCCATGTAGATGGTAATCGATCCATATTGGGCAAGCACTTCTTCACTCATTCATTCACTTCCTTTTACACCATTATTGACGATACTAAATAAGACCCCATGTAAACTATCTGAGCTGCTAAGGCCCATGGTGCAATCCACCAAATTGCCGATTTGAGAGTGTTCCCAATCATCACCGCTGAAACCAAGACCGAAAATGCTGCGCCCGCAGTGAAATAAAGAAGCATCGAGGGGTGAAACAAATCCATTGGTATACCCGAGTAAGGGCCTGCAAATAGACCAAACATCATTCCAATTGTTGCTGGAAGCAAAATGGCCATCAAGCCTTTGAGCATCAACGCCTGACCTTTCAAATCGAGTTCTCGCTTGCTGCGTAATCGCAAAAGGCGGTCGTATTCTAGACTCATTGAAAAAGTAACATCTTGGAGTGGTGCTTCGTTCTCATCAGCAGTTTGTAGCAAATTGAATGCGCGTTGAATGGGTGGAGAGCGAGAATCAACCGCGAATTCTGAAATGGCAGCGTCAAAAGTAGTGACTTTGCTCCTTGCTACCGCCCTTCGCAACAAGTGGCCAAGTCCATCATTTCGTTGTTCAGAAATCGATGTAATTGCTTGTTGAAGACCGAGTCCTGCCCCTAATGATGTGGAAATTCCTTCAAGAAGTTCCGGCAAACCATTCTCCAAATTTTTGAGGCGTCTACTCTCTAGCACGAATGGTAACCCTCCACCTATTGAAATAATAGTCAAGGGAATGAAAAGTGATATCAACAACGAATCTGTAACCATATCAAGAAAGCCAGTGACTCCAATTGCCATGTTTACACCCCCGGCTCCTTAGATTTGGCACCTAACAACATCATAATGAGAATAGCAACGGTTGCTAGAAGGCCTCCTTTGTAAAAGAGCATCGTAGTACTCGCTGGTGGAATTGTAACTCCTGGAACCCCGGCAAGACCACCCAATAGGAAAGGAGTGATGGCCCCTAGGCCAAGGATTAGAGGTGCTAGAAAACCAACAATCAGAGCTTTTTCTGGAAGACCTGACAAATCTTCGATGTACCTCTTTAATCGATCGGTTCGATTCTCTTCAGCACGGGAGGCCTGTTGTTCTAATGAGCCCATTAAATCCGCGTTGGAGGTGACATTATTGAGCATGGAATTGAGAAGACGGCGGTAATCATCGCTCTTTGCTCCCTTGATTAAGCGGCGTAATTCATCTTCTAATCTCTGTCCCGAATTGATTCCAGACATCACTTTTGAAAAATCATTGGATATTCGGCCATAGCCACCATGGGAAATGTGAGTCATTACAGATTCTAACCCAACACCTGCGCCAATCAGCACTTGAATGCCACGTAAGGCGTAAATGAGGTTAATATCCTCCTCTTGTGCACTCATTGAGACCAAACCCTATTTCAAACAACATCTTCAATTAACAAAAATTCAAAATCATCAGTCTCGCTATCGAAGCGTAACCGAGCGAAACATACCTTGAGTTCACGCTCTTCAAATGGATCCATAAACCAACATGTTCCAGAACGGAAAATCTCTTGAACTTTCAGATATGTGGGTACATCAATTCCCCCACTAATCGTAAATTCCATGCTTTCAGCACCTTGGTCAAGTAAATCATCACCTTCACCATCACGGGCAACTTCTCGTTGATAACGACGTCTAATTTCAAGTTTGATATTGCAGTCATCAAGTTGTAGCCAATCTCCTTCCAATGAACGAATAAAGCATGAATGTCCCGTCGCCATCTTAGTTCCCTCATTGGGGCACAGGTAGCGCGCTAATTGAAGGTAGCGCGTGGTAGCCTCACTTTGAGTTGATGTGACGTAAGTATCCGAATGTCTGCTCAAATACCAATCCAGCATCAATTAGGGTATCTACTGAAGCCTCTCCATCAGAACGTGAGATTCCCCTGCTTGCCAGTTCTTGCATGATGGCGTCATATGGGACACCATCGCCGGGGTCATTGGCCAGTAAAAAGCCGCAGATGAAATCTTTCGTGACCTCAGAAGATTCTTCATTGGGTGATGATTCTGATGTTTGACCAGAATCTTCTGAATAGGAAGTCATGTTTCCTTCTGCACGGTCCAAAGCACGAAGAACAGCGACCATATAGACATCGGCGTCTACATTAGAATAGTGCCCACGGCCAGTAATTAGGCCTTCGGCAAGATCTGCTGGGATACCCAATGCACGGTATGCATCAGCACTGGGCTCCAAATCCCTGCTTTTTTGGAAGGTGTCTATTCTCCTCAAGGTGGCGTCTGCTGTTTCGACCAACCAATTCGCATTTCCTTCGCCATCAATAGTGGTAAACTGCTCTAGCCTAATGCCTGTGAAAACGTTCCCTTCATCGGATTGATATGGATTACACTTACCTATTGCTAGAAGCAATATTGGGTCTTCATTCTGCTCAAACTTTGCCAATAATTCCTCTACCTGAGCGTGAAGTTCTGGTTGAAAGGAAGCGACACTGAACATATGCAATCCAGTTGGATCCCTTATTGCGCCGCGATAATTCGCTCCGTTATCGCTATCTCGTCGCTCCATTCTCTCAAGTAAACCCGCAACCATCATGCGGTTCACTTTAGCTCCAAGTTTTGTAATCACGAATGTGGGATCATATTCACCAGAGCCTTTCTCAATCAAATCTGATTCAAAATATTCGCGGGCAAACATGCGAATTGCTGGTTGTCGTCTTGGGCGACTCAACTTTCCACCCCCCACTTTGCTCTGACCGCTTTAGCCTTCTCTGCAGCCGGTGTCTTGTCAACCTCTATTGAAGAGGCGAGGAACATTGCTCCTTGGTCATCAATCATGCAACGACCCCTTACTGAAACATGGCGTCCTAGAAGGCTAGAACGTATCCCTTCAACGAATATCTCAGTGCCGGATTCATCAATCTCATCTGCGACTTGTTCCATTGTCTTCTCGAGATATGTTTCACTTGATTCACGATTAAACAAAAGAGATGCACTGTTTGAACCATCATCTATTACCATCCTAAGACGCAAGTCCTTGTTGCCCTCAACCATTCCATGTTCAGCACATGCGTTGTCACGCAACACTCTTCGGCATTCAGGACAACGATGGATGATTCCGCAGTCAGAACGAACTGATACAATACATCCTGATGTTTCCACACCATTGATTGAACCACCGGTAACTAGTGGGGTCAATTCGTGCTGAACCCAATGATTTGATGAATCAATCGTATCCCAAGGGGCCGACTTGAGCAACTCAAATTGATCTGCTTGGTCCACTGTGATATCTGGCGTACCTTGCCAAGCACGAACCCGTACACCCTTCAATGTAGCAAATACGGGTAATGAACTTGGATCTATTGGCAGTTCCTGCCAGGCTGTCATCCTGCAACGGCCGGTTGGGTCTACTACCTCGCCACCCCAAAGGTTCTTCTCTTCACCATCTGAATTGGTGAAATTACGCTCATTCCATTCAATTATCTGCACTACGATAGTGACATCTCTAGAGCCATCTTTGAGATTTGAAATTTCGAGTTTTGATGACTCTTTAAGTTGGGACAAGTTCGCGAAATTTTCATCGTGAAAAACTTCGATTTTTGTTCTATCACCAATGTTCAATTCAGGTGTATCCCTGAAACGCTTGATTAATGCGCCCTCTACGCGCAGAAGGGTTCCTACTTCATGGTCGAAATCGTCCCAACTGACAAAACCAATGGCTCCAGTAGCATCAGCAATCTTTCCTTTAACAATATCCAAATCACCACTACCATCCTTCTTAGTGATGGTTGTAGGATTGTTAGACATCAGACGGCCCACTATGGTAACAAATCCATCTTTGCCACCAATCTCTGCAATCGTGATGGGGTCACTTGTAGCTAGCGAAACAGGCGGACCGCCCTCTTCCAATATTACTACTCTACTACTGCGGTTGACATTGATTGATTTTTTGCCCTGCCACTCATTAACGCTGACCCCCTCTAGACGGACCACTGAGCCGGGAGAAAGATTCTCGGAGTGTCCCCCCCAATCCTTGTAATCCCATCTCTCCGATTGCCCTGAATCCGAATATGGTGCATCTTCAATCCATCCGAAGGCAATCTGCTTCTCTTCACCTCGAACCATTTGCACACGAGGCATATAAGTGACTACTTTCACCTCAATCGTGACATTGGAATCTTCGCTGTTCAATTCAGAAAAGCGGTCTACCTTCTTACCTTCGCGGAAGGCAGTTTTAGCCGCGCCTTGGGCCACCTCTTCACTAACCTCAAAGCGCCTCAATACTGAACGGAAGGAATCCTTTGGAGGGAGTAAAAACTCCTTTTGATATTTCTCAAATTCTTCACGTATCTCTACTGGATCAGCATCTGGTGCGTGTTCCATAACTCTCTTTACATATTCATCTATTTCGTCTGACATTATAATTCCTCATCGGTTGGAAACTCAGGAGTTTTTGAGATACCCAACCGCTTCAGACTTGTCCGAACGTGCACAACGATGTGCCAAAACATCCAGGGTAACAGTCTGGCGTGCGGGCTGGGTAAGAATCTGCACTCCATCACCTCCGGGGAGCAGCCCTAATTCCCCACAGTTCTTAATGGATTGTGTTTAGATTCAGTCTTTTGGTGGGTGAACTTAGAAGTAAACACACCTTGCATTAGCCTATGAGCGGGGCCGAGAATTTCGATTTCTGCGGAAAAATCGTCTCTCCGGGCAATAGACTTGAGACATCCCTCGAAATCGGCCACGACCCAATGGGGCAAAGTGCCAAGATACCCATTCAAATCCTTCATGGCTCCAAATCCGGCCCCACCATCGCAATCATTGGAGCAATCCATGGAGATGAGTTGAATGGCACTGGAATCATTCACCATCTTGTCTATGGCGATGACCACACACCTGACACATCCGATGATCATGTTGACCCCGAACAACTCTCTGGTACACTCATCCTTGTCCCGGTAGCTAATGTGGAAGCCATGATGATGAATTCACGGAAATCTCCTGATGGCCGCGACCTGAACCGTCTGTTTCCCGGCACACCTGAAGGAAGCCAGACCAGTAGGATAGCACACGCCATTTTCACCCACATTATCAAGAAGTCAGACTATCTAATCGATTTACACACTGCCCCCCGCTCCCGCATGAATGTCCCACAAATCAGAGCAGATCTTGATAATCCCAAGTGTAAGAAAATTGCTCGCGCCTTTGGAACAAAGGTAATCATGAATTCAAAGGGACCCAAGGGAAGTATCCGCCACGAAGCAACAAAAATTGGTGTACCAGCCATACTACTGGAAAGTGGCAGTTCTCATCGTTTTGAGGGAGAAGCAGTAGATGGGGGCGTGAAAGGAATACTCAACGTACTCGCTAAATTGAAAATGATTGAGCGTGAAATAGAGAAACCACATTGGAGAATATTGGTCAGAAAATTTCGCTGGGTACGCGCCCCATTAGGGGGGATTCTCCATACCCTCGTATCAGGTGGTGCTGTAGTTAAGAAAGGGGAGGCGATTGCCCATATCACTGACCCATTCGGAGCCCGTGTCGATGATATCGTCAGCCCTGTGAATGGATATATTGTGGGTCTTGCAACAACACCATTGGTAAGGCCAGGCGACCCTATTGCAAACATTGTATTTGTGCGGGAGAAGAAATTACAGGAGATTATAGCCAAAGAGGAAATGATTGACGCACCCCACCATGAAGTGGCTGAGCAAGACATAGAAGATGATGAAGGCTCAACCTTGGATGAAACGGAATCCTAAGAGAGAAGTGCGATAGGCCGGACTTGAACCGGCGGCTTCCAGATCTTCAGTCTGGCACTCTCCCAGCTGAGTTACTATCGCAACGAGTCTCTCGACACCCCTCTTCTCTTCAAGCCTTTGGGCTAAATAGAATCACTCAATTCCATCGAGTGCGCCGGCCTGAATCTCGTGAATGTCCTTCAAACCTGCCTCAGCAAGGTCAACAAGTGCATTCAACTCGGAACGAGAATATGTTGATTCCTCGCCAGTAGACTGTACCTCAATGAAGCGCCCATCACTAGTCATCACCACATTCATGTCGACATCCGCATTGCTATCTAGGATGTAATCAAGATCAAGATAAGTTTCTCCATCAACCAAACCAGTGCTTACTGCTGCAATGTCATGGGCAAGAATTGCCCGTTCATGTGCTTCGCGCGCGCCATCGTCGAGTTTAGGGGGGCTCCAACCAGATTTCTTCTGTTCTTGAGTTGGACGCAGGTCTTGGGGTAGTGAATCACCGGAGGCAATGAGCCTTCTAATAGCCAATCTAAGAGCAATATTGGCAGCAGTAATAGAAGCACAGCGAGTACCACCATCTGCATTGAGAACATCACAATCGATGGTCAGAGCCACTGGACCTAGGGCCTCTAGATCAATTGCCCCACGCAGTGCACGTGCAATGAGCCTCTCAATCTCGTAAGTCCTACCCTTAGCACCCCTTCTCTCTCTCTGGAATCTAGAGTCCGTTGAACCAGGGAGAAGACAATATTCAGCGTGAATCCAGCCTCTGTTTGCATCGCGTGGGAACCAGCGCGGTAGGCTATTCTGTTTGGTGCAACAAGCAAGGACAACTGTATCTCCCTGCTTGTACAATACTGATGCTAGTGCATTAGGCGTGAAATCGAGGGTAATCTCTACTTCTCTCATCTCATCATTATCTCTGCTAGTCTCAAATTCTGTCGCCTTTAATTTCGCCATGAACGGCCGAGCCGCCACCCCCTCTTAGGTAATTTGATGAGGGAAAACAGCGCGCCAAACGCTTCAGCGGCGAGCATGTTTGGGCCTGAAAGCATCCACTACATCGGAATTAGTCTCAATGTATGGCCCACCAATCAAATCAATGCAATAAGGCACTGCTGCAAAGATTTCATCGATTGTCTCTCGAATCGCCTTTGGAGCACCTGGAAGATTGATGATTAGTGCTGAACCTCGAATACCAGCGGTTTGCCGTGACAAGATTGCTGTTGGTACATATCGAAGAGAGATTGCTCTCATCTGTTCTCCAAAGCCAGGCAACATCCTTTCACACACTGCTCCGGTTGCCTCTGGTGTCACATCCCTTGGTGCCGGACCTGTCCCTCCCGTAGTAACTACGAGATTACATTCTTGCACATCAACAAGGTCAAGCAACGCTGCCTCAATAGCCTCTTTCTCATCAGCTACAACAACAGAAATTGCATCCCATGGGGATAGGAGTGCCTCTTGGAAAAAACCACGAATTGCGGGGCCGCTAAGATCCTCATACTCCCCACTACTTGCGCGGTCAGAGGAGGTCAGAATACCAATGGTGATGTGCTCTCCTACCTGCTCGCCCATACCACGTTGCAGAAAGGGCTCTCCTATGAACGGGTCGGCTCATTCTTTTCCTTCGGAGTCACCATTCGTGGCGATTTCATCGAAAAATTGCTTCACCTCTGCAGCGCGCTTCTGTCGCTCATTAATATCTTCTGTTTTCTTTGATGAAATTTGATGTTGGCTCTCATCCAATTGTTCCAACAATAGTGTATCATCCTCACGTGTTTCGATCAACCTTTTCTTCTCAATCATAAATTGCGCATCACTAATTTCTGCTCGGTCATGCAACTCTGTTAGCAGATGTAACCTTACCAAGAAATCCCCTCTCTGACTATTACGCCACATTTGATTTGAGAAGAATAATTGCGATAATGTAGCAGCAAGTGTACCGACCAACCCTATCCCAACGAAAAGCAGGATTGAAGCTACAACACGGGCCCCCATGGATTTGGGTGCAAATTCGCCGTAACCTACAGTAGTCGTGGTCTCAATAGACCACCAAATAGCATCTTCTAGTGTCATTACAAGCTGACCTTCATCACATCTAACATCAGCAATACACTCCTCCTCATATTGAAGCTCGAACATCAGAGCTAGCGCGGCACCTGCTAGAATAAGCAAGAATACTACAATGAATAAATGGGTGATTCTCTGCTGAATTGATACCTCACTTACATCAGCCACATTCAATAGCCTGAAAATTGCTTGAATTGCCGGAATCAAAAGCATAAATCTAAGCGCACCCGCCCAACCTAGACCGGGGATTACAGTCCCTAGCAAAGGAAATAGGGCAAATATCTGCCAAAAATTCCATTTCCACCAAATAGGACGATTCTCACTTTTAGAATGAGAATCTGCCAGTATGATAATGAAATACCCCAACAAAATAATGTCTATTATCACTAGAACTGTCCACTCAGATGGATTGTTGTTTCTCAAATCGTTGATTGAGTCAAATATGATAATCACAATTGCCAAGAGTGAGATTGTTAAGAAGACAATATCATGGGCGTTTATGAGCGGCTTTGTGAATGGTGAATACCATGCTTTCTGCTCACTCATGAACAGGCGGCTGAACCTTAGAGAATATCACAATTGCCGGTGACCTTACAGGTTATGTGACGTTTTGTGAACCCGTTTCAAATAGGCAACGATGATTTCTATACAAGGATGAAGGATTCTCAGAAGAGGTCGGCATCCTCTTCTTCAACGAATAATTCCGCTCCGTCATCTTTGCCATCACCTTTCTTGCCAGTTGCCTTGGATGGTTTTTTCTTCGGTTTTGCCTTAGCGGCCTTCTTCGCAGGTTTTTCGACCTTAGGTGGTGCTTTATCTGGTTCTTCAGCAGCCAAGCGCTTCGCCTTTTCTTCTGCTTCACGCGCTGCCAACTCTTCTGGATCAAGGCCTTGTTGCAGTGCCAACTTGATTCTGCGCTCATCGCGAGCCTTCTTCTCTAGTAATCTGTGCTTTGAGCGTTCATACTGTTGCAACATGAACATCGCATCGTGCTCAAGCAATGGTGAATCTGAAATGACTGTGACATCGAGCCAATCTCCATCTTCAGCAAGGAATTCTGCCAATGGCTCAAACTTCAGGTCTGATTTCTTCACCTGTGTGTAGTGAAGTGCATTGCCCATCCGATGTTCAACACCTGAGAAATGACAGTAGAAGGTCTTACCACCGAGTTGCTCTTTTACCATGTCAAACAACTCACCATAATCTTCACTGGTCCTCAAACGACCATGGCCTCGGGCGTGAATGTGTGCCATGTTCAATACCGGCACAGTACCCTCGACATGGTTACTGACCTCAAGAACTTCCTCTAGGGTGCCCCATAATTCTTGACGCCCACTTGTTTCAATTCCAATTAGTGCGGGTTCATCATCTGTGAGCCAAGGGAAAGCAACATGTTGCTCCTCAAGTGACTTATCACCCCACAATTCACGAGTTCTTTCCACAACTCCTGTGAAGATGTTTGCAATCTGCTCGTTTGCATCCCTCCCGCGACTGTAACCCATGTATGGGCCAATGTGGAAGACAATGTGACGAGCATTGATGATTTTCGCTGCCTGAACTGTGGCCTCCATCTTAGCCAATGAACGACCACGCTCCCGCTTGTTACCCAATAATTCAGAATAATAAGGGCCGTGCATATTCATTTCAAAATCTGTTTTATGAGAAAGTATCCCCGCCTGCCAATACTGGTCAAAGTGCTTTGGTTGCACGGTTCTAACTGTTTGAATCTCCATTGTCTCAAGGCCAAGTGTGGTGATATCATCCATCCCCTCAACAATAGTTCTACCCTTGCAAGAGAGCGGAACACCCGCCGGTCCTAGTTTCAGTGGCACCTCGTCATCCCCCCTGACCTCTCGGCCGAATCGCTGTCCTTTGTTAATGCTGCGCGCAGACTGGTTCTCTAAACGTTAGAATTCACAAATCTCCGCCTTGCTATCACACTAGTTGAACCCCGAGGTACTTGAACCGATGGATTACTCTTCTAGTTGTGATTCGGGATGTTCATCTTTTCTTTTCTTTCCCAACACACTGCTAATTACAGAATTTTTAAAAACTAAGAATAAAACAGCAACGAGAGCCAATATTACGATGATTGTTTCCCTCATCGTAACTTCATAAATCGGAGGCGGAGCTTCTTCAAGAACTGATACAGTGCCATCCACCGACACATCATCAATAATCTGGATGTGACCTGTAGACCAATGAACACGAATCTCTTTCACTGCATTTTCATTACCCAATCCGAAATGTACTGTGGGATCGCCTGAGCCCAAAAATCCTGAGCCGGCGTAGGTCTGTTGCCGCAACACCTTACCACTGGCCAATTCAACCTCAACAAGTTGACCGATTCCATGGCTGTTAGATAATTCACCCTGCAGGTCTACTTTGAGCCAATGGTTGGCTGTTACTTGAGCAGCATTGTTTTCGTACAACTGAAGTGGCCCATCAGAGTTGGCAACGAGAATGTCGATATCACCATCGCCATCGAAGTCTACTACTGAAGCACCCATACTCTTGTAATGACCACCAAGTCCAATATCAACAGTGATGTCGGTAAAGACTCCATTGCCATCATTTTGGTAAAGGGCGTTTTCCTGAAATGAAACAAAGACATTTATTCTTCCTGAAGTCATGAAGAGATCAAAATCACCATCAAGGTCATAATCTAAGAAATGACAATCCCAATTTACTCCATTACTCTTGCCTTCAGCATGACCAACACTAGTATCGGGATTACTAACATCACCATCGGGGAAATTTTCGAAATAATCACCGCCTTGATTAATCCAAATATAATTGTGGCCAAAATTGGTTTGGCATAGGTCAAAATCACCATCGCCATCAATGTCGGCAGAGTGTGCCCCCATCCCAGTGCCTGGGGCATAGAGACCAACTTCTTGTGTCACTAGTTTGAAAGTGCCATCCTTCTGATTTTCATAAAGAGGAGAAACCCCAAAATCACTGGCAATAAAGAGGTCAGGCCAACCATCTTGGTTGTAATCGAACCAAAGTCCTGCCCAAGAAACACCTGTACCTGAACTACTACTATCCATCATTAAGGAATTCATTGCTGGCTCTGAAGTAGTTGATTGGCCAATAGATGATGAATGTGTAATCTCCTCGGCTACTTCAGGAATGAAATCTAATAAAGGATTCAAATCTTGACCTGATATTCTGCCCGCCTCAATTGTTTGGTCGCTGAATTCTGGTACTCCATCTCCATTTGAATCTCCATCATTTCGGTAGAGGATATTGGTTTCGGTACGAACAATAAAAATATCTTCATCAACAGTACCAGCATTGAGAGAGTAAATATCCAAATCACCATCATGGTCATAATCCGCAAATAGGCCACTTGTAGAGTGACCTGGATTACCCAAGTTAGTGAGATTGGTTACATCCGTGAAAGTACCATTACCATTGTTTGCAAACATGATATTTGGCACGCCACCGGTCTCATTTGTATCATTAGACCCATGGACACCGTAATTTGAGATGTACAAATCAAAATCACCATCGTTATCATAATCAGCCCAAGTAGCACCTATTGCTGTTGAATCCAACAATTTGACTCCTGCATTTTCTGAGACATCTACAAACTGCCCACCACGATTCTCCAGCAGAAATGTCTCACCAGAGTCATTCTCAGCGATTGCAGTCGCTATGATACTCTCATTTACTCCCTCTGCAAAAGCCTCCCTAGTTTCATAGCCTTGATGATCATGTCTAACTGTTACATAGAGATCCAAATCACCATCCCCATCATAATCTCCCCAAGCAGTCCCGGGACCATATGAGGACCAACTCAAAAGGGGGCCTGGATTGATTTCTCCCAATCCTGAGATATTAGTCACATCGGTAAATGTAATTCCCGTAGGATTATTACCAGAATTTTGCATTGCAACACCTGATGTGGGTGTAAATACTGATGCCAGTAACATGGCGAAAAGCAACAATGGCAAGCCAGATTGCAAACTTCGGTGACCCATGCAACCCCTCCCTGTGTCCTTCGGGCGACGCTATTGCATGAATAATCTGCTCCCTCGACGATGTAGACCCCATGACCGAAAATAACGGATAGGTAATGCCCCTCCGCCGTACATGAGCGACTCAAACCTTGAAGATGCAATCGAGGCTTTTCGCTTGGGTAAGCCAGTGCTTGTCTTTGACTCAGACTTCAGAGAGAAGGAGACTGACCTGCTTTGGCCTGCAACTTCTGCAACCCCAGAAGTAATGCGCCAACTACGCCAAGACTGTGGCGGTTTGCTCTTCCTTGCAATAGGTCATGATGTCGGAGAATTGTTTGGACTTCCCTATCTTCAAGACATACACACCCACGCCTCTCTTGTTGAGCAGAATCCAGTATTGAATGAACTCATCACAAATGACCTTCAGTATGACTCACGTAGTGCCTTCACACTCTCACTCAACCATAGGGACACTTTCACAGGAATCACTGACCGTGACCGTGCTCTGACCACCAGGCGTTTTGGGGAATTGACTGGAGAATTGCTTCAGAGCGGAGCTAGTCAAAAGCAAGCTATTGCGGCATTGGGTGCAGAATATAGGACTCCGGGACACATTCCACTCTGTCGTGAATCGCCCGGAGGGATTGCAACAAGAGAGGGGCACACCGAGTTGGCTGTGGCAATGGCGCGGCTTTCAGGCAATGTTGCATGCACTATTGGAGCCGAGATGCTACAACCTGACGGTGATGGCGCCCTGTCTATTGAAGAGGCACAAAAATATGGCCAAGATAGGGGTATTCCGTTCGTCAGCGGAGCAGAAATCTTGGCGGCAATGAGTAATCAATGATTTGAAGTGTGACGGCTGTGGGGTTGAATGCGATGTCTAAGGTGATGGCAGTTGGAGTTTTCGACCTGCTACATGCAGGCCATCTGCATTATTTGGAGCAGGCCAAGGCACTTGGCGACCACCTAACAGTCATAGTCGCCCATGACGATACAGTCAGAATGCGTAAGCATGAACCGGTTACGGGAATGGACCTTAGACAACGCATGGTGGAAGGATTGAAGCCAGTTGATGAAGCATTGATTGGGCTACCACCATCTGAATCGATGTTTGACATTCTAGAGCAAGTGAAGCCGAACATCATTGCTCTAGGCTACGACCAA
>Ga0187827_10002442_pt1 | contig 25442 bp, 25 predicted proteins | sample ETNtaG_39_FD_167969 | JGI IMG/M metagenome (GOLD analysis project Ga0187827, IMG submission 167969) | Marine microbial and viral communities from oxygen minimum zone, Eastern Pacific Ocean - ETNP2014_SV_150_PacBio MetaG (Illumina Assembly) | ecosystem: Environmental > Aquatic > Marine > Hypoxic... | reverse complement strand
TGGATTTTTATTGTAACAAACTTGGTCTTAAGGAGATAAGAAGAATAGAAAATGAAAAGGGAAAATTTACCCTTATCTTTCTTGGAGCAGAAAATAGTGATGAATATCATGCTTTATTAGAGCTAACCTATAATTGGGATCCTGAAAAATATGCAGGTGGAAGAAATTTTGGTCATTTAGCTTACAGTGTAAAAAATATTTATGAAACTTGTGATAATTTAATGAAAAAAGGTGTTACAATTAATCGTCCTCCACGTGATGGACATATGGCATTTATAAATTCACCTGATGGAATATCTATTGAACTACTTCAAGAAGGGGAAGCGCTACCTATCGAAGAGCCTTGGCAATCAATGGAAAATATTGGAACTTGGTAATTTAATCCCAACTCTCTAGTGTCATTTGTTTTTTACCCAATGCGGTTAAATTATTAATAGTCGCTCGCCCAGTATAATTCACTTCATAATCTTCTGCTGCAAAATCAGAAGGGCTTTTTCCTTCTAAAAATTTTGCTGATTGTTTTTTACGTAATCAAACCTGATGGGTCTGTGTGGTAAATAATAATTAATGGAGTAATTAAACTCCTCTTCTTTGTTTTTCTTTTCCTTCTTTATGCTCTTGATATGCTTTTTTATTATTGTCAGTAGATGAAACTTCTAAAGTAGGGCTTTCCCAAAAAGAAGTTCCCTCTAACCATTCATAGCCATGGGTTTTAAGAGCTATCACATAGGTTTTATTTGATTTTTTAGCTCTTAAAAATGCTGATTCTAATTCTGAAGTAGAAGTTACAGTCTCAGTATCAGCACCCATGCTTGCAGCATGGGCAGCAAAGTCAACTTCAATAAAATTTGTAGCTCTGGAAGTCTTCAAATTACATAAATATTCTTTACCACCTTTTGCTAATTGGAGGCGGTTAATAACCATATGGCCACTATTATCACATACTACAATTATTAATTTTTTCTCATAAATTACTGAACTGTAAATATCGCTGTTATTTAAAAGATAAGAGCCATCGCCAAGAAAAACAATTACATCTTGATCAGGTTTTGCCATTTTAATTCCTAGTGCGCCGGAAATTTCATATCCCATACAACTAAAACCCCATTCTGTCTCAAACGTATTTTTTTGTTTTGGCTTCCAAATTTGAACTGTCTCTCCAACTAAGCCCCCGGCTGCAGTTACAACTATATCAGAAGGATCTGCATTTCTATAAATAGCCCCGACTGCATGTGCATATGAAGGAAGTTCTTGATTTGTGGGGCCACTTTGTTTTTCAACATAAGCATCCCACTCATTTCTTTCTTTTATTGATCTTTGATACCAATTATCGGGAGCTTTCCAATCACCTAGAGCGTCAGATAGCTGTTTAAGTCCAATTTTTGCATCACTTATTACAGGTGTTGCCCTATGTTTTGTAACATCAAATCTTGCGGTATTAATTGACACTAATTGAAATTCTGGATTATGAAAATTAGACCAAGAACCTGTAGTAAAATCGCCAAGTTTGGTTCCTACAGCTAAGGCCATATCTGTATCTTTTGACAAACTATTTGATGATCCTTCTCCTAAACAACCGATAGCACCTATATAATAAGGGTCTTCCCGATCCATACATCCAATTCCCATTACAGTTGGGGTAACTGGAACATTATGTTTTTTTGCAAATTCTGATAATTCTTTTTCTGCCTCAGAATATAAAACACCCCCACCTGAAATAATTATTGGTTGTTTTGATTTTTTTATTTGTTCAGCAGCTCTTTCAATTTGACGAGGATCAGGATGGATGCGCCTTATCTCATGTATTTTCTCTTCAAAAAAAACTTCTGGATAATCAAATGCTTCTCCCTGAACATCTTGGGAGAGAGAAATTACTGCTGGGCCACAATCTGCAGGATCAAGCATGACTTGAATTGCCTGAGGTAGAGATGACAAAATTTGCTCAGGCCTAATTATTCTATCAAAATATTTTGAAACAGATTTAAAAGCATCATTTTGAGTATCTGTAGGTGAATAAAAATTCTCCACTTGTTGAAGAACTGGATCAGGAAAACGGTTTGCAAATGTATCACCAGGCAAAAGAAGTATAGGAAGACGATTACTTAAAGCTACAGCTGAAGCAGTAACCATATTTGTAGAGCCTGGGCCCACAGAAGAAGTTGCTATAAAAATTTGTTTGCGACGCATAGCTCTTGCATATGCAATACCACTAAGAGCCATATTTTGTTCATGATGTCCTCTATATCCTGGAAGTTCATTCTGAAATTCCTCCATAGCTTGACCTAAACACGCAACATTACCATGACCATAGATCCCAAATGCACCTGGAAAAAGAGGGGCTTTTTTTCCATCAATAATAGTTTTTTGAGCAATAAGATGTTTAAATAAAGCGTGCGAACAAGATAATTTAATAGTCTTCATGTTGTTTCCTTAATAATAAATAAAAGTATATTTTGTTTAAAATAAAAATAAAAACAAGGTTTAATTATAAAAATTTCATAAATGCTTTGAATTTTTTATATTATTTTTATATTATAAGTCACGTCAATTATTTTTTATAAACATTAAAAAAATGAAGAAAATTGCTATTATTGGACCACATCATAAAGATGGATGGGACGTACTTCAAAAAATGAATTTTAATGTATTCGAAATCAAAGATTTATCAAAAAACAACCTTATCAAAGAACTTAATGATGTAGAGGGAATCGCTCTTAGAACTGCAAAATTAGATGAAGAAATTTTAAGCAAATGTTCCAAACTGAAAATTGTTGCAAGACATGGCGTGGGTTACGATAGTGTTGACGTAGATTATCTTAATCAGAAAAAAATAGCTCTTGCTATTACTGGAACATCAAATGCTGTCAGTGTAGCAGAGCATGTTATGACAATGTTTCTACATTTAGCTAAAAACATAGATAAATCTGATATTTTAACAAAAAAAGGAGATTTTGATAAAAAAGCAGATTTGCCAGATTTCTTCGAACTATATAAAAAAAATATATTAATCTTGGGTTTTGGACGCATCGGTCAAGCGCTAGCAAAACGTTGTTTAGGTTTTGAAGCAAACATTTATGTTTGCGATCCTTTTGTTAATAAACAAATTATCGAAAGTAATAAATATAATAAAATTGATTTTACTGATGGTCTTGTTTTAGCTGACTTTATTTCTATTCATATTCCTCTAGACAAAGAAACTAAAAACTTAATAGCTAAAGAAGAGTTAAAGCAAATGAAAGAAAATTGTATTTTAGTAAATACTGCAAGAGGAGGTATTATTAATGAAAAGGACTTGATATGGGCATTACAAAACAAAAAAATTTATGGAGCCGGTTTGGATGTTTTTGAAACTGAACCTCCTTTAAAAGATAATCCATTATTTCAACTTGATAATGTTTTGCTAACTCCTCACAATGCTGCTCTTACTCTTGAATGCCGAAAAAGGATGGCTGTAGAGACCTGCGAAAATATTGCTTATTATTTAACAAACAGTGATCGTTTAAATAAAAATAATATTATTATCTGAAGAATTCATAGTTTAACTTTTTAAGGAAAAATTAATTATGATCAGCTGGTTTTGATTGGAAATGCTTAACTGTCTTCCTTTCTGCTTTTTTACATAATCTAGGGGGTAAGTTTTTATTTTTAAGTTTAATCACCTAAAAGTGTATTTTTTTCATTTTTTCAATTATATTTTAAATTATTAAAAAATTATTTTCCATAAATATATTCATAACATATAAAAACACCTATGATTAAGTTTGCCTTATTAGGAGCAGGACGAATAGGAAAAATGCACGCAAATAATATAGCACTTAACCCTTTGAGTGATTTAGAAATTTTATATGATATAAATAGAAATGCGTCAAAAGAGTTAAGCGATATACACAATTGCAAAATTGCAAAATCTGCTGAAGAGGCTATAAATAATGAAAAAGTTGATGCAGTAGTTATTTCTTCAGCAACTCCTACACACATTGAATATATTTTATTAGCTGCCAAGGCCAATAAAGCTATTTTTTGTGAAAAACCAATTGATCTAGATATAAAAAAAGTTGATCAATGCAAGAAAGATTTAAAAAAATATAATGTTCCGATACATATTGGTTTTAATAGAAGGTTTGATTTAAGTCACCGTTCTCTAAAAAATGCAAAAGATAAAGGAGAAATAGGAGACTTAGAAATGATAGTAATTTCTGACAGAGATGCTGTGGCTCCAAGTGTTGAATTTCTTAAAAATGCTGGAGGACTTTTTAGAGATAAAACTGTTCATGATTTTGATTTAACACGTTTTATATTAGGCAATAAGGACCCAATTGTTGAAATTTTTGCATATGGTGAAAATTTGTTTTGTCAATCAGCAAAACAAACTGATGATTTAGACACTGCTATGTTTATAATGAAGTCACAATCTGGTATTTTGTGCCATATAAACAATTCACGTCGCGCTGTTTATGGTTATGATCAACGTATAGAAATATTAGGCAGTAAAGGAATGATTATATCGGATAATCAAACTCCTACTTCAATTAAGAAATTTAATAAAGATATGAATAAAGCAGAAATTCCAATCTATTATTTTTTCCAAGAACGTTATGATCAGGCTTATAAGCACCAGCTAAATATATTTATAGATTGTATAATTAACAATAAACCAACTCTTGTAAATTTTGAAGACGGAAGGATTGCTTTAATCATTGCTAATGCAGCATATGAATCTTTGAATACTGGAAAATCAGTAAAAATTAAATATTATTAATATTTTATTATTAATAATTAAACATTATTGTGGTATAATTATTTGAAAAATAAATAATATCTTTATTGATTTTTTTATTTTCTAGAAATTATTATATGCTAAAATTTTCACTATTAGGAGTTGGGCGTATTGGTAAAATGCATGCTCAAAACATCGCAATTAATCCTAATTGTGAATTAGAATATGTTTATGACGTAAATAATCCTGCTGCAGAAAAAATAGCAAAAGAAATAGATTGTAAAATTGCAAAATCGCCTGAAGAGGCTATATCTAGCTCTAATGTAGATGTTGTCTATATAGCTACAGCAACTCCAACACATATTGATTATATCTTACAAGCTGCAAATGCAGGTAAGGCAATTTTTTGTGAAAAACCAATTGATCTAGATATAAAAAAAGTTGAAGCATGCAAAAAAGAATTAGAAAAATATAATGTGCCAGTTCATATTGGTTTTAACCGAAGATTTGATCCTAGTCATAAATCTGCCAAAGAAGCAAAAGATAGTGGAGAAATTGGTAAACTTGAAAAAATAATAATTACAAGTAGGGATCCATCTCCTCCTGGAATTGATTATCTTAAAGATTCTGGAGGGATGTATAGAGACATGACTATACATGATTTTGATTTAATGCATTACATTTTAGGAAATGATCCGATAGAAAAGGTGTTTGCTACAGGAAGTATTTTATTTGATGAAGATTGCAAAGAAATAAATGATATGGACACAGCTATGATTGTAATGCGATCCAGATCTGGAGTATTGTGCCATATTAATAATTCACGTCGTGCGGTATATGGCTATGATCAAAGAGTTGAAATATTTGGAAGTAAAGGTATGGTAATTTCTGATAATCAAACCCCTTCTTCATTGCAAAAATTTACTAATAAGATTACAAAAGCTCAAGAACCTATACATTATTTCTTCATTGAGCGTTACAAAGAAGCATATAAAATACAATTACAAGTTTTTATTGATAATATTTTGAACAATAAACCTACCGCAGTAAATTTTGATGATGGAAGAAATGCCCTAATAGTTGCAAACGGCGCTTTAGAATCTTATCAATCAGGTAAATTTATAAAAATAAATTATTAAGAAAATATGTTTTTAAAAGATCATGATGAATTTAATCTACTTTATGATTTAGAAAAAATTCCAGAATATACTTTGCCAGATCCATTAACTACAAACTCTGGTGTTAAAATAAAAAATGTAGAGGAATGGAAAAATTTTCAAAGAAATGAATTAATTAATTTATTATCAGACAATTTATATGGACATATTCCTGGAAAATTTAAAAATTTAAAAATTATAACAAAATCAATTGATGAGAATTTTTTTAATTCACTTGCTACCAAAAAAGAAATAAGAATTCAGTTTAATGATAAAGTCTTTATTGATTTACTAATTTTTTTACCAAATAATATATCTGAGGCTGTACCAATTTTTCTAGGAATGAATTTTTTTGGCAATCATTCTATATCCAAAGATAATATAACACCAGTATCAGAAAGAATGATTTTAGAATCAGATATAAATTACCAAAAAAATAATAATATGAAACTATATTTAACAACAATTAGATTGGATAAAGATTCATTGTTAAAAGCTGATTTGCAAAAAAATAATTTAGGCTTTGATGGAATTGTACACGGAGGTGAAAGAATTTATTTTGAAGATAATCTGGTAGGAAGAATACAATATAATACTTATATAAAAGAATTAGATTTATATGAAGCAACAGCTTATCTTCCAATTAATTTACATGCTTCAAATCAAAATTTAATTGTTGCAGTTCATAACAGTCTTGTTCCAGCAAAAATAATTGGTTTTAATGCAGAAGATTCGCGAGGAACTGCCAGTTCACGATGGCCCTTAGAAAAAATTTTAAAAAATGGTTATGGTATAGCAACTTTTTATTACGGTGATCTTGATCCTGACTATGATGATGGCTTTCAAAACGGAATTCATCCTTTATTTTATAAAAAAAATCAAAATTATCCTAAACCAAATGAATGGGGGGCTATCAGTGCATGGGCATCCGGTTTGAGTTATTGTTTGGATTATTTCATTCAAGATAAAGACATAGATTCTAAAAGAGTTGCAGTTTTTGGCTTGTCTCGACTTGGAAAAGCTGCTCTTTGGGCTTCAGCTCTTGATGAAAGATTTGCGTTAGCAATTTCTGGAAATTCAGGCCACGGAGGAGCTTCTTTATGGAGAAGAAAAATTGGAGAATCCCTTTATAGTATGAATATACGTATTCCTCATTGGTTATGTCAAAATTCTCAACAATTCAATCATCAAGAAGAAAAGCTTCCTTTTGATCAACATACGTTACTTTCTTTGATTGCTCCAAGACCTTTATTAATTGCTAGTGCTGCTACAGATCATTTAGCTGATCCTATAGGCGAATTTTATGGTGCTAAGCATGCAAGTAAAATTTATGATTTTCTAAAAGTAGAAGGACTCGGAGCCAGTAAAATGCCAGAACTTGGTGAATTCATTAATACAAGAATTGGATATTTTATCAGAACCGGGAAACATGATATCACTGAGGTTGATTGGGATAAATTTATATTGTTTGCGAATAAGTATTTATAATGAATTATTAAAAACTTAGGCAAAGTACTTTTTAAAAATATTAATACATTGTCTAAATCCGTCTTCAAAGTTGTTATTGCCTGGATGATAAACACTTTCAAAAGAAATAACGCCTTCATAATTATCAGTTCGTAATGCTTCAGCAATGGGTTTAAACAAATTTGCTAACTGACCTTCTCCCATTTTTTTTACTTCAAGGGTTGAGTGGGGGGTATTAACTTTAACATCTTTAATATGTATATGACCAATATATCCATCTTTAATTTCATTATATCCGTCTGGATAAGCCAATTCATGACACCAACAGTTATTGCCCGGATCCCATAAAACTTTTAAAGTTTCTTTTGCATTAAGTTCATCAATTAATTTACGAGCAGTATAATTAGAATTTACCATTGTGCCATTGCCTGTTTCGACAACAAGTTTAAGTCCTTCTTTTTTTGCCAATTCCACAGCTGGTGCTACAATAGGAATTAAGCTATCCCATGCCCCTTTTGCAACATTCCATTTTTCCGCACCATTCATACCCCACAGAATTTGTTCCTTTTTGATTGTCATAATTCTAACAAGGGGTGATTCTACGGCGTGGGCCATGTCCATTACACGTTTTAAAGCATCCATATGTTTTTGATGTTCTAAATCGCCAGGTTGTGTTTTGTAAGTTAATCCAGCAAAAACATGACGAGATAAACAGGAAACAGATTTGTTATGTTTATTTAATGTTGCTCTAATTTCAGAAATTTCTTCATTGGTATGATCGCCTACTTCGGTATCACCAACAAATTGCAATTCGGCATACTCCAAATTAAACTCATCCATAACAGTAAGTGCATAATCTAAATTACGACTTATTCCATCGCATATAACGCCTAGTTTCATTTATTATTCTTTGTGTTAGTTTCGGTGTAATTATTCACTTTTTATTTCTTCAATGACTTTTGTTATAATCCAGTTGTCACCTTCGGGATACTTTTTTATACCTGCTTGAAATAATTGCATAGCAGTTGAAGACATACTCATTGGCACATCTAATTCATTTGCTAAATTCAAAGAAATAGTTAAATCTTTATGTATTGTGGATATGTGACTTCCTGTCTCTGTAAATTTTCTATTAATAATATTTTTAAGAGCTGTATTTGCAACCTCACTACTAGCACCTGAAGTTGAAAACACATTATACAAAATTTTTCCTTCTAATCCTGCTTTAGCTGCAAGTACTGATGCTTCAGAAGTAGCTGCAATAATAGAACCAATAAGAGTTTGTAAGCACGCTTTCACTGTTTGTCCTTGACCAACCATTGAGCCAACTCGGTGAACATTTTTGGAAACTGCTTCCATTACTGGCATAAATTTATTCAGCAATTTATCCTCACCTGCTGCCATTAGGGTTAAAGTGCCATTTTGTGCACCAGAAAACCCTCCTGAAACTGGGCTATCAATTAGATGAATTTCAGAATCTTTCATTGCAACAGCAATCTCTTGTGCTTCTGAAGGTTTGATAGTTGCTGTTAAAATAACTACGCTTCCTTTTTTTAAATGAGATACCAGTCCATTTTCTCCCAATATAATAGACTTTGCCTGGTCACCATTCATAACCATCACAAATACTGCATCAGAATGTACTCCTACTTCTTTAATTGTTTTAGCTGGCTTACCTCCCATTTCAATAAACGCTTTCATCCGGTTATCACTGAGATCTAAACCTATAGTTTCAAATCCATTTTTTATTAGATTTTTAGCTAAACCACTACCCATATTTCCTAATCCAACCACTCCTACATTCCTCATTCAATTTTCCTTTCTATTAAATTAGATTTATTATTCATTTATTTGTATATTAAATGTTTTCACTATTTCATTATTGCGCTTACTTCGTTTTCTGGAAATGGTTTTGGCTTATCACAAGTAGTTCTCATAAACAATCTTTGAGAAGTCTCAGCTGATTTAATAGTAAGTTCTAAAATATCTAGAACGTGCAAAACCAATTTTCCATTGCATCGATGTTCTATGTTGTTTTCAATAGAATAAATCATATCAGATAAGCCCGCCCCTCTATAATTGGCATGCTCAGGATCCTCATTTGATCTGGCACTTTGATTAAAAATATTTGTTTTTCCTAATTTCATATTTTCAGTAGAATATTCTTTCCATTCACCACCTTCTTCAAGTGATACCAAAATTGGCCCTCCAAACATATTTGGATCTGGTCCTACAATAGAACCCTTTGTTCCATAAAATTCCATATGATTTCTTTGATGATTTAGAACGTCAAAAGACATAAATCCTTGTATCACTATTGAATTTTCAAACTCGATATTTATTAAATATGAAGTAGGTACTTCAACTTCAAATTTTTTTCCTTTTTTTGGACCATCTCCAATTTCTTTATATTGACTCGCTCTAGTAGATTGCGCAAATACACTTTTTGCAGGCCCTAAAAGATTAACTAGCATAGTATAAAAATAAGGCCCCATATCCATAATGGGTCCTCCTCCCTTTATATACCATGGCTCTGGATTAGGATGCCATGAATGAACTCCTGGAAAAGCAAAAATAAAATTACCTAATTTAATTTGGCCAACTTCTCCACTATCTATTATTTTTTTTGCTAATTGTCCTCCTCCTCCTAAAAAAGTATCGGGTGCATTTCCCAAATATAAATTTTTTAAATTAGCTAATTCGATTAGTTCTTTCCCTTCGTCAAATGTTATTGAAATAGGCTTTTCACAATAAGAATGTTTTCCTGCAAGCAATGTTTTTTTTATTGTTGCATAATGCGAGGTTGGATTAGTTAAATTTAAAATTACATCAATATTTTTATCATCTAGGATTTCTTCAACACTTTTTGATGATATATTGTATTCTTCTGCACACTTTTTAGATGCCTCTTCATTTAAATCTGAACAATCAGTAATATTAATATTATTAAAATATTCTCGGCTTCTAAAATATGTTTCTGAAATATGTCCGCAGCCAATTAAACCAATATTTAAAGTCATTAGATATTTTTTGTATTTGGAAGTAAAACATTAATTTTATAATTAGGATCTTTTGCTTGCCTAATAACTGCAGGAATAATTTCCTTATATGCATCCCATATACCATTATTAGGAGGTGGAACTTGATCTTTAATAAGCTTATGTAGTTTTGGTAAATTATATGAAGGAACTGTTGGAAACATATGATGCTCCATATGATATTCCATATGCCAATACAAAAAACTAAAAATTGGATTTAAAATTACTGTTCTTGTACTTAATCTATGATCTTTTACATTATTAGCAAGACCGGCATGCTGCATAATATCAAAAACATTTCTTAATGTATTACCATAAAAATATGGGCACAAAATATAAATTATAGGAAGCCAGCTAGTAATTAAAATAGAATATAAAATTATTGAAATCCATAAAATAACGTGCATTCTTGCCCAAAATCTACATTTTGGTCTTTGCTTTTCTGGTATACAGTCATGCATAACTTTTGTTGTAAATCCTAAAGCATGCTTGATTGTTTCTACATGAAAAGAATAAAATAATTTGTAAAATGAAAAAAATGATCCACCGGGAATTAATAAAAGAAAAAAATATATTAAATCTGTAGGCTTGGTAATTTGGATTTCATAATCATAAGGATTGGCAGTCGATAGTGTGTGACTATGATGATTAAAATGACTCCAGCGCCAGCGAATTGGTTCCAGATTAAACATGAATGATCCGATATGATAAAAGGTACTGTTTAACCAATCAGATTTAAAAGCTGTTTTGTGACCAGTTTCATGCCAGACAGGATTTGAAGCTATAAATATATTACCGTAAATTAAAAACCAAAAAACTGCCCACCATGTTCCCCAAGTTAAATATGCAAAATAACCTGAAATCACAAGTGCAACAACCCAAATCAATATATGTTTAATTCCTTGCCAATCAGATTTTTTTGTAAGTTCTATTAACGACTGATTATCAATTTTACACCTATACCACTTTTCTAGATTAACTTTCATAACAATGAATAATTTATAATAGAAAAGAATCTATTAAAATCATTTTTTTTCTAATTTGTTTAAAAATTTATCTAATTCAGATTCTTTGATTTCCACTATATTTTTTTTTTCAGGGAAAGCGCCAGAATGCACATCATCATAAAATTCTTGAAAAGCATCTTCTCGTTCTTTTTGTAATCTTTCAAATTCTTTTAAGAAATTTCTATATGATTTTGAATGACGAGGGACATGTCCTGTTGTAGATAAAAGAACATCACATCCAAATAAATATTCAACATCACATCCAGGACCGCTACCCATAGACATGACTATAGGTTTAACTTTTTTAGAAATAGCCTCAGCAACTTTATACGGAACGCATTCCATTTCAATTGCAACGCCACCAGCATCTTGTATTTGTAAACAATGATCATAAACCATCATAGCATCCTCAGCCGTTTTACCTACAGCCACGTATCCACCTGTCCATGTTCGTCTACTAGGAGCTAATCCAACATGTCCTAAACAAGGTATGCCCTCTTTGTATAAATCATTCATCATTTCAAATCTGTTATGACAGTAAAGCATATCAATACCATGCTCTAAAAATTTAAACCCTAATCGTTTAGCGTCATCCGTAGTTGGAAAAAGTGTATCGGGAGCACCACAATGCATAAAGGCGCTTGGGGCCGCTTCTCTAATTTTTATTAGTTCATCAAAGCTGGGTTGATTATCAGGATTTGTATATTTTCCTGGCGCTCCTGTCGCCATCATTTCAATGCCAACTTTTTCAATAGCCAATGCTTCTTCTACATTTTTAGCTAAAAGACAGACAAGTTTTTTTTTGCCCTTTAATTCAAATAAATCTTTAACAGTTAACTTTTTTTTCATAGATTAATTCTATAATATTTTTATTAAATTAAAAATAATATTTTTATAGAAAAATGAGCATAAATAATCCATTTGCATTAAATCATATATTAGCTCCAAACTTAAATATACATGATTTTTTTAAACTAGCAAAAAATTTGAATATACAAAACATTGAAATAAGAAATGATTTACCAAAAATATCACTCTACAATATTAATGCAAAGATAATTAAAGAATTAGTGAATAATTATAATGTCAACATACTTTCAATTAATGCATTACAAAAATTTAATATTTGGAATAAAGAAAGAAAAGAAGAACTTATATCTTTAAGTGAATTTGCAAAAAAATGTGATTGCAAAGGAATTGTTTTAGTTCCCCTAAACACTGGGGAATTTATTAATAAAGTTGAACGCATAAAACTTTTATATAATTCTTTAAAAAAAATTACTCCAATTTTAAACGACTATGGATTGCTGGGATATATAGAGCCACTCGGTTTTGAAATATCTTCACTACGATTGAAAAGTGAAGTAGCTGAAGTAATAGATCAAATCTCGACAAAATCTAATCTGAAAATTTTACATGATACTTTTCATCATTATTTAGCAAATGAAGAGGCAGTTTTTCCTAACTTGACAGGCTTAGTTCATATTTCAGGTATTTCTGATACAAGAATAAAAAATAATGAAATGAAAGACGACCATAGAGAGTTAATTAACAATAACGATGTACTTCAAAATGTAGAACAAATAATGAATCTAAAAGAATCTGGATATAATGGCGTATTTTCTTTTGAACCTTTTTCTAAGAAAATTCAAAATATAAATAATCCCTATAATGCAGTACTTAAAAGCATTAGTTATTTAAATAATGCTTGTTCTTTAAACTTAAACGTATAATCCTTTCTTTCTACTACAATCATTAAAACTTAATATATTAATTTTTTTTTATGAAACATTATTTTATAGGCGCACTCGCTTTAATCTTTTCTACATTTATTGGATCTTGCGGAGATGCAATTATGAAATTTATAAGCAGTACTGGATTTCAATGGTATCATTTTTTTGCGATTGGAAATACATTTTCAATTATTGGATTGCTTATAGCGATGCATTTTGTTGGAGGCATAAAAAAAAATTTAACTTTCAAAAAATACAATGTTCCTGTTTTCCGAGGCATAATATTCACTTCAATGCCCCTAGTGGCATTTCTGTCATTAAATCATGTTCCAATTAGTACTTACACTACATTAATGATGCTTGCTCCACTGAATACTGTTATTCTTTCTTATTTTATACTAAATGAAAAAATTAATAACATTTCAATAATTGCAGTTATCTTTGGTTTTTCTGGTGTATTATTCTTTTTAAAACCTTCTGCAGGTTTAAGCATATTTCTATTAGGCCCTATATATATATCTGTTTTTCAAGGTGTAATGTTTGTAACGGCAAAAAAATACCATGAACTTGGAAGTTCTATTGGTTACACTTTTTTTCTATGGATTTTCCCAACTTTATTGTCCTACGTATTTTTCTTAACTGATCCTATTATTCCATCAATGAATATTTTAATAATAATTATTTGTGGAGCTGTATTTTTACTAATCAGTGTTTTTCTATGGAATTATGCATATTACCAAGCAGGAAACTATACACAAAAAATTAGTCCTTATATTTACAGTCAAATTATTTGGGGGGGATTGATAGGAGTAATTTATTTCAATGAAAAAATTGATTTTTTTATGTTGCTTGGCGCACTTATAATAATTTTTTCTGGAATCATAACAATGAAAAAAAAATAACTTTACAACTTCTTACAACCTAATTTTTCTAAATAAGACAAACTTTTCATAGCATAGTTGATTGAATCCAAACCTTCATTTGGATCAATGTCCTGTTCAATAGTGGCGTAACCATTGTAGTTTATATTATTTAATTGGTTTATAATTTTTTTAAAATTAATAACTCCATTGCCCAGTGGACAAAACACCTGATTCTTAACAGCAGAATCAAAATCAAGATTATTATTGTAAACCATATTAAGAACGTCTTGATTTATATCTTTAAAGTGAATATGCATAATTAAGTTAGAATATTTTTGAATAGTTTGACAAACATCAACGCCACAATAATATAAATGAGCTGTATCTATACATATTCCCATATATCGCGAATCAACATCATTAATTATATTTTCAATTTCTAATTCATTTTCAATATAAGTTCCTGCGTGAGGATGTAGTACAGGTTTTAAACCAAAATCTTCATAGCAAATCTTTGATATTTTTTTTAAAAAAGTAACTAGAAGTTTATACTCCGATAAATCCAATTGACATGCAATTGAATTTTTTCCTGATGTTTTCATTCTTTTTACATCTAGATGGTCAATTATAACATAAAATTCAGCATTAAGTTTTTTTAGCAAATCACAGGTTTTAATTATTTTTTTATTAATCAAATCATGCTCTTTAGAAATATGTAAATTATCAAAAATAAAACCTCCGATAATTTTTAAATTAATACTATCAATATGTGATTGTATCTCTTCTACATTTGTAGGCATATATCCATATGGGCCTAATTCAGAATAATTATAGCCAGCTTCTATAATTTCTTTCGTAACTTTTTTCCAGTGAGGGTTGCTTGCTGAATCAGCATAAGCTACGCCCCAAGAACATGGTGAATTAGCAAGTTTTATAGACATATCTTAATGTAATCTATTTTTTTAATTCTTCTAATTTTACCCATCTTTTTTCTATTGATGACTTTATAGCTGCATCAATAATAAGTTGAATATCTGAAGCCCATCTAAAATTTGGATATGCTTCACGCTTATTAGCTATAGCTTCAATAAACTCCCTAACTTCGAGTATTTTATAATCATGATATCCAATACCAAGACCCGCTACAGGATGAAAATTTGCAAATTTTTCATTAAACGGACCCATTTCGATTTTTTTAAAACCTCTTAATTCCAATATATCATTATTATCATAAAATTGAATTTCATTAATTTTTTCATTGGAATACCTTATTGCACCTTTATCTCCAGTAATTGTATATTTAATATCATTTTTATTTCCATTAGAAACTCGAGAAGTTTCAATAATTCCCAAACCATTATTTTCAAACTTGAATAATGTAATTGATTTATCGTCTGTTTCATTCTTTATTAATATTTTTTCTTTATTTGTGTTTTTGCTCCACAAAGAATTGTCTTCATTTGCTTTAGGTCTTTCTGTAATATAGATATTTAAATGACAATAAACTTCATCAATCCTTTTGTTTGTTAGATGTTTAAAGAAAGAAAAAACATGAGAGGCAGTATCTCCAATGATACCTGAGCCTGCTTTTTGGATTTCATTTCTCCATGAGTGAGGCAAATTAGGGTCTGCTAAAAAATCCGCTATCATTTCACCTCTAAAATGATGAATATTTCCCAATTTATCTTCATCAATAATATTACGAGCGAGAAAATGAGCTGGGTTCTGAATATAGTTAAAACCAACTAAAGTTTTTATTCCTTTCTGTTCAGCTAAATTTGCTAACTCTAAAGCTGTTTTATAGGAATTTGTTAATGGCTTTTCACAATATATATGCTTTCCTTCTTCTATTGCTAGTTTTGCTATTTCATAATGAAGATAGTTTGGGGTATTAATATCAATTATATCTATTTCAGGATTTTTAACTAGATCTTTCCAATTTGAACTATAATTTTCAAAACCAAATTCTTTTTGAACTTTAATTGCTAAATTATCATTAGATTCACATATAGTATGAAGAATAGGAACAAAAGGATCTGGGCCAAAAATTTGTCTTTGTGCTTTGTAGCAGAATGAATGAGTTTTACCCATCCATCCAGCTCCAATCAGACCAACATTTAGTTTTTTCATCAAAAACTATTTTTTTATTTTTAATTTTTCTTTATCTGGTATGTCTTTAATCCATATATCAAATATTTGATCTGCTTTATCTTTTCCCCAAACAAAATTAGCTTTTTCTGAAAATAAAACTCTTTCTAATAATTCCACGGCCTTTTTTACACCCTCTTTTCGAGACATCATTGTATCTTCATGTTCAATACTTAAAACATCTTCATAGCCAACAGAACGAACTGCTAATAAAAATTGACTCCACCATGTTTCATCATGACCATGACCAGGGGTTGAAAAATTCCAAGATCTTTTTTCAACATCTGCAAACCAAGTTGTTTCCATTAATGTATTTAGTCCTGCTTTTGAATGATTAATTGTTGTATCTTTGATATGAACATAAAAAAGAGCTTCATCTAAATCTTTTGCCATTTGAATGGGATCTCCTCCCATCCACATAACATGACTTGGATCAAGATTGGCTCCAATATTTTTACTAACCTGATCACGAACTCTATGGGTTGTTGGAGCATTATACACCATGTCTCCTCCATGCAATTCGAAACAAAGTTTAACACCTAGTCCTTCAGCATATGTTGATACATCCTTCCAATAAGGTATTAAAACCTCATTCCATTGCCATTCCAGTATTTTTAATTTTTCGGGTGGCCAACATGAAACAATCCAGTTAGGATTAATATCTCCAGGACCTGCAGCACATCCAGATAATAATATAACTTTATCGAGTTTTAGAATTGAAGCTAACTTAATTGTTTTACGTATTACACCATCATGCGCTTTTCCATATTCCCCTGGTGCAAGAGGATTTCCATGACACGATATTGCACTTATTTTAAAATTATAATCTTTAATTTTCGATATTCTTTCATCTCTGTGTTTTTGATCTTCAAGCATTCTATCAACTTGAAAAAATTTTCCAGAAGTATAATTTCCGCATGAGAATTCAAGTTGTTGAAGTCTTAATTCAGTACATGTTTTTAATAAAGAATCAAAATCATGATCTACTAAAGCATCTGTTACAAGTCCAATTTCCATAATTATTCCTTTATATAAAATATTATCGTTATTTAAAATTACTTACAATATATATATTACCAGATAATTCACTTAAAACAATATCGCCGTTTTTTCTTTGCAAAATAGTTTGGGGTCTATCTAATTTTTTAAGAATTTCATTTAATTTTTTATTATTAAAGTCATAAATTAATAATCTTCCATCTTTTTGAGCAAATTCTTTCTCATAATCAAAAGTTCCCATTTCCAAAATTGCTAGATTACCACCACTAAGAAATTCAATATCAACGGGTGAATTTAGATTTTCAATTAATATTGATGATTCTTTATTGCCATTAATACCATCGTTGATTTGTAAAATTTTACCCGAACCTTTAAAATAAGGAAAACCTCCAAATATTGAAACATAAACAGTGCCATCATTGTTAATTGCTATCCCAGTTGGAACTGCCTCAGTTAAGTATGGTTCAGTATTAGAAAATTCTGTAGGTGAAAGAACTTGCATATCTTCTTGTTTTTGAATAATTTTATCAAAAAATATTAATTCAAAAAAATTATTATTTTTATCAATTTTTGTAATATTATTCTTGCCGCTATCAATTAAATAAATATCGTTTTCATAAAATGAAAAATCATAGGGATTCCAAAGATCATTTGTAATAACTTTAATATTCTTTTCTAATTCTAAAAAAGCATGGTCGTATATATGGTCTTCAAGACGATTTATATCGGCCCAGCCTTGAGAAATATAGAGTTTGTCATTGTAAAATTTAATTTTATATGGCCCTGTAGGATATCCCATAACATCAAATCCAAACGGTAGTCCTTCATAATAAATTTCTAAATTATCTTGATTATTATATGAATAAATTTTTCCATTACTTAAATCTGAAATTAGTAAATCATCTTTTTTTTCAGTTAAACCTGAAGGATAGGTTATATTAGTTTTCAATATTTCGTAACTATACGATGAGTCAACGATAGTTGGTTTTGCTAAAATTATATTATTTGCAAAAAATAAAAGAAAAGATAACTTAAAAAAAAATTTCATCTATTCAATTATTTTGACACATCGAAAGCCGCCATTTGCAGCAAAACGAAAATCACCATTATAAGCCATTCTATAAGTAGATCTTAATTTCCAAGCATTATTTTTCCAACTACCGCCTCTTAGCACTCTAAATAATTTTTCTTGGTCATTATTATTTTTATAAGAATAATACCATCCATCCATCCACTCCCAAACATTGCCAATTAAATCCATCACTCCTTCTTCATTTTTACCAAGAGGAAAACTACCAACAGGGGATGTTGCTTCGTACCCATCTTTAATATCTGGATTACAACACTCTTTACTTCCCATATTAACAAGCTTCGGATTAGGTTCGTCATTACCCCATGAATATAGGTTTCCATTAAAACCCCTAGTTGCTCTTTCATATTGCGCCTCTGTAGGCAGATTAGCACTATAAAATTTACAAAAATCGCTGGCATCTTTCCAAGACAGCCCAACAACAGGATATGTGTCTTTTCCTAAATGGAAATGTTCATAAAAATATGAATTTCTATTACCTGATAAAAAAACATAATCATTGAAAATTTCATTAGATATCTCATACATATTTATGTAAAAATTTTCTATATTAACTAAGGTTTGAGGTTTTTCATTTTCTTCACCTTTATTATTGCCAAAAACAAACTCTCCACCTTTTATAAATATAAATGGATTTTTTTTTTCAAATAAACTTTCAGCAAAACTTTCTGATATCAAAAAAAAGAAAAATAAAATAATTATATTTAATCGATAAAAAAACATAAAATTATAAATTTTAATTTTAAAATAAATCAATATTAAAATTATTCAATAATTCTATTTTCACTCTTTGTGTCAAAAAAATAAATTTTATTTTTATTCAAACTTAAAGCAATAGGTGAACCTATAGAAGTTTTATAATCACTTTCAGTTTTTGCAATAATTAAATCATCGCCTAGTTTTACTGTTACATAGGTAGAATCGCCGGTTAATTCAAAAGAATAAACTTCTCCTTTAATATTACCCTCCTGTGCAACATTAATATCCTCAGGTCTAACTCCTAAGATAACCGAATTTCTATCACTAATTTGAATATTATCTTCACTAATATAATTATTAAAAAATTTATTATTTTTTATTTCTCCTTGCATAAAATTCATTGGAGGTGACCCCACAAATCCAGCTACAAAAAGATTTTTTGGATTATTATATATTTCTTTAGGCGATGATACTTGAGAAATTTTAGCGTTATTCATAATAACAACTCTATCTGCAAGAGTCATTGCTTCAACTTGATCGTGGGTAACATAAATGGTTGTAATACCCAGTTCATTTTGTAAATTTTTTAATTTTGCTCTCATTTCAACTCTTAATTTTGCATCTAGGTTTGAAAGAGGCTCGTCCATTAAAAAAACTTTTGGATTTCTAATAATAGCTCGTGCCAGAGCAACTCTTTGTTGTTGACCACCTGATAATTGTTTAGGTAATCGCTTTAGCAAACCTTCTAATTGAACCTTTTGGACAGTTTTATTCACTTGATCTCTTCTTTTTTCTTTGGGAATATTTTTAATTTTTAATGGATATTCAATATTTTGAAAAACAGTCATGTGGGGATAAAGAGCATAACTTTGAAATACCATAGCGATATCTCTTTCCTTTGGGGCCAAACCTGTAACATCATTATTATCAATAAGAACCTTACCTGAGTTAGCTTGTTCAAGACCGGCGACTATTCTCATTGTTGTCGTTTTTCCACATCCTGATGGGCCAAGCAAAACTAAAAATTCTTTATCCTTAACTTCTAGTGAAAAATCTTCCACAGCAGTAACATCATCAAATGTTTTTGTTATATTTTTAAAAATTACATTAGCCATTATTCTATTATCCTTTCATTGCACCAAAAGAGAGTCCTCGGACTAAATGTTTTTGTACAATAAATGCAAAAATTATAATAGGAATAACACTTATTGTAGCTGAAGCAGCCATATATCCCCAGTTAGCCTGATACTGCGAAACACCTAGTGCTATAGCAAAAGTAACCGTGTTTGATATTTCAGTTTCAGTTAATATCACAGCAAATAAAAACTCATTCCAAGACAAGATTAAACAAAATATAGATGTTGCTGCAAGACCTGGTTTCGCTAAAGGTAATATAATTCTACGAAATGATCCCATCCTGGTATCACCATCTACCATAGCTGATTCCTCTAATTCTTTAGGGATATCCAAAAAGAAACTGCGCATCATCCAAGTTACAAAAGGAATATTAAATGCGGTATAAGCAATGATAAGAGCTAATTTTGTATTCACTAAATTAAAATAAGAAAAAAACAAGAAAAGTGGTATGACGACAACAATAGGTGGCATCATTCTGGTTGATAAAATCCAAAAGGCTAAATGATATTTAAGAGTACCTGGGTATCTAAACCTTGCTAAAGAATAACCAGCCAGTGTTCCGAGAATCAAAGCAAAAATAGTAGAAACTGAAGTTATAATAAAACTATTAATCATAAACTTAAAAAAAGGAATTTGGTTAAAAAAAGTAAACCAGTAGTGAGTTAAAGTTGGATCAAAATTAAAATATTTTGGAGGCATAGCAAAAATTTCTTTCTTTACTTTAAAGGATACGCTGACCATATAAAGAAATGGAAAAAGTGTATAAATAAGTGCAAACACAATAGACAAAAAAACGATTGGTTTTTTAAAATTATTTTTCCACATTTAACTTTCCAACAAACCATGCACTAATTATTAAGGTGACAGCTAGCATAAACAATGACATTGCAGCTGCCCAACCTATGTCCCAAAATCTAAAAGCTACTTTATAAATATGAAAACTGAGCGTGTCCGTAACACTAGCTGGTCCACCTCTGGTTAATATAAATACTTGATCAAAAAGTCTAAACGCATCCATAATTCTCAACAAAAGAGTAATAATGATAACTGGTTGTAAAAATTTCCAAGTCAAGTCTCTAAATTGTTGCCAAGATGATGCTCCATCAATCTGAGCCGCTTCATAGGGTTCCTTGGGGAGACTGGATAGTCCAGCAAGCATCATTAAAAAAATAAATGGTGTCCATTGCCATATATCAACAAAAATTATTGATGGCATAGCAAGTTTTACATCTGATGTGAACAGCATGGGTGCATAACCAAGCTTCATTCTTAAATGATTAAATGGACTAACAAAGGGAGCGTATAAAAATTTCCATGTAATTGCGACCGCTATTGGTGCAATCATCATGGGTATAAGTAAAATTGTCTTAATTACTGAAACTTTTTCAATAAAATTCATAACCAGTAAAGCGAATCCCAATCCTAATGTAAACTCAATTGTAACTGCAACAATGGTAAAAAATACAGTATTATAAAGTGCATTATGAAATGCAGCATCAGTGAATAATCTTTTAAAATTTTCTAAACCAATAAATTGATGGGAAACATCTACATTGCTGCTGTATTCAAAAAAGCTAAAATAAACAATATAAATTATTGGAAACATTGTAAGAAGTAATAACAAAATTACTGCTGGTAAAATTAAGCCGAATCTAAGATATTTATCAGCTAAAAAAACATTAAACATAAATTTTTATAAAAATTTCGTAATAATAAAGGCGACAATAAAAAAAGTTGCCGCCTTTAAAAATATAAATGTTTACTTCAGAATTTTATCTAATTCTGCATTGGCTTGGTCTAGAGCCTCACCTGGACTCATAACACCCGCTACAGCTTTAGATAAATACACACCAAATACTTGTTCCAGCTCAGGCCATTTTGGATGACGAGGTCTAGGAGTTGAGTAATTGATTGCTTCCATCAAAACTGGGAAGTGTCTCAATCTATCCTGACTAGTTAGTTCAGGATTTATAAAAGTTGAGAATCTTACAGGTGGGTTTCCACGTCCAGCAGAAATATCTATCTGTTCTTTTGAAGTAGCCCAATTGACAAAATCAAATGCTGCTTGTTTATTTTTTGAAGCACTTGTTATACCAAGAGTCCAGTGTCCAATCTCAGAACTTCCAGCACAATCTCCACTTGGAATAGCTGCGTAAGACATTTTTCCTACAACATTACTTTGTGAAGGATCTTCAAAGTTTGAAACCCAGTTTGGCCAGTTAATTGAAGATTTAGCCATTCCTTGTAAAAGATATTGGCCTGTTTCTTCTTGGTTCATACTTGCTGCACCTGGAGGTGAAACATCTCTTAACTTTAAAAAGAACTCAAGAGCTTTTTGACCTTCAGGAGAATTTACAGTTGCATTTCTGTTTTCATCAAACAATTTTCCACAAAAAGACCAAAAGATCGGCATATATTGTGCAACAACCGGATTTCCTTCTTGAGCACGAAGTACGTATCCAAAACTTCCACTACTAGATATTTTTTGCATAGCCGCATGAACTTCGTCCCAAGAACTTGGAGGACCAACTAAACCAGCATCAGCAAACGCACCTGAATCATAGAAAAACATCTGAGCATTCCCAACATAAGGAATACAAATGTATGGACCTGAATTATATGGATCACGACAAAGTGCAATTGATTTTCCTAAAAAGTCACTATCAGGACCATCAACACCTAGGGCATCAAAAAAAGGACCTAGTTCTGCTAGATGACCATTTTCAGCAAAAAAAGGAATCCATGGATCGTCCATTAAAATAATATCGTATGCACCAGATTTTGCATTTGCAGCATTGGCTGCTTTATCAAATACTTGTTCATAAGGTGCTTGAACTAATTCGACCTCTATTCCTGTAAGAGCAGTGTAATCCTTAGCAGCTGCACGAAGACCATCGCCTTCACCACCATTTGGTACTATTGCTGTAATTTTTGCAGAAGCAAAACTTGCAATAAATACCACACTAATAACACAAGAAAAAAATTTAATTAATTTCATATTTCCTCCTAAATTATAAATTTAATTAGCTGAGCTTAGCTAAAAATTGATTATATGTCTATTGTTTTAAGATATAATAAAATGAACAATTTTCACAGAATATAGCCGAAATATGAAATTTATACTTTAAGAAATACGATAAAAAATTATGAAAAATAAAATTATTCTAGTGACAGGAACAAGTTCGGGTATAGGAAAAAGTATAATTCAAACATTAAATAAAAAAAATTGCAAAATTATAGCTACTTCGAGAAAAAAAATTAATAAAAATACAAAAAATATTTATTTTTTAAATTTAGATGTAACTAATGAAGATCAATGGAAAGAAACTATATACTTTATTAAAAAAAAATTTGGTAAACTCGATGTCCTTATAAATAATGCCGGTATAAGAATTAGTGGGAATATAGAAAATACTTCTACAAAGTTATGGGATAAAATTATTAATACAAATTTAACTAGCATTTTTCTTGGCTGTAAATATGCAGTACCTTTATTAAAAAAATCAAAAAAAGCTTCAATTGTCAACCTTGCTTCAATAACAAGTATTCGAGGTGTCACTAATATGATTGCATATGCATCATCTAAGGGTGCTATAGTGACTTTTACTGCTTCTCTTGCTTTAGATTTAGCAAAGCATGGTATACGAGTTAATGCTGTCGCACCTGGAGCTGTAAATACTAAAATGGTCTGGTCTTTAAAAAAAGAAATTAATTCTGAAAAAAAATTTAATAAAAGAATGAAGGATGCTCATCCAATTGGTCGAATTGCAACACCTCAAGAAATAGCAAATGTTGTTATTTTCCTTGCTGGCGATGAATCATCTTTTATGACAGGCTTAACTATCCCTGTTGATGGTGGCAGAAGTATACGCTAGATTATGTTGAAAAATAAAGTTGAAATTGAGACATGTGAAAATGTTTTGCATTACTTAAGTGACAGATCTAAGCTCAATGTTGCAAATATTATTAATAGAAAAAAAATAGGTTTAGAGATTTAAATATAATTTACCGTCTTCTTCTGTTACATCATAAATTTTAAGTGGCCCTGCCTCAAAATCACTAATGGGATCGCCAGAAACTATACTAAATGTTTTACCACAACTAGCACACTCTAATTCTTCACCCTCAATTGTGCCTTCACTCAAAAAAGCCTGCTCTTCACAATTGCAGTGACCCTGGGTTGCAAAAAATACCGCTTTCCAAATGATAGATAGCATAGTCAATTTCTTCATATTCAAAATTTTCCACACTATCTTTATCGATATCTTCTAACTCACCAATAAGAATAGGTCCATTTTCTTCAATCACAAAAAAAATATTAAAACAAATTTATGTGAGAATAAATGATTTTTTTATGATTTTTTTAAATTTTTCTGAATTTTATGTTTTTTCAGAATAGTTGATCATTTTCTGGCATTGTTCCCCCAAATTCTCAATTCCTAATTTAATTGTATCGCCAGACTTTAAATAAAGTGGTGGTTTTTTACCCATACCAACACCTGGGGGCGTTCCGGTTGAAATAATATCGCCAGGTTGCAAAGACATAAATTGACTTAAATAACTAACAAGAAAATTAACATTGTAAACCATAGTAGAAGTTGATCCATCTTGCATACGTTCGCCGTTTACATCTAGCCACATTTTTAAATTTTGAGGATCTGCAACTTCATCTTTTGTAACTAAATAAGGACCAATAGGTCCAAATGTATCACATGATTTTCCTTTAACCCATTGACCACTGTGCTCTAATTGAAACTCTCTTTCACTTAAATCATTGACAACACAATAGCCGGCAATGTGATCTTGTGATTGTTTTTCTTCAATATACTTCGCCTCTTTTCCGATAATAACACCAAGTTCAACTTCCCAATCCGACTTTAATGAATTTATTGGAATAATAATATCATCATTTGGACCACAAATAGCACTTGTAGCTTTCATAAACATAATTGGCTCTTTTGGAACTTCCATTCCTGTTTCTGCTGCATGATCAGAATAATTCAAACCAATACATATAAATTTTCCTACACCAGCAATACATGGTGCAAAAGTAAAACCTTCATCAACGGCTGGCATCAATGAAAGATCAGTATTTTTAACTCTTTTTAAATTTTCTGCTGAAATAGTTACGTTGTTCCAATCTTCTACTAGTGAAGATAAGTTTCTAACTTTGTTTTCCTTATCTAATATTCCTGGTTTAACTAAATTACCATCTTTGTATCGAAGCAATTTCATAATTTACAGAGTCCATCCACCGTCTATTAAATGTAGTCCGCCAGTCACAAAAGCTGATTCATCGCTTGCTAAATAAACACCCAGTGAAGCAATTTCTTCAGGTTGAGCCAAACGTCCCATTGCTTGTCTGTTTATAAAATCAATTTTTGCTT
>Ga0187827_10002431_pt1 | contig 25546 bp, 24 predicted proteins | sample ETNtaG_39_FD_167969 | JGI IMG/M metagenome (GOLD analysis project Ga0187827, IMG submission 167969) | Marine microbial and viral communities from oxygen minimum zone, Eastern Pacific Ocean - ETNP2014_SV_150_PacBio MetaG (Illumina Assembly) | ecosystem: Environmental > Aquatic > Marine > Hypoxic... | reverse complement strand
AGAAACAGAGCCGACCAGCCTATGTAGCCGAAGAAACTCGGCATGGGAATGCCCCGCTCTTCAGCAATAGTACGCACCATGAAATTTGGAGCATTGCCGATATAGCTCATGGCCCCCATAAAGACGGCACCGCAGGATATGGCCAACAGCGTTCCTGATAACGGCCCCATCAGGGTAGCGGCGTCGCCTCCGGCAGCACTGAAGAACACCAAATAGGTGGGAGCGTTGTCGAGGAAGGCAGACAACGTGCCGGTAATCCAGAAATACATGGCATTCACCGGTTCACCGCCATCGCTCACCAGATTTAACAACGGCGCCAGGGCACCATCACTGCCGGCGCGTAGGATAGCGATAGCGGGAATAATGGTGATAAAAATACCAGCAAACAGCTTGGCCACTTCCACTATGGGGAACCAACTAAAGGCGTTGGCCTTACGGTGTTCCTTGCTGGTTATCTTCAGGGAAACAAAAACCAATCCCAGCAAAAGTAGATCACGGACGATACTCTGAAACTGTAACGGAACGTGATTGATGGTAAAGGTGATTCCGGAGACCCAGAGCCCGCTGAACAGCACAACCAAAACTACGCCGACAAGCAAAAGTATATTAGCCCAACCCTCGATTTCCAGAGAACCTATTTCGCCCTCTCGTGGCGGCCGCGAATCCGTCTCCGTGCGGAAGTAATAACTGTCGAGAAGAAAAAACGAAATCAGTAGAATCCCCACTACCAACACCATAGGCAAAAACATGTTCACCGTTGGCCAGAAGAAATCCACACCTTTGAGAAACCCAAGGAATAGGGGGGGGTCCCCAAGTGGTGTCAGCGAGCCACCGACATTAGCCACCAGAAAGATAAAAAAGACGATCACATGCACATTGTGACGACGCCACGCGTTGGCATCAATCAAGGTGCGGATTAACAGCATTGCGGCACCGGTAGTGCCCATAAAACTGGCGATAAGGGTGCCAATCAGCAAAATCATGGTGTTCACGCCAGGTGAACTCCAGACGATGCTCCTCAGGCGCACGCCGCCTGCTACCGTGTAGAGGGTCAGTAGCAGTATGATAAAGGGGATATATTCCAGCAGGGCGACGTGCAAAAGCTCAAACAGCGCCACCTCGTAGTCGTGAAAGATGGTAAACGGGATGAGGAAAGCCAGCGCCCAGAAGGCGCAAATCTTCCCAAAATGATCGTGCCAAAAATGGGGGGCTATCAGCGGCACCGTGGCGATAGATAACAGTATTCCGATAAAGGGAATAATCCAAATCAGGGGGACCTCAGACCCGTCTAAATGCGGCACCACCTCTTCCGCCACAGCGAGACTGGGCACGACGAGGATGGCCATAGGCGCCACCATCGCAAGCATGCGGAGGACAAAACGCGGCGGGAGCAAGCTCATAATGACGTCAGCATATCAGAAGCCCCTAGTTCCCCACGAGTCGCTTTTGACCCGAAACACACTAGATTAAAGTCATACAAAAGTTGAGGTTGAACACTCTAAAGCCCTGCTTTATCATCAGGAAAAATTTATCAGGGGGGAATGACGATGCAACGATCACTTCAGATCGAACCCGTTAAATGTACTGGTTGTCTCCAGTGCGAGATGGCATGTTCCTTTGAAAAAGAAGGGGCCTTCAATCCCACAAAGTCGCGCATCAAGGTCTTCAATTTTCATGCGGAAGGGCGCATGGTCCCGTACACCTGCACCCAGTGCGCCGAGGCTTGGTGCCAACATGCTTGTCCCGTAGACGCTATCCGCCTTGGGGAAACCGGCGCTAAGGAAGTGGTTGATGTCCTCTGTGTCGGCTGCAAGGTCTGCACCATCGCCTGCCCCTTCGGCACCATAAACTACAACACATCTGCCGGTATCGTCGTCAAGTGTGACCTTTGCGGCGGCGACCCGGAATGTGCCAAGGCCTGCCCAACCGGAGCTATCACTTATGTAGATGCCGACTGGACGGGACTTGAACGCATGCGCGGCTACGCGGACAAGACCGCTGCTGAACAACCACAGGCATAGATGGGGAGAAGATTATGGGATGGCATGGAAAAATACTTCGCGTTGACCTCTCGAAAGGCGAGTGTAAAACCGAAGATCTCAATAAAGAATGGGCACAGTCCTATCTTGGCCAGCGTGGGTTAGCGACGAAATACTTGTGCGAGGAAACAGACCCCAAGGTGGATCCGCTGTCGCCTAAGAACAAGCTGATCTTTGCTACCGGGCCGCTTACCGGCTCCATGGCCTCCACCGGCGGACGCTACTCAGTCATCACCAAGGGACCGCTTACTGGCTGTATTGCCTGTTCCAATTCCGGCGGCTATTGGGGCGCAGAGTTGAAATTTGCCGGCTGGGACATGGTCATCCTCGAGGGCAAGTCGAAGAAGCCGGTCTATCTCTTCATCTCCGACGACGAAGCAACACTGCTGCCTGCTGGCGATTTGTGGGGGAAAACCGTGTGGGAGACAGAACCCGCCATCAAGGCCCAGCTGCAAGATCCGCAGATCAAGATCTCCTCCATCGGGCGCGCTGGTGAGAATGGCGTACTCTACGCCGCCGTCATGAACGACCTCCACCGCGCTGCCGGACGCTCCGGCGTCGGCGCCGTTATGGGCTCGAAAAATCTCAAGGCCATTGCCGTACGCGGCACTAAGGGCGACAAGCCCAACGACCCAAAAGCTTTTATGAAGGCCGTTGATGCCGGCAATAAGGTCTTGGCTGAAAATCCCGTCACCGGTGAAGGCCTTCCCACCTTTGGCACCCAGGTGCTGATGAATGTAATCAATGAAATCGGTGCCATGCCCACCCGCAACTGGCGGGAAGTACAGTTCGAGGGTGCGGCCCAGATTTCCGGTGAGGCCATGCGCGAACCCCGTAAAAGCGACGGTAAAGCCAATCTCGTTGCCAACAACGCCTGTTTTGGATGCACCATCGCCTGCGGGCGGATTTCTAAAATGGACGAGGAGCACTTCACCGTGAAAACCCGCCCCGAATACTGGAATGCCTCGGGCGGGGTGGAATACGAAGCCGCCTGGGCGCTTGGCTCAAATACTGGTGTTGACGATCTGGAAGTGCTGACCTTCGCCAACTTCATCTGCAACGAGGACGGTTTTGATCCCATTTCCTTCGGCTCCACCGTTTCCGCTGCCATGGAGCTCTATGAAATGGGCGCCATTACGAAAAAAGACACCGGCGGGATCGAACTGACCTTCGGCTCAGCCGAAGCGCTCTGCACCCTAGCCGAATTGACCGCTAAGGGAGAGGGATTCGGCAAGGAAATAGGACTGGGGTCGAAGCGCCTGTGCAAAAAATACGGTCACCCCGACCTCTCTATGACGGTGAAAGGCCAAGAATTTCCAGCCTATGATGCCCGTGGAATCCAGGGTATGGGACTGACCTACGCCACCAGCAATCGTGGGGCCTGCCACCTGCGGGGCTATACCGTAGCCTCCGAAGTGCTAGGAATTCCAGAAAAGACCGACCCCTTGGAGACCGAGGGCAAAGCGGGACTGGTCAAGGCCTTTCAGGATGCCACCGCAGTGGTGGACAGTTCCGGGTTGTGCGTGTTCACCACCTTCGCCTGGAGCATGGAGGACATCCAACCCCAGATTCAAGCCGCCTGCGAGGGTGACTGGTCCGTTGATGACCTGATGCTGATGGGCGAACGCATCTGGAACCTGGAACGCAAATACAACCTCGCCGCCGGCATGACCGCCAAGGACGACACCCTTCCCAAGCGCTTGCTCAAGGAGGCCGGCAAGACCGGTCCTGCTAAGGGAAAGGTCAATGAGCTTGGTAAGATGCTGCCGGAATACTATGAGTTGCGGGGGTGGACTGAGGAGGGCGTTCCCACCAACAAGACCCTGGACCGTCTGACCCTCTAGGAATCATCCAGCCCGTCCTCGCAACTTTGCCGCGCGTGGGAACGGGTTTCATTCCGTAAATTCCGTTGGAGGCTGTCTATGAAGCACGTGATCCTAGGAGCTGGGCCGGGCGGGGTCGTTGCCGCCGAGACGCTGAGTAAGCACGGCCATGGCGGTGCAATCACCCTTGTCGGGGACGAGCCCGAACCGCCCTATTCGCGCATGGCCATTCCCTATTTGCTCTCGGATAGAATCAGTGAATCTGGGACACATCTGAGACAGAACCCAAAACATTACAAGAATCTCGGAATCAACCACCTGCAGGTACGCGCAGATGGAGTTGATACCAAGAAGAGCTGTGTGGCCCTTGATAACGGCAAGAAGCTTGATTATGACCGCCTGCTTATCGCCACCGGTTCAGCCGCCACCACACCGCCTGTAGAGGGGCTGGACGGGCCCGGCATCCATCACTGCTGGACGCTGGAGGACACCCGCAACATTCTTAAATTAATCAAGCCCGGTTCGGAAGTATTGTTGATGGGAGCAGGCTTTGTCGCCTGTATCATCCTTAACGGGCTGATTAAACGCGGTGCTAAGGTCACCACCATCGTCCGCAGCCGCATGGTGCGGAGTATGATGACGGAGACGGCCGGAGGCATGATCAAGCACTGGTGCGAGGAGAAGGGTATAAGAGTGCTGACCGGAACTAACGCCACTAGGGTCACCAATGACGGCGGTTTGAAAGTTGATCTAGACAACGGCGAAACCATGAACCCGGCGCTTATTATCGTCGCCGTCGGGGTCAAGCCAAATGTGGATTTTGTTGACGGCAGTGGTATCAAGACAGACCACGGCATTCTCGTCGACGAACACATGCAGACCAATATCAAGGGTGTCTTTGCCGCTGGTGATGTGGCCCAGGGTCTGGATTTCTCCAGTGGCGGACGTTCGGTTCATGCCATCCAGCCTACGGCGACAGAACACGGCCGCATCGCCGCCCTAAACATGGCCGGGGTTCCCGCTACCTATAGGGGAAGCCTGCTGATGAACGTACTCGACACCGCTGGCTTGATTGCGACCTCCTTCGGCCAATGGCAAGGCAAAAAAGGCAGTAGCCATGCTGAAGCCGTAGATAAAGACAATTATAAATATTTGCGACTGGAATTTGAGGAAGACTGCCTGATTGGCGCATGCAGCGTGGGCATAACCCAGCATGTGGGAGCCATGCGCGGCATGATCCAGAGCCGCACCAAGCTCGGTCACTGGAAAGAGAAGCTGGTGCAGGATCCGACGCGGTTCATGGAGGCCTATCTAGGGTCAGCCCACCCCCTTGGGTAAACCCACCTCTTCCTCAGCAACCTGAATCCCTCAACCTTTCGCCAGCGCGATAGTCTTGTAGAGCCAGGCGCCGTCGGGCTCAGCGTTCTCCAGAGGGGTGCCTAATGGGAATTCTGACGAGTAACTACCCTGCTCCCTGTGCATGCACCGGGAAAGAGTAAGCATGGAGAGACTAGGCGTGGCGGTATGGCAAAGAAGATGATTTCCGGTTTTTTCGCCATCCTCATCGGCTACGGAATTATTGTGGCGTTGTTATTCCTGTTCCAACGCAACCTCATCTATTTCCCCTCCTCCCACCGGCCTGAACCGGCGGATTACACGGTGCCAGAGATGACCGTGCACATGCTGGAAACTACCGACAATCTTGAACTCCTGGCTTGGTATCGCGCGCCGCAGGGACCAGACGCGCCAGTGATCGTTTACTTCCACGGCAATGCCGGTCATATCGGCTATCGCGGCGCAAAAGTCAGGCCTTATCTGGATGCTGGATACGGAGTCTTACTGCCGAGTTGGCGCGGCTATAGCGGCAACGCTGGCGCGCCCTCTGAGAAGGGTCTCTACGCTGATGGCCGTGCGGCACTAGCCTTCCTTTCAGAGCAAGGAATTCCTTCCGCACGCTGGGTTCTATACGGCGAATCCATAGGCTCAGGTGTAGCTGTGGAACTAGCCCGCGCGCGGGCGCAAGGAGAAGAACCCGTGGGGGCTGTGGTACTGGAATCGCCCTTTACCTCTCTGGAGGACATGGCTGCTTTCCATTACCCTTGGGTTCCCATGCGCTGGCTCATGCGCGATCACTATAATTCACTCTCCAAGATCACCGCTATCGGTGCACAACTGCTGATTCTCCACGGCGAAAGGGATCGCATCGTGCCGCCTTCTTTCGTCCGCAGGCTTGCCGAGGCAGCGAATGAACCCAACAAGATGAAGGTGATCACCGGAGCAGGCCATAACGACCTTTACGACTTTGGCGCGCCAGGGGTGGTTCTTGAATTTCTCTCCGAACTTTATTCTCAACCGCCGCCACGCTGAGTTACCCGGTCAAAACGTTCTAGGAAGGTCGTCCGTTCCACCTCACTATAACCGTGAAAAGCAAAGTGTGCCTCGATTCGGGGAAGCTGAAGGGAGCCGATGCGTTTTTCCGGAATTTCCACAAGTGTGATCTCCACCTGTTTTACTCCATCGCCAATGGTCGCCCCATTTTTTGTGGTGGCCACAGGGACATCTCCCATTGCGGCACGGGCAGCGGCGGGAACAAGGCGCAGAAAATCGTGGATCGTAACGCTCATTTCGCGCAACAGCGTGAAGGGGGCTTCGTTCATGGTCTATGAGCCACGGATTAACCGCCGGCCACAGGGGGCCATACCGCTAGAGCATCGCCATCGGCCAAAACTTTCCCCGAACGTTCGCTGGGGGCAAGATAGACTCCGTTGACGAGAATAAGGTGGACTAGTTTCGCTGGTAACCCCACACCGTCAAGGGCTTCTCCCACTGTGATACCCTCGCGCAGGCTGAGAACAGCCTCATTTCCTTCCGCCCCTGCGGGAAGATAACGAGAGAGAAGCGCATATAGCTTCAAGGTAATCTTCATGGTGTGTAGTCACTGGCAGTATCTTTTTTTGCATCTTTTCCCACCTTCTCTTCTGCCGCGTCGTAGACGCCGTCAATAACCTTTGCTGCTAGAGCCTGGAGGAAAGAAGCCGTTACTTCACGGTCGTTCATGGCCACTAGGTGAAAAAGGATGTGATCGAGAAACGCGCCCACGGCTATAACGCCGGAAACGCCCTGTTTCTCACATGCTTCAAAGGCGTCACGGGCAATGATCAAGGCTTTCTTCTTGGATTCAATATCGTAATCGTCGTAGAGGTCGCTCTCGCCCATTGTTCTAGTTTCCCTGTATTGATTCCATGATGCGTTGCGGTCCGGTTCCTACGCCCGTTACATTTTTCTCCAATAGAACATAACAGGGTGTCAACTGGCGATATTTTCTCCCCTATCCGAACTGCTACCGAAGCAGGACATAGAGTCACAAATTCGTGCGGGTAGGAGGGAGTAGCGAAAGGGGGAATGGTGACCCCGGCGGGACTCGAACCCGCGTTGCCAGGATGAAAACCTGGAGTCCTAGGCCGCTAGACGACGGGGCCATCACCACAGGGCAAGGGTCATATCTTCCCGCGTTGGTAAAATCAAGTTCGCTGCACATGGGTCTGGGGTGCGGCTAGGGTTTTCTTTTGTGGGTGTGGGCCAGGAACTTTCTACTGGCCCCATGTCACTCTATGGTCAAGGATGGCTATTTTGCCATTGCATTTGATGGCGAATGAAATCCAAAAAGCCCGCTTAAGACAAATGGACTTAAGGGCCTTTCCAAACACACAGTTTGCACCTGAGTCAATCAGCCCCTCATGTGGGTGCTGCATCATCGATCATCAATTGTATCCGGGATTGCTCCTTCCAACTGTCTATACGTAGACGGCCCGCAATGTGAAGAGTTTCACCCCGGTTGTTCAGCAACGTTTGTCCCAGCAACGTGTCAAGGCTGCGGAAGGCGATGGCCTTGAGGCGGCCGCGCCCAGCATCAGAAAGAAAACAGCGCACGTGGTTTTCCCCCACCACATCGGCCTTGGCCACATTCACATGGGACAGCACGAAGCGCGGCTCGGCGTTGCCAGATCCGAAAGGCGCGGCCCGTTCCAGCAAGGTCACCAGTTCCTGTGTCGCCCCGGCAAGGGACAGCGCACCGTCAAGTTTAAGCTCCGGCGCCGGGAGTCCCGCCCCACCACCCCCCACACGCCGCACTAGGAAGTCCTTAAGCTCGTCCAGACTGTCCCCAGCCACAGTCATACCCGCCGCCATAGCGTGACCACCGCCATTGACGAGAAGCCCCGCTTGGCGTGCCGCAATTACCGCTGCTCCTAAGTCAACACCCGGCACCGAACGCCCCGACCCCTTGGCCATACCCCTGTCCAGAGCGAAGATGCAGGCCGGTTTGTTAAAACGCTCCTTCAGCCTTCCGGCGACAATACCGATGACGCCGGGATGCCATCCCTCGCCAGCCGCAAAAAGGACAGAAGCGTCCGATGCCTCTTCCTCGATTTGTCTGGTTGCGGCCTCCAGAACACCAGCCTCTATGACACGGCGCTCCTGGTTAAGGGTGTCCATATCGACAGCCATGATGCGTGCTGCTGCAGGATCGTCACAAGAAAGAAGGCGCGCACCTAGATCAGCGCGGCCCACCCGCCCCCCAGCATTGACCCGGGGGCCAAGGATGAATCCTAAATGATAGTCGCCGGGCTTCTCCTTGATCCCAGCCACATCGGCCAACGCCATAAGACCAGCATTGCCACGGCGACCCATAATCTTTAGCCCTTGGGCCACATAGGCCCGGTTCAGGCCTTTAAGAGGCACCACATCGCATACTGTGCCAAGTGCCACCAGGTCGAGCCATTGCATGAGATCCGGTTCGGGTCGCATTTCGTTATACCAGCCTTCTTCACGTAAGAGGCGGTTGACGGCCACCACCAGAAGGTAGGCCACGCCCACAGCAGCCAGATGCCCAAATCCGTCGCTTTCATCGAGGCGATTGGGATCGACCACGGCACAAGCCTTGGGCAGTGAGGGCTCAGCCTCATGATGATCCACCACAATCACGTCCAGCCCTATCCTGGCTGCGGCCGCTAGCGGCGCAAATGCCGTGATGCCGCAATCCACCGTAATCACCAGAGCTGCACCTTTGGCATGCAGATTCTTCAGGGCAGCCTCGTTGGGGCCGTAGCCCTCGGCCATGCGGTCGGGTATGTAGAAAACGGTTTTGCCCCCCACAACGGAGAGGAATCTAAGCAACAGGGCGCATGAGGTGGCTCCGTCCACATCGTAATCACCGAAAATCGCGATGGTTTCGCCATCGCTCAGAGCGCGGTGGATACGTGAAGCCGCCGTCTTCATGTCGTGCAGGGTGGTGGGGTCGGGCATATAATGGCGTAGGGTGGGATCAAGGAAGTTCTCCCCCTCCTCTGGTGTCACCCCGCGTGCGGCCAGGATCCGGCCCACGATCTCCGGCACCTCCAAGCGCTGCGAAAGGAGTAACGCCGAGCGCTCATCAGCCAGGCGCAACCGCCATCTTTTGCCTGTTAGCGAGTGTTCTACGCCGAGAAAAGCCTCCCCGGCATCTTGTGTTTCGAACGCTACCGCCTCAGCCACAGGAGCCACCACAGAAATCGCCTGGCAAGAGAATCGAGTGCATGGCTCACTATCGGAGAAAACCTCCATCACCTCAACATCATCCTTTTGAATGGAGAGATGGTGTGGGCTATAAAACACGTCCAACAGTTTTCATTCTGGAGAGAAAGAGCCATGCCCAGAGACAAGGTCCTGGTGGCGCAAGGAGGTGGCCCCACCGCTGTTATCAATCAATCCTTAGTTGGCGTGGTGCTGGAGGCCCGTAAGGGTAAAAACGCGGGCTGCGTCTACGGTGCTTTTCATGGCGTACGCGGCATCGTGGATGAGGATTTTACAAACCTATCCCGGGAAAGCGAGACCAATCTCGAGAAGGTGGCGGCAACGCCCTCCTCGGCACTTGGTTCTACCCGCGACAAGCCCGATGAAAAATACTGCCGTGAGATTCTCGCTTCGCTCCAGGCCCACGGCATCGACCGCTTCTTCTATATTGGCGGCAACGATTCTTCCGACACCCTGCGCATTCTTTCCCAACAGGCTCGCAAAGCGCGCTACCCCCTGCGCTGCGTCCACGTGCCTAAGACCATCGACAACGATCTGGTGTTGAACGACCACACGCCGGGCTACCCCTCAGCCGCCCGTTTCGTAGCCGGGGCCTTTACCGGAGTCAGCCTCGACATCCGCGCCATTCCCGGCGTCTATGTGGGCGTAGTCATGGGCCGCCATGCAGGCTTTCTCACCGCCGCCGCTGCGCTCGCCCGCCACCATACCGACGACGGACCGCACTTGATCTATCTGCCGGAACGCAGCTTCAACCAACGGGCCTTCTTACGCGACGTGAAACAAGTCTATGGGCGGCTCGGGCGCTGCGTCATCGCGGTAAGCGAAGGTATCCACGACGGGCGCGGCGTGCCCATCGCTACCAAGTTGGTGGGAAATGTGGAGCGCGACGCCCACGGCAACATCCAGCTTTCGGGCACCGGCGCACTGGGCGACATGCTGGCCAAAACCATCAGGGACAATTTGGGTATTGCGCGGGTGCGCGCCGACACCCTGGGCTATCTCCAGCGCTCCTTCCTGGGTTGTGTTTCAGACGTGGACCAGAGGGAGGCCCGCCGCGCCGGCGTCAAGGCGGTGCGCTTTGCCGCCCAAGGACAGAACGGCTCGGTGACCATCCGCCGCCGTGCCGGCAAGACCTATCGCGCCGAGTATAAACTAGTGGGGCTGGCCGCGGTGGGCGGCAAGACCCGCACCATGCCGAACGCCTATATCGCCACATCGGGCACCGACGTCACGCAAGCCTTCCGTGACTACCTGCGCCCCCTGCTAGGCTCAAGCCTGCCCGCCCACGCCAACTTGGGCAACAGACGGGTGAAGAAAATTTTGGATTAACCCCCTCTACACCGCCTCCATGCGGATCATGACCGGCGGTTCCTCCACCGAATCGATTGCGGCGATCTTCGTTAAAGCTTCCGTCATAGCGGCTTCCCTCGTCTCATGGGTGGTCATGACCACCGTCACCGCGCATGAGGGGGCATCGGCGCGGCCGTGCTGGAGCATGGATTCCATGGAGATGTCCCCGTCGCGCAGGATGGCGGAAATATCAGCGATGACGCCGGGCTTGTCGGCTACACTGAGGCGGATGTAATAAGCCCCGCGGTGGTTTTCCATGGGTGCGGAAGGCACGTCTTCGAGCTCCGCCACCGGACGCCCGAAGGCGGGAATACGCAACCCACGCGCCATATCCACAATGTCGGCGACCACGGCCGAAGCCGTGGGGAGGGAGCCCGCGCCCGCGCCTTCGAGCATAGCGGGACCGACAAAATCGCCCTCCACTGCAACCGCGTTGAGAACGCCCTCCACATGGGCCAGCGGCGCCCCGGCTGGAATGAGACAGGGATGGACGCGCTGTTCCACGCTGCCCTTACCCTCGCCATCCAAACGCCGCGTGATACCCAACAGTTTAATGCGGCACCCCAGCTCCTCGGCGCAGGCGATATCGCGCGAGGTGATGTGGCGGATACCCTCCCTGTAAATATCATCGAAATTGACCGCGCAGCCATAGGCCACGGCGGTGAGCAAGGCCAGTTTGTGGGCGGCGTCCACGCCGTCCACATCAAAGCTGGGGTCGGCCTCGGCATAGCCCAGCGCCTGCGCCTCAGCCAGAACCTCGTCGAATTCCTTGCCGGTTTCGCGCATGGCCGAGAGGATGTAGTTACAGGTGCCGTTCAGGATTCCCGTGATGCGGGCGATGCGGTTGCCCGCCAGCCCCTCGCGCAGGGCCTTGATGATGGGAATGCTGCCCGCCACCGCCGCCTCATAGGCCAGCGCCACCCCCGCTATTTCCGCTTTCGCCGCCAACTTCATGCCGTGATGGGCGAGCAGCGCCTTGTTGGCGGTGACCACATGACGGCCCTTGGCCATGGCCGCCTCGCAGACCTCACGGGCGATGCCGTCGGAACCACCGATGAGCTCCACCACCACGTGGGCGTCGCTTTCCGCCACCATCTTCAGGGCGTCGTCGAAACAGGCGATGCCCTTCAACACTACGCCGCGGTCGCGGCCCGTATCGAGATCGGCCACCGCCACCACGCGCAATGGCCTGCCCGCGCGCTCGGCCAACAGCTCGGCCTGACGGTCAAGCAGTTGCAGCGTCCCGGTGCCCACCGTGCCAAGGCCAGCAATGGCGATGTTCAGGGCGTCACTCATGAGGCTGCCTGGGTGTCACTTTCTTGCGCCAACTTGCCGGAATTGCGCATCAACGCCTTGATGCTGCGCAGGGCTTGGCGGGTGCGCTGGAGGTTTTCCACCAGCGCGAAACGCACGTGGTTGTCGCCGTATTCACCGAAACCCAACCCCGGCGACACCGCCACCTGGGCCTCGCTCAACAACAGCTTGGAAAACTCCACCGAGCCGAGATGGGCAAATTCCGGGGGGATCGGTGCCCAGGCGAACATGGTGGCCTTAGGCAGGGGCACCTTCCACCCCGCCTTGGCCAGGCCCTCCATCAGCACTTCGCGACGCTCGCGGTAAAGGGCGCGGGTCTCTTCCACACAGTCCTGGGGACCGTTAAGCGCCGCCGCCGCCGCCACCTGGACCGGGGTGAAGGCGCCGTAATCCACGTAGGACTTGATGCGCGCCAGGGCGGCGATGAGATCGCGGTTGCCGAGCCCGAAACCGATGCGCCAGCCCGGCATGGAATAGGTCTTGCTCAGGGAATAGAACTCGATGGCCACATCCTTGGCACCGGGCACCTGGAGGATGGAGGGTGGCGGCTGGTCAAAATAAATCTCGGCATAGGCGTTGTCGGAAATCACATAGAGATCATGGTGACGGCAGAAATCCACCACGCAGGCGTAGAAATCCAGATCCACCACTTCGGCGGTGGGATTGGCTGGAAAATTGATGATCAGCCCCACGGGGTGGGGTGAACAGTTCTTCACCGCCCGTTCCAGACCTTCCATGAAGTTGATCCCCGGCCCGATGGGTACCGAGCGCACCGTGGCCCCAGCAATGATGAATCCGAAGGCGTGAATGGGATAGCTGGGATCGGGCGCCATGAAGACATCGCCCGGCGTGGCCATGGCTTGGGCCAGGTTGGCCAACCCTTCCTTGGAGCCCAGCGTGACAATGGCTTCGGTCTCGGGATCGATGTCCACATCGAAGCGGCGCTGGTAATAGCCCGCCACCGCCTTGCGCAGACCCGGGATCCCCCGCGAGTTGGAATAGCGGTGGGTGCGCTGGTCTCTCACCGTTTCCACCAGCTTCTCCACGATATGGGGCGGCGTGGCGGAATCGGGATTGCCCATGCCGAAATCAATGATGTCCTCACCGGCCGCGCGGGCACGCGCCTTCATGGCGTTGACCTCGGCGAAGACGTAAGGCGGCAGTCGCTTGATGCGGGAAAATTCGTGCTCGGCCATTTGCGGTCAAACCCTTATGCGCGGTGGGCCAAGCCCATGGGCGCCCGGGCTCATGGACTGGCGGTATTATGCTGGCGCGCCCTGTATATGCTGGCGCGCCCTGAGGCTGCAAGCCTTGATCGGTGACTCGGTGTTATAAGAAACTCGGGAAAACCTAATAATCGAGATAAATCTCGGTACGGCGGTTGCCAGCCTCGCCGGCGGGCATGACCTCCAGGTAAATGGGCTCGGAATCCGACTTCGCCCCCACGTAAAGGTCCTTGGCCGCAATGCCGTAATTCATCAGGGCCACCGCCACCGAATTGGCGCGGCGCACCGAGATGTCAAAATTCATCAGCTGATGCTTCAGCGGATCTACGTCCCCGGTCCAGCTGCTGGAGAAACCAATCACCCGCAGCGTGCCGCCGCTCTTTTTTTGGGAGTCGACGATTTGTTTCAACTGCCGGAGGTCGGCCGAGGACAAAGCAGCCGAGCCGCTGCCGAACTGGATCAGCCCCACCTGGGTGGAAACCACGGTGCGGCTGGCGTCGAATTTCTCCAGGGGGTGGGGAGCGGTCTCGTCCGCGGATGTGGGCGCGCTCACTTTCTCTACGACCCGGGCCACGCTGGGGGAAGGCGGTGGGCTGGGTGCGGCCGCTACTGATTCGCCTTGCACCGATTCACCCGCCACCCGTTCTCTGGGCGCGGCCACCGGCGGCCCGCCGGGTTCGGGTGTGGACGGCGGCGGCGGCAGGACCCTGTCGCCGACTGTGGACGGCGGAGTCACAGCCCGGGGCGCGGCTGCAGCAGGTGCCTCGTCGCTATAGCTGCGGTCGGCGGTGTCGGCGACCAGACCCTCGGCGATCCTTTGACGTTCTCCCTTCGACGGTGCATCGGGAACCGAGGACAGATCCGGAAAATCCTTATCGGCGCCGGGGACCCCCTCGCCGGCGCGCGATGTTTTCACGTCGTCGGGACCCGTTTCCTGCACTTCCTCGTCCTCGTCGTCGCCGAACCAGCCCACCACGTCTTTGGACCATTCCACCGGGTTGAGGGCGTCGGGAACGTAGGAGCAACCCGAAAACATCAGGAACGACGCCACCAGAAGAACCGGGGGCAAGAATCGGGAATTATACGGCCGGTGCGAAGAGGTAAGAAGAATCGTTCTCATGGTATCAACCCCGTGGAAACAAAAATCACGACAGAGAGAAGACTTTGGATGATCATATCATCTGTGACGGTCTTGTCAGATGAAAGATAAATCCATTGCTTGATTTTTTTGTTCATTACGGTTTTAGTGCGATACAGTGTTTATGTTGCAATGCAGCATATATTGCAGTGGGCAGGATTCCTGCGCGGCCCTGACCCATTCTAAGTCTTAAAAACTGCCACATAAAATAATTCTCATGGATCACCACATGCCCAGACAAGAGTCTCCTAAAAGCGATGCGCCCCAAAACGGAATACCCGATCCCGCGGAACTGGCCGAAACAGTGGCCAAGATCGCCGAGAAAAGCCAACAGATCGTCACCCGCTTCCTCAAGCATCAGGGCCAAGGGCTGCATGCCGATCCCTTTAATATCGGCTCCGCTTTCCTGGAAATGACGGCGCATATGATGGGCAACCCAGAGATGGTTTTCAAAGCCCACGCCTCGCTATGGCAGGGTTATATGGAGCTGTGGCAGAACACGGCACGGGCCATGAGCGGCGAAAAGGTGGCCCCGGTGGTGGAGCCGGAACCAGGCGACCGCCGCTTCCGCCACCAGGAGTGGGAGGAAAATAGCGTCTTCGATTTCATCAAACAGTCCTATCTTCTGACCTCGCGCTGGCTTGCCGCTACGGTGCGTGAGGTCGAGGGGATGGACGAAAAAACCGCCCAGAAGGTGGATTTCTACACCCGCCATTTCATCGACGCCCTGTCGCCCAGCAACTTCGTTCTTAGTAATCCCGAAGTGTTGCGCACCACCATCGAAACCAAGGGCGAAAACCTGGTCCAGGGCCTCGACAACATGATCGCCGACCTCGACCGCGGCGACGGCCGGCTGGCCATCACCATGACCGACCGCGACGCTTTCAAAATCGGTGAAAACATCGCCGTCACTCCGGGTAAGGTGGTGTTCCAGAACGAACTGATGCAGCTCATCCAGTACGCGCCGACCACGCAAAAAGTCCAGCGCCGCCCCCTGCTGATCGTCACCCCTTGGATCAACAAGTACTACATTCTCGACCTCTCGCCCAAGAATTCCTTCGTCCAATGGGCGCTCGACCAGGGCCACACCCTGTTCATTGTCTCCTGGGTCAACCCCGGCGAGAAGCTCAGCCACAAGAGCTTCGAGGACTATATGTTCGAGGGGCCGCTGGCCGCTCTCGACGCCATCGAGAAAGCCACTGGCGAGCGCGAGGTCAACGTCATCGGCTATTGCATCGGCGGCACCCTTCTCGCCGCCACCCTGGCCTATATGGCGGAGAAAAAGGACCCCCGCATCAAGAGCGCCACCTTCTTCACGTCGCTCATGGATTTCAGCGATCCCGGAGAGCTCGGCGTCTTCATTGACGAGGTGCAGCTGGCCGCGCTTGAGAAAAAGATGCAGTCGCGGGGCTATCTCGAAGGCCGTGATATGGCCGCCACCTTCAACATGCTGCGCGCCAACGACCTGATCTGGTCTTTTGTGGTCAACAACTACCTGCTGGGCAAGGACCCCTTTCCTTTCGACCTGCTGTACTGGAACGCCGATTCCACCCGCCTGCCTGCCGAAATGCACAGCTTTTACCTGCGCAACATGTATCTCGAAAACAATCTGGTGAAGCCGGGGGGAGTCACTCTGGGCGGGGTGGCCATTGATCTCGGCAAGATCAAGACCCCCGCCTTCATCCTTTCCACCCGCGAGGACCATATCGCCCCCTGGAAAGCCACCTACGCAGCAACCCAGCTATTGGCCGGACCGGTCAAGTTCGTGCTCGCCGCCTCGGGCCATATCGCAGGAGTAATCAACCCGCCCCAGGCTGGTAAATATTGCTATTGGACCCACAGCCGCACCGCCAAGGACCCGGAAAAATGGCTTGAGACCGCGGACCGGAGTGAAGGCTCGTGGTGGCCGCAATGGGAAAAATGGATAGCCAAACACGGCGGCGGCCAAGTGCCCGCGCGGACCCCCGGCGACGGCGGACTCGAGTCAATCGAGGACGCGCCGGGCTCTTACGTGGTCGCGAAAACCCACTAACCTCTCCCGCCTACCGCGCGGCCCCCGAATCGCGTAATTCCAGAACCGTATAAATAGCCCGCAACAGGCGCAGCCGATCGGCCAGGCCGGCAGGCCGTGGGTCCACGTGGTTGAGGCTGTCGAGAAGGAACAGCTCGCTCCCCCTGGAGGCAAGAGCGTGGGCCAGGGCCATGCTCTCGGTTTCGGGAATTATGGGGTCGTCGTGGCCGTGTACCAGCACGAAGCGCACACCCAGCGACGCTACCTCCCGGCGCGCCAAATTGAGGGCAGTAATATCCGCGGCGATGGGGGGCGGCAGCGCCGCCATCAGCGCCGGCACCCGCTCGGGATCGCCGTTGACGAGCAGCGCATGGACCGACTTTCCCTCGCGGCCGAGCCGAGCCACCAGATCGTCGATGTAGGTCTCCGGGTGGTCCAGCCTGCGTTCCGCCATCTCTGTCAACAGCGCCCTGTCGGTAGCTGAATCGAGCCGCCCGGCATTGCCGCGCACGAAAGCCCACTTGCCGTAATCATTGGCGCGGCGGTACCGCCAGGCCATGCTTTCACCCTCACGGTAATAGCCGGTGGTGATGAAGGTGATCACCGCCGTCATGTCGTAATAGCCGCCGATGGCGAGAACGAAATCCACCTTCTCCACCATGCCGGGCTCGAACAGTGCCAGAACCGCCGGACCCACGGCATAAGAAACCGCCGTTATGCCCACGCTCCCCTGCCCCGTCGGGCGGCCCCCCAGATAGCGCGCGGCGGCGGCGATGGGGATGGCGTCCTCCGGCCCCACCCGGAGGTCGCGCAGACGCGGCAGATCGGGAACGAGAACCATAAACCGAGCCCGCGCCAGGGTGGTGGCGAAGGCCACCAGACGGGGATCATCCTTGCCCTTCCTAGCGACGCCGGGGACCAGAACCATCCCTGCCAGCCCCGGCAACCCCGGCTCTGTGGAAGAATAGAGGTCGCCTCCGAAGGCACCGGAGCCATTGCCGCTACCATAGGCCCCATAGGACACGGCCTCGCGCCGTGGCGGCGGGGTCTGTTCCTTCAGTTGGCTGGGGCCGCTTCCGGCGTCGATATCGTCGAGCACACGCGCCGCCTCGGCCAGACGCGCGGGCGAACAGCCTGGCAGGACCGCCACAAACACGGCTAGCGCACAAAAAACAGCTGGAAATTTCAAATACATACCCCGATTCCACTCCGGAACCCTATTCAAGCCAAGGCGGAGCCGCCTTCAAGGGGATTAATCCCCGCCCATATATTCCTTGGCGAATTGGCAATAGCGGTGGGCCGAATCCTGGATGAATTCCGTCTCCGCATCGCTGACGGGACGGATCGACTTTGCCGGATTGCCCGCCCACAGCTCGCCCGCCGTTACGGTCTTGCCCGGCGCCACGTAGGCATCTCCCGCGATTTCTGGGCTGTGGCCGCCATAGGACAGGATCAGCCCTTTCGCCACGCTTTTTTCCGAATCAGAGCCCATGGCCGCGCCCCCTACGGGGAAAGGGCGAGACCATCGAGACCGGCGGTCTCGTCCAGTCCGAACATCAGGTTGAAGTTCTGTACCGCCTGGCCGCTGGCCCCTTTCACCAGATTGTCGATCACCGAAAGCAGGATGGCGCCGCCCGGCCTGCGGTCGGCGAACACCGACATATGACAGGCGTTGGAGCCGCGCACATGCCGAGTCGAAGGCATGGCGCCTTCCTCCAGCACCCGCACGAAGGGCGCACCGGAATAAGACGCAGCCAGCGCCGCCCTCAAGGCATTCGCATCCGCGCGCCCAGCAAGCCGCACGTAAATGGTGGCGAAGATGCCTCGGTTCATGGGTCCCAGATGGGGCGTGAAGGTGACGGCGACGGGAGACCCCGCGGCATCGCTCAGCCCCTGTTCGATCTCGGGCCCGTGACGGTGCGCCGCCACCCCATAGGCGGTGAAACTCTCGGAAACCTCACAGAACAGGTTGGAATCCTTCAGCGCCCGTCCCGCCCCCGAAACGCCGGACTTGGCGTCGATGATGATGCCTTCCGGGTCGATCAGGCCGGCACCCAAAAGCGGCGCCAGGGGCAACAGCGAGGCCGTGGGATAACATCCCGGATTGGCCACCAGACGCGCCGTTGTCACCGCCTCCCGCGCCACCTCGGCCAGACCGTAAACAGCCTCCTTCTGTAACTCCGGCGCTGCGTGATCGCGCCCGTACCACTGGGCATAGGTGGCCGCATCAGCGAGCCGAAAGTCGGCAGACAGGTCGATGATTTTGAGATCATCCGGCAGGGCGGCGATGATCTCCTGCGAGGCCCCGTGAGGCAGACAGGCGAAGACCGCCGCCACTTGCGACAAATCGGCCCCGGCCGTGGCCGTCAGCGGTGGCAGATCGAGCCCGCCCAGATGGGGATGGACCTCAGCCACGGGCTTGCCTGCCCGGCGCTCGGCGGTCAGCACCTTGATCTCGGCTTGGGGATGGTGCGCGAGCAGGCGCACCAGCTCGGCTCCGGTATAGCCGCTGGCGCCTAAAATAGCGGTGGGTATGATCTTGTTCTTGTCAGTCATGATCGGTTTCCTAAATCAGAGAATAGAGCCGCGAGCGGGCAAAGGAAAGCAGGCCAGGCGTTGCACGGCATGATCCTGCCAAGAAAAAAGGGCGTCCCGCCAGGAACACCCTTCATTCGTAACGCAAAAAGCCCGGGGGTTTAACGTTTCGAGAACTGGTGGCTTCGGCGGGCCTTGTGGCGGCCGTATTTCTTGCGTTCCACCACGCGCGCGTCGCGGGTGAGGAATCCGCCCTTCTTGAGGAGCGGTCGCAGTCCCGGTTCGTAATTGACCAGCGCGCGGCTGATGCCGTGACGCACGGCCCCGGCCTGTCCCGACAGACCGCCGCCGGAGACCGAACAATCCACATCAAACTCGGAACCACGCTCGGTCAGGTCAAAGGGCTGACGAATCAGCATGCGCAGCACCGGACGGGCGAAATAGACATCCATTTCCTTGCCGTTGACCGTGATCCGGCCGCCTCCGGGCTTCATCCAGACCCGGGCCACGGCGTCCTTGCGCTTGCCGGTGGCATAGGCACGGCCCTGGGCATCGAGCTTGGGCTCCGCGGGGACCACAGGCTCCGGAACCGCAGGTGTTTCCTCGGCCGTGGCAGGGGCCGCGCCGGACGTGGCGTCCGCCAGTTCCGGAGCCACATCGCCCAAGGTCGGCGTATCTTCGGCCATCTCAGGTGCTCCTCTTGTTCTTGTGGTTCATGGCGGCCACGTCCAGAGCCTCGGGCTTCTGAGCCTCGTGGGAGTGCTCAGGGCCGCTGAATACCTTCAGATTCTTCATCTGGCGGCGGCCCAGAGGGCTGTGCGGCAACATCCGCTCTACCGCCCTGATGACCAGCTGTTCGGGCCGCTTGCCGGCGAGGATACCGTCCGCCGTGCGGGTTCGGATGCCTCCGGGATACCCGGTATGACGGGTATACACCTTGTCGGTGAGCTTCTTGCCGGTGAGCTTTACCTTCTCGGCATTGATAACCACGATATTGTCACCGCAATCCATATTGGGAGTGAACATGGGCTTATGTTTGCCCCGCAGCATGCGGGCAATCACTACGGCCATACGGCCCAGGACAAGGTCCTCGGCGTCGATCAGGTACCACTTTTTATTGATCTCCGAGGGCTTGGCGGAATAGGTCTTCATGACGGTTTTCACAATTCATTTGCCGCGGCTCATCTGCGGCGTTCAATTCCCCCCCGCCGGGCCTAAACCAGGTCCAGCGGGGCGCGGAGTATGCCACGTATTTTATGGGAGTCAATACACAAAAACCGTTACAAAATAGCCGCTTAGAAAGCGGTATTATGGTAGTGAATAGCTGCCGGGAGCTCTCAGGCGATTTCCTCCGCCAGCCAGTCGAGGTAATCGGGATTGCCGTCTTCCACGGCAAGGGAAACCACGCAGGGGCAGTCGTAGCTGTGCAGCACCCTGACGCGCTCCATGAGGGCGGGGACACGATCCCTGGATGTCTTGGCGATAAGGACCGTTTCATCAGCCTCGGTGATCTTGCCCTCCCAGCGATAAATGGAGCGCATGCCGGGAATGATATTGGCGCAGGCGGCAAGGTGCTCCTTCACAAGGGCGGTGGCGATTGTGCGCGCCTCCGCGTCCGATCCGGCGGTGATATAAACGAAACGAAACTCCATGATCTTTCTCCCCCGAAAACCCACCACAAAAAATCCGTCCGGCAAATCCGGCCCCTCAAGCGACCAGATCCTTTCATGGCCGACCTCATGATAATAGCTATCAAAATTATGTATCTACTTGCGATGCAAGCATAATTTTCTTGGCGCAAGTGAATTCCTCACCTAAAGTAAGAAAAAGGGACCCGTATCGGCGTTTTTCCCGCCGCATGTGAAAAAAAACAAGGGTGCCTTACACAGGGGAGGCAATTCATGAGCGCGGCCCGCGGCAGTGCCCAACGAAGCGAACGCAAGGTAGTGCGGATTCACGCCCGTCCGACCCCAGCCCAGCATGAATGGCTCGCGCGCGGCCTCGAACAGCCCGGCGGCAAGCTCCCATTGTTCGACGCCAACGGCAAGCGCATCGACCCCCGCACTATCCGCAGCTGCATTGACCAGGGATGGGCCGACCCGTGGTTCGCCAATCCGTTGAAACCCGATTGGCTGGTGTGCAAGATCACGCCTCTGGGGCGTGAAATCCTGACCCGCAACGGCTAGAGCACACCCCAATCAAATAAAATCCAATTCTGATGTCTTAAAGACTCTTTCCGGAGCCTCTCCCGCCCCCCTCTGGTAACCGCGACAGCCCCCCGTCATAGTCCTTTATGGCGGAAATTTAACATGATATTTTAAGTGAATAATTACCTATAACCATTTGTTATTAATTCATAATATTATGTACTATTTAGCAGAATCCACAGGACTCATTTCCGCCATGTGATCGCGGATGAAGGACGCACAGTCTCCGTCACCGCTAACGGTTGTCCATAGACATAGCCCTGAGCGAGGGGACGGGGAGGAAAATGGTCGGAGCGGTGGGATTTGAACCCACGACCCCCACACCCCCAGTGTGATGCGCTACCAGACTGCGCTACGCTCCGAAAAGATTTGTGCCGATGATCTTTAAGACGGCTACTGGCGGTATTTTTGCGGCGGCGGGCGCACTATACCACCCAAAATGGGGCGTGCAAGAAGCCCCCATCCCCCGCCTTGCCTCAGGGAGACATACGGGGGACATACCAGAATCATATCTTGCCCAGCAAACTGCGCAGGGCTTCCAGCTCTTTCAACAGCTCCCGCAACTCGGCATGGATTCCGGCGGCGGATGTGACTGCGGCCGGGGAAGAAAGCGCACCCGCCATTTCCTGATTCTCGACCAAGGATTTAGCGCCACCCTCGCGCAACAGGCGCCGCACCCCCTTGATGGTATAGCCCTCGTGATAAAGCAGGTCGCGGATGCTGCGCAGAAGACCAATATCCTCGGGCCGGTAATAACGCCGGCCGCCACCACGCTTCATGGGCTTGATCTGGTTGAACTTCGATTCCCAGAACCGCAGAACGTGCTGGGGTATGTTCAATTCATTGGCCACCTCGCTGATGGTGCGGAAGGCGGAGGGCGACTTCTCCCCGCCCCGGGGCGACGGCTGGACAACCGAAGACTGTGATGCGCCCGCCGTCATGACCTAGGTCACGCGCCTGGTCGCGGCCTCGCCAAGGGATGAGCTGATGCGGTTCTTGAGAATATGGGAGGGACGAAACACCACCACCCGCCGGGATGTAATGGTGACTTCCTCTCCGGTCTTAGGGTTGCGGCCAATGCGCTCCCCTTTCATGCGCACACCGAAACTGCCAAAGGAGGATATCTTCACCCCTTCGCCGCCAGATAATGTAAATGAAATTTTCTCCAGAACGGATTCAACTAGATCCGCGGATTCATTGCGGGAAAGGCCCACTTCCTGATAGACGGCCTCGGTTAAATGGGCGCGCGTGACGGTACGGTCTCCCATAATCTCCACCCCCCTCGAATTCGTTACGGAACCCTAACGTCAGCGGTAATATCCGTCAACTGCAGAGGTATAAGAGATTTGTTTCCCATATACCTTGAAAACCGGAACGCCTCCTTCGCGACCACTTCTACCAGCGGACCATGGCCGCTCCCCAGGTCAGCCCACCGCCGATGGCCTCCAGCAAAAGCAAGTGTCCGGGCTGGATTTTCCCCTCGCGGCGTCCCCAGTCTAGGGCCAGGGGGATGGAGGCCGCGGAGGTATTGGCGTGATGGTCTATGGTGACTATCACCTTTTCCTCTCCGAAACCAAGTTTCTTCGCCATTCCCTTCATGATCCGTAAATTCGCCTGATGGGGCACCATCCAGTCTATATCTCCGCCTTCCAGCCCATGGGCGGACAGGGCCTCTTCGGCCACTGCGGCGAGACGTAGCACCGCCTTCTTGAAGACCTCCTTGCCCTCCATCCTCACCACGCCCACCGTACCGGTGCTGGACGGGCCGCCATCCACATAGAGACAGTCGTGATCGCGTCCATCGCAATGGAGATGGGTCGACAGCACCCCGCGGTCGCGCACCTTGCCGCTTCCCTCCCCTGCCCGCAGCACCAACGCCCCGGCGCCATCGCCGAACAGGAAACAAGTGGCGCGGTCATTCCAGTCGAGAATCCGTGAAAGAGTCTCGGCACCGATCACCAGGGCCGTGCGCGCCTGGCCGCAACGGATGAAATTATCGGCCACTGCCAGGGCGTAGATAAAGCCGGTACAGACTGCCTGGACATCGAAGGCCGCCGCCCCGGTGGCCCCGAGGCCGGCCTGAATCTGCGACGCCGTGGAGGGAAAGGTCTCATCCGGGGTTGAGGTCGCGAGCACGATAAGGTCCACCTCGCCGGCCTCGATCCCGGCATCGTCCAGTGCCGCCCGGCCCGCGGTAATACCCAGATGCGAGGTAAGCTCCCCTTCGGCGGCGATATGACGTGCCTCGATGCCGGAGCGCTCGCGGATCCACGCATCGCTGGTATTCACCCGGCGCGACAACTCGTCATTGCTGACCACCTTGTCCGGGAGAAAAGACCCACAGCCGATAATCTGGGAACGCAGCGTCATGTCAGCCGGGGTGTTTGAGGCTATAAAAACCGGGCATGTTACAGGACAAAGGCCTGGGAATCATGGTCCGGCTCAAGGTTGAGGGTCTCGAATTCCTCCTTGATAATTTCGTTGAAGTCGTTGTTGATCATGTCCACGGCAACGCCGACAGCATTGGCGAAGCCCACCGCGTCAGTGCCGCCGTGGCTCTTGACCACTATCCCGTTGAGCCCGAGAAGCATGGCCCCGTTATAGATCCGCGGATCGAGCCGCGACTTCAGCCGCTGCAGCGCGCCCCGGCTCAACAGGTATCCCAGCCTCGAGACCAGGGTGGCGCGATAGGCCTTCTTCAGATAGTTGGTGTAGAGATGAACGATTCCTTCGGCGGTCTTGAGGGCGATATTGCCGGAAAACCCGTCGGTGACAATCACATCCACGGTGCCGGCGGCGATATCGTCGCCTTCCACGAAACCGTGGAAGCGTATGGGCAGGTGGCTGTGGCGCAGGATATCTCTGGCGCGGCGCACGGAATCGTGCCCCTTGCGCTGCTCCGATCCCACGTTGAGAAGCCCGATGGAGGGTTTGTCGAGCCCCAGGACGGTACGGGCGAACACTTCCCCCATCACCGCGAACTGCACCAGATTATCAGAATCGCATTCCACGTTGGCACCTAAATCCAACATCAGGGTTTCTCCCTTCTGGGTGGGGAAAAAGGAAGCGATGGCGGGGCGGTCGATGCCGGGCAGGGTTTTCAGGACGAACTTAGCGATGGCCATAAGCGCGCCCGTGTTTCCTGCCGAAACCACGCCTTCGGCAAGGCCGTCGCGCACCGAATTGATGGCCACACGCATGCTCGATTCCCTACCATTGCGCAGCGCCTGCGAGGGCTTCGCCTCGGCGCTCACAACATCCACGGTATGATGTACCGAACAAGCCTTGTGCAACGCCGGCGTTTCGTCCAACAGACCTTCGAGACGCTTGGAATCGCCGAACAATAGAAAATGGATGCCGGGGAACCGCTCATGGGCGATTTCCAGACCCCTGATCACTATTTCTGGCGCTTGATCTCCGCCCATGGCGTCAAGGGCGATGATATGGCCTTTGCTCACTGCCGGAATCCCCGCAGAAAGTTATGAAAATTTATATACTTGTGGCCTCGGCCACTTCGCGATCGCGATAGGTGCCGCAAGACTCGCAGACATGATGAGGCAGTTTGTATTCGCCGCAGCTGGAGCATTCCACATAACCGGCGGCCTTCAGGGAATCATGGGAACGGCGCATGTTCCGTTTCGACGTAGATATTTTTCTCTTTGGTACTGCCATGCTCTCACTCTTACATTCTTTAGATAACCGATTCTGGGGCAAACCGTTTGGAGTAGGTCTCTGGAAAGCCTGCTTACTTAACGAAAAACTTAGGCCTGGGCAACAGCAATAGGTAACTAATTAATTTAACTGCGGTTTTTCAGGGACTGAAGGGCGGAAAAGGGGCCTTCCGGTGTTTCCCCCGAATCCACATCCACATCCGTGTTCCCCTTCAATTCCGATGGCACCTGCGCGTCCGGCAGCCGCGGATAGGGGTCAAGGGTCAGACTCAGATACTGGGCGACGCATTCTCCCATATCCAATTCCTCGCCCCCGAGTGGTTCGGCCTCTTCCATATGTACCAATTTCTCCTTTGAATCCTCCGTCTTTTCCTCTGCTTCAGGCTCGAACAGCCAGTTGAAGGATTCCTTCACATGGGTGGCCACGGGTTCCTGGGTCACCACACAGTTTTGCACCACATGGGCCTCGAAGGTGCCGGCAAGCCTGACGCTGCCGCGCTTGCCGGAAGGCCGCACCGTCACGTCGGCACGCAAGCCCTCGAGGGAGACAAGCCCGAAACGCCGGGCCAGCATGGCGCATTCCTCCGCCGTGGCCTCGATGGGGCGCTTTTCGCCCTCCTTGCCCAGCCGGGTCAGGTCAAGGATTCTGGAAAATTCAGGC
>Ga0187827_10002429_pt1 | contig 25585 bp, 14 predicted proteins | sample ETNtaG_39_FD_167969 | JGI IMG/M metagenome (GOLD analysis project Ga0187827, IMG submission 167969) | Marine microbial and viral communities from oxygen minimum zone, Eastern Pacific Ocean - ETNP2014_SV_150_PacBio MetaG (Illumina Assembly) | ecosystem: Environmental > Aquatic > Marine > Hypoxic... | reverse complement strand
ATGCCGAGATCACAGTCTTCCGTGACGTTAAACGGATCCCATCCGCCGATCCGCCGAAGGACGTCGGTCTGGAAATGATTGGAGGTGCCTCCGAGAGGGATGGGTGCGCGCAATGCGTGCAGGCCGGGCAGGTACAGGTCGAACCAGGTGGTGTATTCGATGGCGAACCACTTGGTGAGGAAATTCTGGCGGGGGTTGAAGTAATTCAGTTTTGCCTGCAGGCAGACGGTGCGGACACCGGTGCGCTCGGTGAATGCGTAAAATGCCTTTTTCAGTTGATCCGGTTCGGGTCTGTCCTCTGCGTCGTAAATGACCAGGTATTCACCTTTTGCCTGTTCGAGCCCGTGATTGCACGCCTTCGGTTTCGTCTTCGGTTTGTTGTCGGCCACCACGATGGTATGGAAATTCTCCGGCAGGTTTGCCTCGAGGCATGCCTGGATGGTCTCCTGATCGTCCTCTTCGAGCAGCAGCTTAACGTCGAGCTTTTCCTGCGGGTAGTCGAGCGCCTTCAGATTGCGGACGATCTTCTGGGCGACTTCTGTTTCCTTATACAGTGGGACGAGAATGGTATAGATGGGCAGGTCTTCATCTTTCAGGCTTGCGAGCTCGTCTTCCTTAATTCGGATGTCCATGCGGAACAGCACAGACAGCCCGACGCAGGCGAGCTTGAACAGAATAACGACCAGGTAAAGCGAGCAGAAGAGATGAGCGAGATGCAGGAAGTGCAGCCAGTCGTAGAGGAAGATCACAAACGCCGCAGCCAGAACGGTCATATACCAAAGCACCTGAAAAGGTGTGACCACCTTGTTGGCCGCCATATCCATATTCTTCTTCAGAAAAAGGTCGACGGTGTGGTCAGGATGAAGTGCGTCCGGACTGAGATTCGTTGGGGTCGCCTGAATTGTCGAGCCCACGGTAGCAGGTTTGGGTCTGCTATCGTCATTGCTGCCGTTGGTCGATTCCTTTATTGCGGGTTCAGGCAGGGGAGGCGGAGAAGGTGCGGATGGCGTACCGATTTCACTGGACAGAATGGCTTCAGCGGGCGGGAGGACTTCTTCCTCTTCAGTGACAAACTCGAATTCCGTAGAGCCAATGGAAAACTTGTCACCTGGTTTCAGCGAATCCGAGCTGAGCTTTGCGCCGTTCAAATAAGTTCCGTTGAGACTCTCCAGGTCGCTCAACGTGCATTTGCCGCCGTCGTTGCGGAGCTCGCAGTGGTTCCGTGAAGCAAGTTTGTCGAGGATGACGATATCCGCTGTCGGCCCCCGGCCAACGATCAGCACCTGACCATCAGTTACTGAAACTGTATAGGCGTCCCTGTCCGGTTCGATTACGGTGAGTCTGCCAACCATCATAGTTTTGAAGGGGGATTGGAAACCGGGATCGGAGGCGTTTCTGAATTCGTGAATAACGACATTCTGACGCTCTCTGTAATACCTCCCGGTGAAAGGGCGGGCGATTATATCTGTCGCCCTATAGCTCACAAGCATAGCCCCTCGGGAGGGTTCTGCGGCCCGTCTTTACCTGTTCATACATGGAGTGGGGAGGAGGTGAATGGTGAATGGTGAAGAGTGAATGGTGAAGAGTGAATGGTGAAGAGTGAATGGTGAATGGTGAATGGTGAATGGTGAATGCCCCCAAAATCCGGTTGCCGTTACTTGATGCTCTGACGAAACTCCAGAATCCTGCGAGAAGGCGAGACTCCAACAGTCCATCCTCCACCATGCCCACATTCACAGATCTCCCCACGTATATCTACGGCGCAGGTGACGTCGGTCTGCCCGGCAACGACTACGCCAACGACCGCGAACTGATCCGCATCGTTGCCGAGAACAACAATTGGCTGCATGCGAGCCCGGACTACGGCGGCGGTGTCGCCGGCGGCACCTTCAAATTCTTGCGAAAGGCATGCGATGACCTGGGCGTAAAGCCGAAGATGATCCTCAAGCTGTTCATTGCCGGATACGATTCCGGCGCGCCGGCGACCACCGACGATCCCGTCCGCAACGTCCACGAGACCCTCGAAGTTCTCGGCAAAGACCAGATCGAGATCGCACAGATCTGGGGCAGCGACCGATTCTACGACGACATCCGTGAAGGCGGCCCAATCTCTACCGCACTGCAGCAACTGCGCGCTGACGGCCTGGTCGCCAAATACGCCTTTCAGTTGGACTCCGGCGTCAGTGCGGATCAATGGGCACTCATTCAGGACATCGTCGATGGCTATATGATGTACCTCAATGCAGTCGAGCGAGACGCAAGCAACGAAGTCTCTGGCTTGTTGCAGCAGAGCGGTGCGGAGGTCATCTCTCTCCGCGCCCTGGCCAGGATCTTTGTGGAGTACGAGACCTGGGACGCCGAGACAACTCCGATGCCGAATTACACGCATCCCGATACGCGGCAGCGCGTGGAGGATCTTAAGAGGATTTACGAACGCTCCGGATGCAAAGACTGGGTCGAATTCAACATGTCTTTCCGCCGCGCCTTCCCGAACGTCGTCTCCACTATCGGCATGACCACCAAACCACCTCACCTCAACCGCTACCTCGAAGCCGACAAAGAGACGCAGCCCATGCAGTACGATCTGGCCGCTGATATTTCCGCGTTGCAGGAGAAATGGTATGCGTGACACGGACGTCTCATGCAGATGTTTGTTCTCCCTTCTTTTCGTTACCTGCTCCGTCTGCGCAATCGCTCTCGTCCACGGCGAAGACCCCTACCTCGTAGACCTTCGCGGAGTAGCCAACACAAGCATCGAGGATGACGGCATTGCGGACAACGGCAAGGGCGGGTGGTCGGACGAAGGTATCAACGACATGTATCTCTATCCTCCGCTCAAATTCGGCACGGTCACGCAGCAGGGCTACACCTTTCATGCGATCGACCCGAAGCAACAGGATAAATCAGTCGTCATGTTGCGTGGGCTGGCGCGGGGTAAAGACAAGCCCGAATCGGCCACAACGCCAACGCCGGGTGCGAAGGGCAAGTTCGTCTATCTGCTCACGAACGGCGTCGGCCGTACGGCCAAAGGACAACCGAAAGACCATGTCGCCATGACGTGCACCGTCACTTATGCGGACGCTACGAGTAACGTCATCAACCTGCGCAATGGCATCGAGCTGAACAGTTGGTGGAGCGGCACTCATCGCGAACGACTCGCCTGGCCCATCATTCGGGGCGTCAACATCTACGCGCTCAAGTGGAAATGCGTCATCAGCGTCTGGGCTATGCAGTGGCAGAATCCCTCGTCCGAAAAAGAGATTGCCTCGCTCACGTTCAAATCGATGAACCAACTGACACCGGTCATCTGGGCGGCGACGATCTCGGATCATGATTTCTACGCATCTCCCGAACGGACCGCCAAACGAGCACGCCGCGAGCTCCCACCCAAAGGATACTTCAGCCGCAAGTTCGCCCAGGAGCGCGGGCGCATGATGGAGGCCGGTATCCGTGAAGGGCACTTCCAGGGCATCCGTCGAGTTCGCGTCATTCGCGGCGACATCCTGGAGGTAGCAGTGGACGGCGGCTTCGCGAAGTCCGGCGCTGGGCTCAGCAACGAAGTCGTCGCCGAGCATCAGGTGGCGAAGACGTTCTCGGTTACGAGCAAAGACGACGCGGATTTTGACCAGGGGCCACGGCCGTCGTCCGTGGGCCGGCACAGCAAGGAAGTCTATCGTTCGAGCATCGGCAAGTTCCCATCGAACTTCCTCTACGAGCACCACTTCTACATCACTCTTCCCAAACCGCTGAAGCCCGGCAAGTCTTACTCGATTCATGTCGCTCAGATCGCTGCGCCGATGAAATCGAAGATCGAACTGACGTTCAACGACAGAAAAACGATCACGCCGGTAATCAAGGTCAACCAGTTCGTCTACTCGCCGGTCGGTGGGAAACGTTATGCGTATCTCGGCTGGTGGAGCGGCGACCAGGGCAACGTCGATTACGGCAGGTATCAGAAATTTAACCTGATCGATGAAAAGTCCGGTCAGCCGGTGTTCGAGGGCAAAATTTCGGAACGTACGCCCGACCACGCCAACTCCGGTGAAAGTGTTTACCAGATGGATTTCTCTGATTTCAGCACGGCCGGCAGATATCACATCTACGTGCCCGGCCTTGGGCGTTCGAGCCGCTTTGACATCGGCGGCCAACGGGTCAGGGAAATGTATTACCACACGATGCGGGCCTTCTTTCATCAGCGCTGTGGGCAGGCATTCCGTGAGCCGTGGACTGAATTCACGAAGCCGGCCTGCCACACTGAATGTTGGGAGAGCGGCTACCTGGTGCGCAAACGCTACAGGCCCAAACCCGGCGAGAGGAAGAAGTCTTTCATCGGCGGCTACCACGATGCGGCCGATTTCGACACGTTCACCTATCACCTGCCGGCCACGTCTCAGATTCTCTTCGCTTACGAACTTTTTCCGGAGACCTTCAAAGACGGCGACCTCGATATCCCCGAGAGCGGCAACGGCATCCCGGACGTCCTCGACGAGGCTCGCTGGGGTCTTTTCTTCTGGCGTGACCATCAGGCCGAAGACGGAAGCGTGCCGCTTGGGCGCGGCAACGATTGCGATTCCATCACTGGGTACAACCGCCGTCGAAAGCCGCGGCCCGCGTTTGGTGTCCTGCCCGCGAACCCGGAGTCAGCCGTCCAGTACGCAGGGACAGCCGCCCTCTATGCTCGTCTGATCAAACCATTCAACGCCGAAGACGCTGCATCGTTCCTGGCATCCGCCGAAAAGGCTTACGCGTTCGACAGGACACAGGTACTCAATCCGGACGACAAAAAGCACGGCGCCCGGCGAGCCATCCGCCCTTACGCCGCAGCCGAGCTCTACCGAACGACCGGCAAACAGACTTACCGCAACGATGTCAAGAGTTACACCAATGAGCGCGAGGAGATAGGAGTCGGCAGCCATCAGGGCGCGACTTTCGTCTGGCCTTACCTGGCACTGCCCGATGACAAGACCGATCCGCAGGTGCGAGAGCGGCTCACGAAAGCTCTGCTCAGTTGCGCCGACAAAATCGTCGAGACGACCTCAAACTCCGGTTACCGCGCCGGTATGGGTGAAGAGGGCTATCTCGGCTGGGGCACGGCCAACGGCGGAGGCTTCTACGGCGCGCCCTGCCTCTACGCCTACCTGATGACCAAAGACCAGAAATATCTCGACGCTGCCAGCCTCAACGCCGATTTCCAACTCGGCGCCAATCCGCTTTCCATGACATTCATCACCAGCATCGGTGACCGTTTCCCGAGGCAGCCACAGATCAGCCCATTCCTCTACAGCCGACCAAACTTCACCGGCGAGACCGTCAAAGGCATGTCCGTCTACGGCCTCTCCCAATACGACGTCAACTGGTATCCCCGTGCGACGCCAAGATGGCGGCGTTACCGCGACATGAGCGGAGGCGCCGAAGCATCCAGCGAATTCACTGTCCCGCAGACCGTCGGCCCAAGTGCGTTTCTCTACATGATGCTCTATGCGTTGAGTGAACAGAAACCGAATGGGCAGCATTGAAATGAAAGGAGTTGTCCGATGTCCTACAGAATGATCCAGGTCGGCGCCGGTGGCTGGGGCAGCTACTGGTGCAATTACTTTCTCCCGGAAAGCATGAAAGATGGGCTCATCGAGGTCGTGGCACTGGTCGATGTCGATGAGGAAGCGCTCACGAAATCGCGCGAGCCGCTCGGGCTGCGGGAAGACCAGTGCTACACCGATCTCGCCAAAGCGTTCGACGAGAACGAGGCCGACTTCAGCACGGTCGTGGTCCCGCCCGCGCATCACGAGAGCGTGGTGGACATGGCGCTCAAGCACGACATGCACGTCCTGTCCGAAAAGCCTATCGCCGACACCATGGAAGGAGCGATACGCATCGCCAGCAAGATCAAATCCGCCGGCAAGAAGATGGGCGTCACCATGAGCCACCGATTCGATTGCGATAAGACCACCCTCCGGCAGCAGCTAAGATCCGAATCCGCCGGCCCGCTCGATTACCTGGTGCTGCGGTTCGGCTGGCAGAAACGAGAATTCGGGAGCGTCGGCAAAGGCCACCACCACGAGATGGACGACTTCCTGATGGTCGAGGCCGCCGTCCATCACCTCGATCTCCTCGCCGACCTGGCCGGGGCCAAATGCGAGACCCTTTACGCCCAGACATGGACGCCGCGCTGGGGTGAATACGGCGGCGACGCGCAGGGCCTCGTCAGCATGAGTTTCGAGAACGGTGTGAAGGCCACCTACGAAGGCTCGTGCACCAACGCGGTCGAGCTCAACGGCTGGGGCATCGAATACATCCGAGCCGAATGCGAGAACGCCACCCTTATCCTCGATCACCGCAACCTGGAGCGATTCGATTACGACCCGAACGCGGGCTCCATGCGCGAAGGGGAAGGCAAGAAGATCGAGCTCCTCGACCGCCCAAAATGGATGAACCCCTGGCTCATCGAGAAGTTCGTCAACTGGCTGGACGGCGGACCTCCCATGGAAACCAACGTTCACGACAATCTCCAGACCGCAGCCCTGGTCTTCTCCGCTATCCAAAGCAGCCGCACCGGCCAGCCGGTCAACGTGCAGGAATTCTTGAATGGGCACATGAATTAAGGTTGCCTGATGGCCGCAACCCAATCGTGGCATGGCCGTCTCGGCCGTGATTCACGGGCGGGACCCCCGTGCCACAATGTTCACCGCGCCACGCGAAGAAGACATAGGCTGAGGCTCTGATGCAGGAAGATTCACGGCTGACGTTCGGCGACCGGGCACCACCCTCTGCCAGTCGATTACGAGCTATGATTCACCTACCATCGCGACTCCGAAAACCTGGGCTTGGAGCACCTCTTTTTGACACCTTCAACACGCTGCGCAGTTATCCCGCTGATACTCATGAATGTGGGATGCTTTTATGAATTGAAGGAAGACTACGGTTTTTCCGAATCGGACTTGTCTGCCAGAATGAAGGCAGCCAGGCGGCATCAGGAGCGAGAGTCGGCCCGGCGGCTGGTGCGGCCATCCGATGAGCTGCCGAAGGAACTAAGCCTCAGCGCGGCAATCCAGCTCTCAGAGACTAACAACCGCTCGCTGGCACGTGCCCGAAGGGAGCTCGAACGGGCCAGGCTGGAGGAGAGAGTCGCCGAAGCGAAAATCTTTGTGCCAAGCTTGACGGTCAGCGGCGATTCAGCAGACAAGAATGTTTCGAGCCGATTAGGAGTAGCCTATGCTTCAAAAGTCGGGTTGGAACTCGAGCCTTTCATTGAAACAGAGTTCGACGATACCCGCGACCCGACGAATTCCTCCGGGCTGGGGATTACCGTATCCCGCCGGGTCTTCAATGTTTCAGAGCGTGTGCGGTTGAGGTTGCCGATCACTCGGGCTGCGAAGGACCTGCTGGTTTCCGCAAACTTCCTGCGCCTGGTACAGCGGACCCTGCGGTTTTCCGTGTTCCAGGCGTTTTACAATATCCAGAGGGCCTCCGTTCGGATGAAGGTGCGTGAGAATCGCGTCAAGGATGCCCAGGAGTTTCTCAAGACCATTAAGGAAAGGCTCAAATTCGGATTCGCTGCACCTGTCGAGGAAGCCAACGCCCTCATCAACCTCAATCAGGCCGAAGCGGATCTCGATAACGAGCAGACGAATTTGAGAAACGCCATGGACTCGCTGCTTTCCATCCTCGGTTACGAGCTCGAAAGCCCCTTCAGCATCACACCGGAAGACGTCGCGAGCATCCCGGATTTTCAATACGATGTTGCCCGGGATATGGAACGAACCCGCGTCTATCACGAGGAACTGGCCAATCAGCGAGCGGAGATCGGTTTTGCGAAGAAGGAAATCCGCGTGCAGAAGGATCTCCTCAAGCCACAGGTTTCACTGGGGCTGACGGCTCAGCACCGCATGCGGGATGATTTTCCATTTGGCTCTAATGACCCGGCCACCGATCCGGTAGGCGTCGAGCTATCTTACCAGACGACTCTCGATGGAAAGAAAGCGGACAAAGCAAGACTCGAGCAATTGAAGACTGAGCAGGAAGAACGGCATCTGTCACTGAAGGACAGCGAAACGGAACTGGAACGGAGGCTTCGTGCGCTCGCCAGGCGAATGGAACTCCTGAAGAATCGAATCCGCCTGGCTGAAGTCCGGCTCGAAGCTCAGAAGCGGAGACTCCAGGCAACATTGAGAAAATACGAACAGGGCGACGTGGACAACCTGGAAGTCACCCGCGCCAAACAGGACCTTGACGCTGCTGAAATCCGGCTGCTCGACGCCCGCATCGATCTCCGACTGGCTATCGCGGAGTATGAATCCATTCTTCCCCCGGCAGCGCCTGAATGAATTCTGTAAGTGCCCAATCCCGTCGCTGGACTCCCAGAACCCGGAACCTCGAAGTCGGGAGATCCCGGCACTCGTGGCCGATACTCCTTCTGACCTGCATCCTCTTCGGTCTCATCAGTGGTCCATCCGCCGCTGAAGAATCATCAGATCGCGCCTTCGCCCAACTCTACACCGTCCAGCCCCTTTCCTCAGAATACCTGCCTCTCCGCCTCCAGGGCCGCATCGACAATCGAGCGCCCGTGACGCACCGGCCGCCTCAGGCCGATCTCTCGGTCAAGTGGTTTCGGCCCGAAGGGGAGGCTGTCGCAGAGGGCGAGCGGCTCGTCGTTTTCGAAACCATGAAGCAAGAAATGGAAATCGAACAGCTCAAGAAGGGAATTGACGTAGAGGAACTCGATCTCTCGCTGTCGAGGTCCAAAACCGACCAGGAGCTGACCGCCCTCAAACAGAAGAAAGCCGATTTCCTCGCCCAGAAAAAAGTCCACACCGCTGCCATCCAGGCCAGCCGCAAGAAAGATCAGCAGACCCTTGATATTGCCAGGCTCGAAGTGAAGTCAGCGAAAGAATCGCTCGAGAATCTGGCCCACACACTTGAACGGATTCGCGGCCTCCATCTTTCCGGCTTCACCACCCGTCAGGCCATACGGGAAGCGCAGGACGCTTTCGACAAGGCGAGAGAGGCCCTTCGGCTGCCTGAACTGAAGCTGGAAATCGAGGAAGCAGACACCGGTTATTCTCGGCGCAAATATCATCAGATGCAGCTTCGAAAGCTCCTGGTCGAGCTCGGAAACGATGAACATCAGGAAGGCGTCTTCCGGGAGTTGGCTGCCCTGGAAGAGCTCCAACGGATGCGGGACACAATCAAGTCCGAGAAACTCGCCCGGCTCAACCTGTGGCAACGCGAACGCGAGGAGGTCGTGGAGAAGAACTTCGTCCCGGCGAAAGGAAGCGGCACGTTGAGTTACGTGAACAATCGCGAGCAGCGGATGCATCACGGCGTGAAGCTTCGGCCGATGTTCTTTGCCTTTGTGCTGGAAGGTGACGAGATGGTCGTGCATATCGAGCTCCGGGAAGAGTGGCGCGATCTGGTGAAGCCTTCGACCGCGAAGAACCCCAATGAAGGCCTGGCGGAAATCCGCATCCCCGCTCTGGGCGGCGAGACATTCAAAGGGCGTGTTCTTTCGGTCGCTTCGATGCCACAAGAATCGTGGCGCGACAAGACACGCAAAGGATTCAACTGCACCGTTCGCCTGGAAAAGCCGGAGGAGAGACTCAAGGCAGGGATGCGCGTCGAGTGCGATATCCTGATCCCCCTCGCCGAATCGGCTGTAGTCGTTCCCAAGTGGCTTATCACGGACCTGCGCCAACCGGGCGTGGTGATGGCGAATGGCGATGAGCGAAGCGTACAGGGCTTCGTCGTCGGCCCGGACTTCGTCGTTACGTCCGGCATTCAGTCTGGGGACCGCCTGCGTTTGAGCCACCGCGAGTCGTCGAGCTCTCGTGCTCGCATATCGGGGATTGTGGCCGCCTCGGAATTCTTCCCCATCAAAATCAAGCAACACTGGTATTACGAAATCACCGATCTGATCCCAGACGGCACGGACGTCAAGAAGGACCAGGTCGTCGCCCGGCTCGAGCTGCGATACCGAGACGCCGACTATGAGAAGTTGAGGATCGAGACCTCGGCCGTTACCGCAAACAGCCAGTACACCATCGAACAGATCAACGCCGAAACTGAGCGAATCAAGGCATACGTCGAGTGGCGCAAAGCCATCGTGGACGCGGAGCAGGAACGTCTCAATCACATTTTCGAGCGATATGTAAGCTACGAAGTCGAGAGCACCAAGGCAGAGATTGAGCTCAAAAACGCTCAGATCGGCCTGAAGAATCTGGAATCCAAATTAAAAGATCTCACTGATCCCCAGTTTCGGGAGACCATGTCAGAAAATCAGATTCGCGATCTGGAGCTCAAGCTCGCCGTAGCGAAAGCCAATAACCGGAAAGCGATCCTTTCCAGAATTGCGGCCCTGCGGAAGAGAGACTGGCTGACTGTCTGGGACGCACAGGAGAGGATGTGGGCCGCGCAGGAGAAGGCCAACCGGAAGCGCACCCTTTACAGCATCGGACGTGAGGCCTATCGCGTGAAGCTGAGCAAAGCCTACGTCGAGTTTCAGGAAAAACTGAATAAACAGGACTCGCGGCGGCTTCTTGTTGGCCAGGAGGTCATTCGCGCACCAAGAGAAGGGCGAGTGTTTCTCTGGCAGAACCGCTGGAAGGGCGTGCCAAAAGTGGGAGAGAGAATATATGACGAAATCCTCTTTACGATGCCCATCGGACGTGGCCGTCAGTTCGATCTGGAAGTCCCGGTCCGCTACTACAACCGATTCAAGGTCGGCCAGCAGATCGAATTCACCGCTCCGGCACTTAGCCAGTCACCCCGCCAGGGCACCATCAGAAGGATTGCTCCCGGTTTTACCCGCAGCCGGACAGCAGAAGAAGAACATTTCGTCCGCGGCACAGTGGGTCTCTCGGAAAAGGTGTTCCGGATGGTGGTCGAATTTCAACTGAACGAAGAGGAAAGTGAAAAAGGTACGCCCGGGATTACGGCTTATGTGGATCTCTGAAACTGTTACGCTTGTGTGGTCTGGCAGCAGTGCAAAACGCAACGTTAATCCCCATCTTAGGATGCGCGTCCCGCCCGTCACCGAGGCTGGTAAGAAGGCGGCTGGCATGAATTCTTATCCAGGACCCGCCTGGTCTCTTTTGGCGGCCGCACTTTGCTCACTGCATATTCAGGGAGAAGTCACTCCTCCTGCTCCCATTCACCGCCCCTTCATCGTTGGTCAGGGGGAACAGAAGGTCGGCTTTTCCTTCACCGGGCGAGCGCAGGTCTCACGGGGCGACGTAAAGGCCATTTACCCGCCCTGTAAAAGGATCGTAATCACTGGGCGCATCCCGGATGGCTCAACGGTGCGCAAAGGCGATCCGATCCTGGTCTTCAATGCCGACCTCATCGCGCAGGAGTTGCCCGCCAAGCGGATGCAGCTCGAAGTGGCCGAGAAGGAGCTGGTACTGCACGAGCTCCAACTCCAGGACGCGATGAAGAAGCTGCGCGAAGAGAAGAGCCAGCTCGAAGCAGACCTGGCCGTCAAAGAGGCCACCATCCTTTCCGAAAAATTCAAGGACCGGCAGCAGGAGGCACTGAAGAAAGAGTCATTCGTCCTTTCCCAACGGGACGCCGAGCTCAAGCAGGCACAATACCGCAACCAGCAGGAGCTCCATGAGCTGGGAGAAATATCTCGGGACCGATTGATAGAGGCCCGAAGAGAAGCCGAACTGGCCAATGCCAAAACCATCGTGCCCAAAATCGAGTGGCAACTGGCGACCGATCAAATCGATCTCGTTGCGATCGAAAAGCTGAGGCTGGAAGTGCTCCAACTGCAAATGAAGCTCGGAAAGGATACCGAGGCCGTCGCACAGGGCGCCCGGGGGATCGAGGCCCGTATCCAGGCCCTCGAGGCAAAAATTCGCAGTAAGAGAAAGGGCCTCATTGACGAACGGAATCGGGCAGAACGCGATTATCACAAGACCCTTCGCGACAGTGCGGACCATACACCCATCCGCTGGATCGAAATTCTTGATTCGGTTGGCAATCTCGCGCGCAAAGTTCACTTCCATCCCAAAAACTCACCAGCCGTTTCCGGCCACGAATCCGATCACGGAGAAGTCTATACCAACGATCGAGGTTACGGTTGGGATCGGCCCGCGTCCGAAATGATGTTCACTCGAAAAAACAGAAACGGAAAGCCAGCACCCCCACTCGCTGTTATCAGTGGCAGAGCGGTCTGGCAGCACAAGCTTGCGAACGGACGTTACCGAATCCGTATCGGGATCGGCGATGTGCACGACTGGGACGGAGCGCTGGTCCGTGATGACACGCAGGCGCTATTCCATCAGCGAAGGCTGAAAGAAAACGAACAGAAGATCGTTGAAACCGAGAGCGCGGTCACGGACGGACTGTTGCGGCTGACTTTTGGATCGGATGAGACCAAAGCGCTGCGGGCCACCCAGGACGGAGTCGTGTCGATGAACGAATGGCTGAAGATTGGTCGTGGAATCAATTGGACGGAATGGCCGATGGGATTCGAGTCAAGCGCGAAGAAATTCACGATTAAAGCGCGAGTTCACCAGGCGTGGTCAGATCTGTTGAGACAGGCGCCCGCGGTCGCGCCGAAAGAATCGAACGAGTCTCCTCCTTCAGAGCCAAAACATGAGAGGCCCACGAATTCCGCGGCAATCATCGCCAGGGTACGGGCCGAACTGGCTACCAGCGAAGTCCGGTTCACGCGCCCCAACGGCGAGGCTATCAGCACGAAGGTTGTGAAGATCGGCAAGCAGCCGGTAACTCTCTTCCAGGGGCTGGTGAGCTGGTGGGAGCGCAAAGAGGACCACGCCAAAGACCGAATCGCCCGCGAAGTCATCCTGAAGCCTGCCCCGGAGGACGCCGAGAGACTTCGCCTGAATGAGATGCTGCGCGGCCGGTGCGAGTTAACACTTCCCGCAGGCACGTTTGCCATCCCAGTACACCTGCTCGAGGCCAAGGATGACCGCTTTTATGTGAAGGCGAAAGCCGGCGGTCGCAAGGAAATCATCGGGTTTCGAGTCGGTGCCGATTTCGTTGCCGTATCGGGCCTGCACAGCGGACAGCGCCTCTTGCCGCACCAGCGTATCGCCAGGAAGGATAACGGCGAGAACAGCATTTTCTTCGGCGAGGTGATTCCAGGCGAAAGGACTTCTGTCACTATGGACGGCTGGGGTTGGGGCCGCATCAAAGAGCTGGTGCCGGACGGCTCAAACGTCGAGGAAGATCAGATTGTCGTCCGGCTCTCCAACAAGTGGCTGGAAACGAGAAAAGAGGAGCTCGAGCAGGAGCATATCAAGGCCAACCAGGAGTTCATGGATGCTGCGAAGGAGCGGCGAGTCAAGGGAGTCCAGGCCAGCCTCGAACACCGGGAGAAATCCGTGACAGAAAAGTTGGCGCGCAACAAGGTGCGGGCCGCCATCGAAATTCAGCCCCTGGAACTCGCCAGGAAGGAAAACGAGTATAAGACCTCGAAACTACAGGCGAGCTACAAAGTGGATCGATTTCAATTGCTGCAGAAACTTGGAATGGATTGGAAAGTCAAAATAGCTCCGGCCAGTCACGGGTCCGCCCTTTCGCAGGCCCAAAGGCAGAAAAAGTATCTGGAATACGTCACGGCTCTCCGAAGCCGCGACTGGGTAGCGCTGATCGAGGCCAGGGCCGAATGGATGGATGCAGTTGAGGGCCTCGGCCTGCGCGAAGGTGCAATGAAGCTCGCTCGGCTCGAAGAGCACGTGGCCCGCATGAAGGCCAGGCTCAAGCTCGAGCACGCGCTCAGAGGCGATGGCTGGGAGCAGCGGTTCGATAAGGTCAAAGACCTCCGTGCCCGCTCATCCGGCCGCCTTTTCTATCTCAAAGGATGGAACGACCACACAAACAAGGTCACCGTCATTCAAAAGGACTTTCAGGTCTGGGGCGGTCTGCCCATCGCCGAAGTCCTCGACATGGCGAAGCTGTCGTTCAAGGCCGAGCTGCCGGAAGAGCTGTACCATCAGATCGAGCCTGGAAAGAAACTCGCCATCGAGTTCGAGCAATTCAACCACCGCAAGGTCGCGGGCACGGTTACCGAAAGAGGCAGACGGTTTTTCGTGCCAGAGGACGCGCTCCAGGAGGATTTCGGCCAACAGGCAATCTCCAGCAATCGCGTGTTTGAAGTTAGCCTCAATTTTAGCCCTCCGGAAGATATGCAGAAGATGTTGACGCCGGGGACCAAAGGGAGGCTTCATGTTGAGTGAATTGGCAGTTCTCCTTCGATCCATCTGATCCGTCAGATAACAATGCGTTACTTATTCTTCCTTGTCATTCTGGCCGCCGGAGCTTACGTGCTGATCACTGAATATCAGCCGGCCGAAGCACCGCAGGAATTCTACTACGTGTCCCAAACCGTCCGCCGGGGCGATCTCGAGCATGTCTTGCGCGAAACGGGGATGCTCTTTCCCAAGGAGCCTGTGGTCCTCAAATCCAATCACGAGGGAAACATCAAGTGGGTCATTGAGGAAGGATCGTGGGTAGAGAAAGGCGAAGTGATCTACATCCTCAGCGACGATGAGGAGTTGAAGCGGGTGACCGAGCTGCGCACCAGGCTGCTCAATGCCCGTCAGGAGCTGAAACTCGCCCGGATGAAACGCTCCCATGCGTCGGAAGTGGAGCGTAGGAAGCTGGCGGCCGCGCTGCGTGCTTACGATCTGGAATCCATTCGACATCGCATCCTCAACACCACACCCAAGGGAGGGGGCGAGCTGATTCGGATTCACGAAGCCCTCGTGCCACTGGAGAAGGCAACACGCCAGATCCGCGATGAATATGAAAATGCGCAATTCAACTACCAGAAGGCGCAGGATAAATATCTCGATGCCCTGGATGCGTGGCAGGGACAGCGTGATCGTATCCTCCAGGTCCAGGCGAAGATCGATGAGTTCGCGGTCGACAAAGAAAAGGACCCGGAAAAACTTCAGCAGGACGAGCTGAAAAAATATCGGCAGAACATGGAGAAACTCGCCGAATCAGAAAAGGAGCTGGAATCGCTGCGATCGAAGTTGCCTGAGTTCACACAGCGAGCGCGCGAAACAAAAGCCATGCGGGACGATACCTGGCCCTCCCGCGACAAGAGTCTCAAGATCCTCCGTGAGAGGGAGCAGAAAGAAAAGGAGCTCTTCATCCGATTGGAGATCGAGAAGCGGGGCGTCGAGCTCGAGAAGCTCAAATACGACGAGGAGATTGCCAGGCTCAATCTCGCCGAAGCGCGGCGAAAATATGAGAACGGCAAGAAGGCCTTCGAGTCCGGAGCGATGAGCCGTGCTGCCCTCGAAGGCCTGGAAGCCAAAATGAAAGGCGAAGAGAGCAAGCTGAAGATTGTTGAGCAGAAAATAAAGATCGCCGAGCGCCCGCCCGAGCCGGAAGTCCTCGCCGAAGCAAAGATGAAACTGCAGCGGGCAAAGGCCAGCGCGGAGAGTGCGAAGAAGGTTCACGACCGGGCCTTGAAAATCCTCGACACCGAGATCGCTCTGCTCGAGGCCAGAGTTGAAAAGCTCGAATCAGACATCGAACACAGATCCGCAGATTTCCCGGCCCTCATCGAGTCCAATATGGACTTCGCACGAAAAGAGCTTGCACTCCTGGAGGAAGACGAAACAGAGCGACGCAAGGCCATCGAAGATGAAATCAAGCGTCTGGAGTCACGGCTTGAAACAGCGAAGGAGAATCCTCCGAACGTTGCCCGTACCCCGGTCAGCGGCATCGTGGAGCTCCGGGAATATAGAGGACGCCCCATTCAGGCCGGCGACCAGGTGGATGAACAAGACGCCAATGCCATGGTGTACCCACCACAGAACATGGAGGTCATGGCCAAGGTCAACGAGGTGAACCTCCAGCACATCGAAAAGGGCATGAAAGTTATCGTCACTGTCCCGGCGCTAAACATCGAATGTTCCGGGGCGGTCCATTCCATCGCAGGGGTCGGAAAGGATAAATTCGCGGATTACTCCAAGTGGTGGAAAACGTCCTTCGCCGATGTGACGCAGTTTGATATCCGCGTGTCCCTCGACAAGACCTATACCGAATTCCGACAGGGCATGACGGTCATGGTTAAAATCGCCCTCGAAGAACGCGACGACGTCACCTGGCTGCCCGCTGGCGTCGTGAGTCAGGAAGGAAAAGCCTTTGCAGTTCTCGTTGGCTCACCAGAAAATCTGCAGAAGCGAAAAATCTCCGGCGCCTTCTTCGGCGACGACTGGTTTGTCATCGACAAGGGCCTGGCGGAGGGCGAAACCGTTCTCACCAAACGCCGCCGGAACGAGTGAAAGCTCATCACCATTCCAGCACCCGGGTCTGACATTTCCCAAATTTCTTCATTCGTTGTTTCCTTGAATTCGTTGGAGGCTTTTTTCCAGCCATCGTCCGAGTATCCAGCAGCACCACTCCACCACTCCATCATTCCACCATGCCGCTGCTAATCGAAGCCCGGAACCTCACCCGCCATTTCCAAATGGGACAGGTGACCGTCGAGGCTTTGCGCGGCGTCGACCTGGCCATCAGTGAAGGAGAGTTCGTGGCCATAATGGGGCCTTCGGGCAGCGGCAAGTCGACACTCATGTATCTACTCGGCTGCCTGGACAAACCGACGAGTGGCAACTACTCCCTCAACGGACAGGAAGTCTCGAAGCTTTCCGATCAGCGTCTGTCCCGCGTCCGCAACAGCGAGATTGGGTACGTGTTCCAACAGTACAACTTGCTCACAGATCTCAACGTCGTCGATAACATCGGCCTGGGCCTGGTGTATGGGGGGGTCGCCAAATCGAAGCGGCGGAAAGCCAGCAGAAAGCTTGCCGGGCAACTGGGGCTTGGCGATCGCCTCCGGCACCGGCCGGCTGAGCTCTCCGGCGGACAGATGCAGCGGGTCGCCATCAGCCGCGCCCTGGCCGGGCGCCCGCAGCTCATCCTTGCCGACGAGCCCACTGGCAATCTCGACTCGAAGACAGGTCAGGAAATTCTCAACGTCCTCCGCCAGCTCAATGACGAAGGGCACACCATCGTCGTGGTGACGCACGACCCCAACGTCGCAAAGCAGGCCGAGAGGATCATCTCCGTGGCCGACGGCCTGATCGTCAGCGACGAAACCAACGGGAAGGTCAAGACCGAGGCTCCCGGCCCTGAAAGCGACGCCGAAAGGCCACAATTCAAAAAGAGCCGCAGCAGACGCGTTCGCGCCAGTGACACCCTCAGAATGTCCTTCCGGGAGGGCATCGCCGCCCACAAGCTGCGCAGTTTCCTGACCATGATGGGAATCGTCTTCGGCATCGCCGCAGTTATCGCCATGACCGCGATCACCGAAGGCGGCAAACAGCAGCAGCTCGACCAGATTCGCCAGATCGGAATGAACAACATCCAGGTCCGCGACCTGGGGCTCGAAGGCGCACGTCTGCTGCGGGTCCGCCGCATCAGCCCGTACGGCCTCAGTCTTTCCGACATGCAGGAAATCGACGAGCACATCCAGGGCGTCGGGGCCATGACCGCCTGGAAGGAAATTAAAGCCGAGATCCGATACCAGGACCAGGTTGTGGATGATGCCAATACGCTCGGAATTACCGGCGATTTTCAGTCCGTCGTTAATTTTTATGTAGGCAACGGAAGGTTTCTCAACGGCCAGGACGAGAAACAATTTCGCCGGGTCTGCGTGCTCGGCACCGAAGTCGTGCGAAAACTGAAACTGCCCGCAGAGCCCATTGGCGAAGTGCTCATCCTCGGCGACGAGCCGTTCACCGTCGTCGGCGTAATGGGCCGAAAGGAATATACAAAAAGCGAGATCACTGACGTCAGCATCGTCAACCGCAACCTCGACGTCTACATCCCCTTCGCCAGCTTGCGCACCTACTTCCGAAAAGCGCCGCGGGACAGCCACCTGGACGTCCTTTCGCTCCGTATGGAGTCCGACGGCAAGCTCATCGGCCAATCGAAAGCCATCCACCGCATCGTCTCGAACCTGCACAACGAAGCGAACGATTTTGAAGTCTCCGTGCCTCTGGAAAAGCTGCGCCAGGCACAGACGACCAAAGAGATCTTTAACGTGATCATCATCGTCATTGCGGCCATCTCACTGATCGTCGGCGGCATCGGCATTATGAACATCATGATCGCCAACGTATCCGAGCGCACCCGCGAGATCGGCATCCGCCGTGCGGTCGGCGGCTCGCGCCGCGACATCATGAAACAGTTCCTCACCGAAGCGATGCTGATTTCGATTCTGGGAGGTGTGCTTGGCCTGGGCCTCGGCATCTTCGCCGGCCGAACCATCGAGCGGATATTCGGATTCCCCGTCAGTTTCAACGACCTCATCATGATGATCTCCGTCGCCATCTCCATGGCCATCGGTATCCTCTTCGGCATCTACCCAGCCTGGCTGGCCGCCAGGCTCAATCCTGTCGAAGCCTTGAGGACATAGTTCTTCGTGCAGACATGCTTTGGCAGCGGCCCCACTGCCCGAAAGGAATCCATGCAGGTCGGAATCTTCTCAAAAACTTTTTCAAGGCCTACGCTCGATGAGTCGCTGGACGCCATCCGGGCAGCCGGCTTTGGCTGTGTTCAGTTCAATCTGCAAACGGTTGGATTGCCCACGATGCCTGAATCTCTCGATAGTGATCTTTGCGACCGGATTCGCCTGGCAATGGGGGCAAGGGAGATCGAAGTGTCCGCACTTTCCGGAACGTTCAACATAATCCACCCGAATGCCGAAGAACAGCAATCCGGCATGAAAAGCCTTCGAGTGCTGGCGAACGCATGCGAGAGCCTTGGCACGTCGCTCATTACCATCAGCACGGGCACACGCAACGCGGATTACATGTGGGCGGGGCATGCGGAGAATGTTTCGGAGGATGCATGGCGAGACATGATCGTTTCGATTGCCGAAGCCACTGAAATTGCCGAACAGGCAGGCGTGACTCTCGTCTTCGAACCGGAACTGTCCAATGTGGTGAGCTCGGCAAAAAAAGCGCGCCGGTTGCTGGATGAAATCCGCTCCCCTCATCTCAAGGTCGTCATCGACGGCGCCAACCTTTTCCATGTCAGTGAAAAGGATCGAATGCACGAGATCCTTGATGAAGCGTTTGACTTAATCGGAAAAGACATCGCGCTGGCACATGCAAAGGACCTGAGCGCGGAAGGATTCTCCGCGGCGGGCAAGGGGATCCTCGATTACGACAGATACATCTCCCTGCTCCAATCGATTGGATTTACGGGAGGGCTGATCCTTCACAGCCTCGATGAGTCCGACGTGCCTGCATGCCATCAATATCTCAAAAGCAGACTCCCATGAAAAGGCGCACGCTCATCGAGACCTGTCGATCGAGAATCCATCTGGAAGCAAACTGTCTAGCTACGATGAATCAGAACATCAGGATCGACTGAACATGCGCACCACAGCACTCGAATTTGTTGAACGGGGAAAGCTCGGAATCTACGACCTTGGCGATCCGCCTGAGCCGGGCCCTTCGCATGTCTTGATTGAAACGAAGTACACCGGTGTCACCAATGGCACGGAGCGTCATGCTTTCATGTCCGAATTCGGTTACGGCGGAAATTTTCCGTGCCGGCACGGGTATCAGCAGGTCGGAGAAATCATCGCCGTTGGCAGAGACGTTACGGCCTTCCAGTCCGGGGATTGGGTGTTCTATGGTCAATACGTGGGACACAACGGCTGGAACCTGACGGACCAGGGCAGTCTGCTGTTCAAGCTGCCAAAGAGTATCGAACGTCGTTACTGCGCCCTCTTTGGTGTTGCCGGCGTCGCTCTTCGCAGCGTCCGGAGAATGGGCGTCGGCCAGGGCGATAATGTTCTGGTGTTCGGGCAGGGACCCATTGGCCATTTCGTGGGCCAGACGGCACGAGCTTCAGGAGCGAAAGTAACTGTAGCCGACGTGCTCGAAAAGCGATTGGAAGCGGCCAGGCAATGCGGGGCCCATGCCGTGCTGGATGCTGCGGACGCCACCTTCTTCACGACTCTCGAGGAAGGAGGGCCATACAATTTCATCTACGACTGCTGTAGTGCTGAATCTCTGCTATTCGATATTCAGGCGCACGGCCTTCTCGCCCACGGCGGAACCATCGGCATGGTGGCCGTACGCGAGAACGTCACCTATCCGTGGAGAATCCTGCACGGCACGGAGGCAAAGATTGAGACCTCCTGCCACTTCGGTTTGGATGATCTGCGAGTTCTTGTGTTCCTCTATGAACAGGGGCTCGTGAAGATTGAGCCGATGGTCTCGCATTGCGTCTCCATCGACGAAGCGTCGCGTATTTATGAGATGCTTGGCAATCGAGACGAAGAACTTCTCGGCACGATATTCGATTGGTCTCATGAAGACCGTGAGCCGTAAATCCCCACAGAATCCTGGCGGAAAGCCTTCCCATTTAGCATATACCGCAACGAAATCTCGTAATGCGTTGCGGTAAGTTGTGATAATGACCATTTACCGCCAAAGCAGGCTGATTGGCGCCGGCAACTCGAAACAAACGAGAGAGATTCCGGGCTGTAACCTAAGGCTGCCTTCGGCCGCAACCGCAGCTACGATAGAAATACCACGGATGGCAAAGCCATCCCACGGATGAAGAAGTTTTTATTCTGTCTTCATCCGTGGGATGGCTTTGCCATCCGTGGTAATTATCTCCGCGCTGCGCGGAGAAGTCACACCCACAGACTCTAAAGATCTTCCGGTTGAATGACATTCTCTCGTCTTTCTGACATGTCGATAAGCGGAAACTGAAGAAACTTTGCCACAGTTCTGGCTCTCTCACTTACCTGGTCTTTTTGAACCCAGTCCAAGAGCACGATCTTTTTTCCTGTGCCTTCGATCGCTGCTGTGAAAGCGGAATGGGTGGCCGCGCGCTCGACCGTCCCCGAAATCGAATCCCTGCCCCGGGTCCGTTCGTACTGTTTCAGTGTGACACGGCCATAATCTTCAAGGCAGTGCTCTTCTTTCTTTTTCCAGCGGGACAGGCCCGACCACTCTGTAATAGTGCCCGTGTCCTTATCCAGGGTTACTCCGCTTGTGCCAAGGCCGATCCAGCAACCAATGCCTATGAAAACCAGCCCGGCGGGACCGGAACATATGATTCCGACGAAGGCCGCTGGATTCTGGGTCAGGCCGACCATTATCGGGCCTGCGAGAAACATGAGCCCGAACAGACCGACCAACAACCCGATCAGCATCTTGAACCAATGCAGACCATCTACGGCTACTTCGAGCTTTTCAGCATTGGGCGCATTCAAGTCATTCTCCTCGCTGGCAAGCCCGGCTTGCAGCGTAGTTCAGTGGCCGCTCAGAAGCCGTGAGGGGGAAGACCTTGGCTCCGGAACATTACAGATGTGGTTGCGCGGGTCACTGCGCCAACTTCAGAACAATCACTTTTGAGACGCTGTGCTCTTCGTGTTCGGAATGATCGAAGAGAGCGATAGCCATTTCGATTGTCCCCCCGATCTTGAGCACTGCGTCATCCCCGTGGCTTGTGTTCAGCTTCCTGGCGAGCTCAACCGTCCAGAGGCCATTTTTCCATTCGCCTTTGGCCTTGATGTCTGCTGCACTGCCTGTTGGCTTTCCGGGAATGTACTGAGGAACTCGATCTCCCTGGAACTTGCCCGGCACCTTCTGCTTTTTCTGCGGCGAATCTCCCTTGTCTTCGGGACGGGCAATCCAGATCAATTTGCCCGAGCGCGTTTTGAAGCTTTTCGCCTTTCCCCTGGGCTTCCTGAATGTATGGATGTGGCGCTTGTCCATGGCGTAGCCGGCCGGGTTGGTGCGAGCGGCTTTCCAGTGCCACACATCCCATTCTGTTTCGACGGGCGAGGCCATGTTGCCCGTAAAACGGCCTTTAAGAGGGAAGCCGATGGAAAAAACATCCTCGATGTCCTTGCCCTGTTCGTAAGCGCCCTTCGCTTTCTTCCACACCCAAGGCTTGTGGGAATCGTTTCTGGTTCCGTCCAGCCACTGGACCAGTAAGAAGATTTCCTCGTTAGTATGCACACTTGTGATGGCCGCCTGGCTTTCCCTGCCCGCGTCCTCGCCGAGTTTTTCCATCTGCACCACGAGAGTCGAGGCGGTACCCCAGGTTTCATCTTGAGACGAGCCATCAAGGACAGGGCCGTTAGCGACCTTTTTCGATTGCATTTCCAGACGATGGGCTGAGTCCTCCCCAGCGATGGGTGCACAGAAAATGATCAGACAAACCAGCGCATTCCACTTTGAATTCACTGTTGATAGTTCCATGTAACGGTCCTCGATTATTGTCTATCGGTCTTGGGTTTTCTGGACTTCTTCTTTTTCTTAGTCGTCTGCTTAGCGGTTTTAGCTGCCAGACGGATCATCGAATTCAGTTGGCGTTTCCACAAGGCTTCGAGCTCCTGCACTTTTTCCGGCATCTTGTCAGCCATGTTCCTGGATTCGGCGCGGTCGGTACGAAGATCGTAGAGCTCCCAGGCATCGCCTCTGGCGGATACCAGTTTCCAGTCACCGACGCGAATGGCTCGGTGCCCTTCATGCATCCACCACAGAGAATCCCGGTCGATATTCACGTCCCGCTCTAGCGAGGGCACGAGGCTCTTGCCGGGCGCAGGCGGGATTGTTTCACCGTCCCACTCGGTGGGCTTATCGATGCCTGCCACTTCCAGGATTGTCGGAACGATGTCGATCACGTGAGCCGGCGTATGCCGCAATTCACCACGGGCCTGAATGCCGGAAGGCCAATGGACCACGAGCGGAGTGCTGGTGCCTCCTTCGTGGACCCAGGTCTTGTGACGGCGAAAGGGCGTGTTAGACGCGCTGGAAAATCCCGGACCCAGACAAAGATAACTTGCCGCGCTTCCGGGAGCGGCTTTGGGATCGTGGCCACCGTGGCGGACCATGATTTCGGCACTGGCGCCATTGTCCGATGCGAAAAAGATCAGTGTGTTTTCATAGACCCCCATGGCTTTGAGCTGTTCGATCACGCGACCAATCTCTCGATCCATCCGGTCGACCATGGCCGCATGGATCGCCATCTTGGTGGCCTGAAACCGTCGTTGCTCATCGGTCAGCTTAACCCACGGCAACGGGCGATTGATCTCGCCCGACCCCAGCACTTTGAACGCCGCTGGAAAGTGATACGGCGGTCCAACATCCGGCTCGAGATCCGACAGCGTGGTTTTGAGCAACCCCATCCTTTGCTGGCGTGCATAACGCCGTTCGCGCATCTTGTCCCAACCGTCCAGATATTTGTCCCGGTATCGGGCGATGTCCTCCGGCAGCGCGTGGAGCGGAAAGTGAGGCGCGATGAAGGCGAGGTAATGAAAGAAGGGACGATCTGAAAACTTCCTTTCATGTTCCTTCAAACAATCTATCGCATGATCGACGGTGGCTGTCGTGGCGTAATAGTCTGACTCATCAGCCGCGGGAGTGACACGGACATCGTCAATCAGATTTCTCGCAGCGGTGAAGAAGTTGCCTTGGTTCTTTACGTTCAGCGAACGGTCGAAGCCGGCGTCGAGCACCTTGCCGTCGATGTGCCACTTGCCACTGTGATAGTTTCGATAGCCGTGAGGCCTGAGGAAATCTGGCAGGAGCCGCGCCCATTTCTGCCGGGCACCGAGCCTCAGCCCCGGCAGCCCGTCTCGATGCACCTGCTGAGCATAGTAACCCGTCAAGAGTGCTGCGCGGGTCGGCCAGCATCGAGCGGTGTTATAGCACTGGGTGAACTGAAGCCCGCCGGCCGCCAGTGCATCCAGATTCGGAGTGGCAATCTCGCCTCCATAGCAACCGAGGTCAGAGAACCCAAGATCGTCCGCCAGGATAAAGACAACGTTTGGGCGAGCTGTTGTCTTGTCCTCGGCAAAGAGGCCCGTCAGCGCACACACCGCCAGTAATCCGGTACGTATCATTATCGCAAGGTGAGCGACAGCTCCCCGGCAGTGATGTCCCATTGATCCTCCTTCTTTTCTCATCTCGGGGCAGTGTAATGCTCTCTCCACCAGAATTCCAAAACTCAGGCGCATCACACTCGCTTTTGATCTGGGCATCCAGAGGGAAGTATAATCCTGTTCATCTGCATTCGATCTCCCAAATCAATTGCACCCATCTTTGCGCATCATGTCCCGGGCCTCCCCCGTCCTCCGAGCCGTACTGCTCCTCACCTTCATCAGCCCCGCACTCGCTGCAGAACCAGCTCACCCAGTGGCCGATTGGCGATTTGTCGATGTCACTGAGAAGGTCGTCGACGTGAACCCGCCGGGCAACGGGATCGTCTTCGACTATGCATTCGTCGACATCAATGACGATAACTACCTCGACATCGTCGTTAACAACCACCATCAATCCAAGGCTTCGCCCATTTGGCTGGGTACTGCTGATTACAGATTCAAGTTTTGGCAGAACATGCCCAGAGAGTGGCTGCCTATCGCCGGATTCCATCTTGGCGAAGTGGATCACAATGGCGATGGAAAGACCGATCTGATCTGCACCGGCAACGAAGGCGGCGTGATCGTAAACATCAATACATCCGCGGCCGGCGCGGAGAAGCCGTCCTTCCATCAAATCCACATCCACAGTTCTTCTCACCTCGTCTCTTTCATTGATTTCGATGCGGACGGCAGACTGGAAACGCTCGTGCGACCCGGTCTGATTCTCAAAGGCTTGAAAGAGAAGCCAGTGCAAAGCGGGATTCAGTTTGGGAACTGGACAGTCGCCGACTTTAACAACGATGGCTGGCCAGACCTTTTCGCTGCTGGAGTTCAGAGCAGGCGCGCACGCTGGACCGGCCCCAGACAGCTCTACAGGAATAACAACGGGAGGCTGGAAGAAGTCTCAACCGAAAGCAATCTCCTCGGCGGCTATGTCGGCGGCATTCCCAAAGCCGCCGATTTCAACAATGACGGGCATTTCGACCTTTACGTCTTTGGAAGCACCAACAAGGAGAAAGACAAATCAAAGAGAATCAGTTACTCGATGAGACTCTTTCTCGGTGACGGCAACCTCGGTTTTCGAGACGTTTCAGAAAAGGCAGGCATCGCCGGGTCTAAACAGAAGCCCGGGTACAGTCATGTTTACGTCGCTGACATCGATAACGACACGCACCTGGACATCATCAATCAAGGCAACTACGGAACCTACTGCTGGAGGAACAACGGAGATGGCACCTTCTCTGTGCTGCCGAAGGCCGTGACCGGCGCATGGACATCCAGCTCTCATCTGCGTTTCGATGATTTCGACATGGATGGCCGTCTGGACATTGTAACAGCCGCCACCGGAGCGAAATGGAAAGATCGTCTGAAGTCGATTCGTGTCTTCCGGAACACCACCAAGACCCAGGCCCATTGGCTCAAACTTCAGCTCCGCCAGCAAGGCGGCAACACGATGTGTATCGGCGCGGTTGTTACTGTCTTTGAGGCTGGGACGAAAACCATCATTGGGAAACGCATGCTTTATACCGACACCGAAGGCAACTACCCACGCCTGCACTTTGGCCTCGGCAGGAACGAAAAAGTAGATGTTGAAGTCATCTTCCCCACAACAAAAGAAACAGAGCTCTACTCAGGGCTGGCTGCCGATCGCTATGTCGTGCTGCGTCCCGACGGCAGCGTGGTGGATGTCACGTTTCATGACTG
>Ga0187827_10002427_pt1 | contig 25594 bp, 24 predicted proteins | sample ETNtaG_39_FD_167969 | JGI IMG/M metagenome (GOLD analysis project Ga0187827, IMG submission 167969) | Marine microbial and viral communities from oxygen minimum zone, Eastern Pacific Ocean - ETNP2014_SV_150_PacBio MetaG (Illumina Assembly) | ecosystem: Environmental > Aquatic > Marine > Hypoxic... | reverse complement strand
AGGCTTACTTGAAAGTGGCTGCCATGCCCCACCTTTGAAGCTAACAATATCTCACCACCCATAGCGCGGGTAAGTTTTTGAGCAATGGACAGGCCTAAACCAGTACTAGAAAGCACACCGCTTTGCTCAGCCTGAACCTGACTATATGCCTCAAAAACATAATCTAGTTTATCGGCACTAATTCCTACACCCGAATCAGTAACAGCAATAACGATACCGCCGTTACGAGACTTCACCTGTGCTTCAATTGAAATTTCACCTTGCTCCGTATATTTCAGAGCATTGCCAACGATATTAATAATTATTTGCCGAATCCGTTGCTCGTCGCCATACCAAAAATCATTGTCTACCTCATCTGTATGTAGTTCGATGGACAAGCCCTTTGCCTTGGCAGATTCAATAAATATAGATTCAATGGCGATTAACATCTGGCGCAGAGAAAAAGGCCGTGCTTGGAGTTCTAATTCACCTTTATCAATTTTAGAAAAGTCCAAAACATTATTCACCAAACTGGCTAACTGATTACCTGATTCACCGATGGCGTCGACTAACTCCTTGGCTTGTGCCGACTGTTTATGCTCTTTAAGTAACTCAGTGAGTCCCAAGATGGCCATAAGTGGGGTACGAATCTCATGGCTAATGGAGGATACAAATTCGCCGCGGGCCACGACCGCCTGTTCAGCTTTTATGCGACCAGCCTTACTTTTGTTTTGTTCTTTGCGTAATTGCAAAGCCAGAAATAGGCTATTCCTAACTCCCTCAGAAAGCGACTCAGACGAATAAAACACGAATAGCATGAAAATACTGCAACCCACAGCCATGATCACCTGCAGCGGGTTGCCTGACACAAAAAAGGCCGTTGTCATGGGGAACAACAACAGACAAATGGTAACCAATACTAACCAACGTATAGAGCTATATACAGCCAGCGCTCCTGCAGACATACCCAGCAAAGAAAAGTACACAGCTATTTGATATTCAACAGCTAATCCTTGCACCAGTAGATAGCACCCCACTCCCCATACAGCAGCGTTAAGCACTAGGCTAACGGTATAGGACAGTTGCCAAGTTTGATGCTGATGGGCCTGCGTGCCCGAATATGCATACTTAGCAAATAGCAGCACTCGTATTAAGCTTGCCATACCTATACAAGCCAACCAAAGACTCACGACCAAGGAGGACAACTGATGCCACAGTAGCCAAGTCACTAACAAACCATTAATCAAACTCAGCACAGTAGCCGGAGCCGATTGAAGAAAAAGTAGCCGTAAGCGCTCACTCGCCACCTTAGCCTGTTCTTCACTGCTGCCCCAGTTTACATTTTCCATATGGACCTTTTATTGCAACAACCCCGTATCTCTTGCCACTTCGATCAATTGATGCAAAGAAGAAACGCCCAGTTTTTGTATTAGGCTAGCACGATGTTTCTCGACAGTGCGACTACTGATAAATAGCAAATCAGCAATATCGTTGTTTTTATAGCCTTCAGCCAACAACTTTAATACTTGGCGTTCTCGTCGCGTTAGTTCTATAGGTGGTTTGTGTTGATCATCAACACTGTCAGGAAAAACACTTTGTTGGTCCAATATGGCGACAATAGCGCAAAATAAGGATTCTTTGCCGCCGTGCTTTAGCGCGTAACCATTAGCACCACTTTGGCGGGATGCTTCAATTTCTTGCGCAGACTGGTGTGCACTAAGCATTAAAATTTTGACATTATGGTTACGACGTCTGATTTCATATACGGCATCCGGGCCACTCATTAACGGCATCACCACATCCATAATAATTAAATCAGGCATCAACTCTGACGCCATGGTTACCGCCTCACGCCCGTTCACTGCCTTACCAACAACCTCTATCCGCACTGAGCTTGTAGCACTTGTCAGTAATAAATCCAAAGCATCGAGTACCAATTGCTGGTCTTCCACTAGCAAAGTACGAATAGGTATTGGTTTTGGACTTAACATCTTTACTCCAAATGGCTCAATAACCTTCTATCACAAGGTTACACTTATCACTGGGTAGATATTACCCATTTATTTATTCATCCGAATAGGCAACCATTAATAGCCAAATTCACTATCGGCAATGACCTAGTCAAGCCTAGAAAACTATCTACATACCGAGGTTTCCATGAATAAGAACCAACTGGCCGAACAGTTAGCAAACAAAACTAACACCAGCCATACCTCTGCACTGCGCAACATTGACGCACTGATCGACGTCATCACCAACACTGTCGCTAGTGGTGAAGAAATCACACTCGTCGGCTTCGGTAGTTTCAAACCCAAAGCCCGAGCCGCACGTGTGGGCATGAACCCCAAAACCAAAGAATCTATTAGGATTCCTGCCACCACTGTGCCACATTTTTCAGCGGGCAAACGTTTCAAAGACGCCATTGCCAAATAATCACCTGCAACCCGAACGACTAGCGCATCATATTTCTAACGCTAAGCATGGCTTGTACTTGATGCTCCTCACAAACACAATCAGCTTCCCCTTTGCGACAATATGTTTGCCCATAAGGCGCCCCATGCAAATACACAGGTCTATTCTGCTCCGGCGCCTTGGGGACCTTGATACTAATAACATTACCTTGCTGTAAATGCCAAATCTTAACATCCTCATTAACCAATAAATTGACACTTACCTTATTCGGATTGTTAAGACCTTGCCAAAGTTTATCCAATACCTGCTTAGGACGAGCCACACCCGCCACCTCGTAGTGCTTGTCCGGAAGTTCACGTAAACCCAAAAAAATATAGCCGCCACGCGTATTAGCAAAAGCACTATAAGTTTTCCACATATCCTCAGGCAAATCTCCGGTACCATCTCGGCCTTGAGCTAACTTACATTCAATGCTCACGCCTTCACGTAACTGTGCTATTTTTTGTAATGAGGAAAGTCCAAGCATGGGCTTATTTCACTATTCATAATGATCCTATGCCTTAAACCTAACATTCATCAGTTCGAGTCACAACAAACAGGTTACAATCTCATAAAACAAAAACTTATAATTACATTATGATATATTATTTTGAATTCTTATTACTTTATGGCATAATGAAAATATACTAACCACCTGGAATGACATATGGAATCTCGCACACGCAGCCTATTGAAAGCCATCAGTTGGCGCGTTACCGCTACCATGACTACCATTATTATTGCTTACTTTATTACCGGGCAAGTGGATGCCGCCCTAGCAATTGGCAGCATCGAGTTTGTTCTCAAGTTTGTCATATACTACGCCCATGAAAGAGCTTGGCTGAAGGTTCGCGTAGGGCAACACCCGGCCCTTGATGAGCAGCAGGCGCTGCACTCAGCTCCTAACTCACCAAGGCATCAAGGCAAGTGATGAGCTTGCCTACATCCGCCGCACTAGTGTAGTGCACCATAGAGAACCGCAACACACCTTGTTCAGGGTCCATACCCATCGCCTGCAATAATCGGTATGAGTAAAAATGGCCTGCGCCGCACATAATACCCTGCTCTCCCAACTGCCGGCACAAAGTAAAATGATTGTGCCCAGCAACAATGATACTCACAGTAGGTGCCCGATTAATAATATCCAACGGGCCAACAAGGGTAATGTTGGAATGCCCACTCAGATAGCTAAGCAAGAGTTGTAAAATATGATTTTCTGCCTTATGCAATAGCCCCCTCACAGCTTCAGCTCGATCCTCATCGGTTACGGAATTTTCAGCAAAATGGTGTTGATACAGGGCGCAAAAATACTCAGCGACACCTTTGGCCGCTGCCACTTGGGCATGGTCTGGTCCAGCCGGGTAGAGGCGCTTCGCTCTATCCTCAGAATTGAAAAAGTGGCTTTGATTACTCAACAAGGCGGCCATATCTGGTTTAATCACCATGACACCCAAGTGGGGCCCGTACACCTTGTACAAAGAAAACAAATAGATATCCGCTGCTAAGGCTGCACAATCGGGTATGCCATGGCCCGCGAACGATACACCATCGACGACGGTACGCACACCATGGGCACGGGCCAGGTTACAAATTTCCTTCACTGGATTAATGTCACCTAAAATATTCGAGCAGTGGGGAAACACCAGCAACTTGGTCTTATCGCCTAATAGTGCCCTCAAGTCAGCCAACAGTAACTTACCTGAACCGTGTTCAACCTGCCATTCACGCACCTCAATGCCACGCTCAGCCAGTCGCCTCCATACACCACTATTGGCTTCATGATCCTGGTTAGTGACAATAATTTCGTCACCTGGCTGCAACCAGCCCCATGCCGCTTGTGACAATACATAAGTATTCTGTGAAGTTGATGGCCCAAAATAAATTTCTGCTGGACTCACATTCAGCCACGGTGCTAAAGCCTCATAGCTCGCATCCATCCACTGCCCCGCTTTGGTGGCGGCAGGGCTGGCGTGGTAGGGCTGCAACTTTAATTGTGCCAAGTAGGTATCAAAGCGATCCAGTACCGGCTGACATAAATACGAACCACCGGCATTTTCAAAAAAACATGTATCTTTGAGACTAGGTTGCGTAAAAGCCGGAAACTGACGGCGTACAAAGCGCATATCAAGTTGTGTCATTACAGGGCTCCCCCATTCATTCAATTAACACCACAATTGCCATGTTATTGACCTAAATCTGATTGCAACCAATTGTCTGCCGCATAGTCACAGGCCGCATCAATATAATGCAAGGTGAAGGCCTGACGCGAACGCCCAGAGGTATTAGCCGCGCTATAGTGAGGGAGTTGACCATGCAAAATCACCAAGGTGCCCGCTGGCACCTCTAGCATGCTCAAGTTAGTTTGTGGATAGGGACTATCGTCCAGTGTGGTCATGCTGGCGCTGCCTTTACCATCACGATGAAAGCGCTGCTTCAAAGGTATTTGATGACCGCCAGGCAAAGCCTGCAAACAGCCATTTTCCCTATCGGCGTCCTCTAAAGCCAACCAAAAACCAATACAACTAAGAGGCTGGGTATAAAGGAAAGTACTATCTTGATGCAAACCAACTTCACCACCAATACCTGGTTGCTTGAATATATGCATGGCTTGCATAGCTCGCGGGGATTCCATGCCCAGTTGCTGACATATGTTGCTGGTCGGCAGTTCACCCAAAACCTGCGCACAAGTCTCATCCAAAACATGTTGGGCATGGCCAATTTTATTGATAGCCCGATGTTTTGGCACCTGCCAATGGCCCTCACTGTCAATGGCCTCTTCCTCCAAAAAGAAACGGATTTTATCGCCAGAGCCAAGAAAATAAGCATCACTAGCCCGCTGTTGTTCATTGGTAGTAAAAATGGTCGGCTTGGCAGCCGGTTCGAAAGACTCTATTTGCTGCTTGGCGCGCGCCATTAACCGCTGACGCTGCTGGGCACTAATAAAGTTCTCTATCACCACAAAACCCTGTTGGTGAAAGCGCCTAATTTGGTCCACATCTAGCATGGGGATTCTCTCTTATTGAAGAAATTGAACGAGCCGACTATTACCTAAAAAATGCCCATTTATGCATGCCAGCGCAATGTTCGACACGTGTTGGCAACTTGCCCAACTATAGTCCACCATTAACAATTTAGGCAATAGTGATAAGCCAATAATTGGTTAATGATATTGTTGGCTGACGTTGGGGTAAGTAAAGATCTTTTGCCTACCTAAAATCATCTGTGCGAAGTATTCGCACTGTATCAAAACCCTTTACGATCTATAATAGCGCTAGCCCTTTACCTTATCAGTTGTACAGCTAGAGTGCTTACCGACATCGGCTAATCGGACTTACAAAGGGCGCGCCCGCAAGTGCCATTCATGATCTGCCACCCGATTGTCAATGGCGACTTTTAATGCCAGCTCAATGCGCGGGTCTTCGGGGTCATACAATCCACACATATATAGGGCCTTACGTAAGTCGACTGACTGGCCAAGATACTCATAAACAACGCGAACCGCACAAGGCATTCGTTCAACATTGTCCGACACCCCCATCTTTAAACCACTTAGGCGAGTGATGGTACTTTTATAGGACGGAAATAAAATAGTTTGTGTCAGTTCATTACGGTTAACCGATTCATAGTCCACCATAAACAGCCGGTCAGTTAACATGACCAAACCATAGTATTTGTTGTGAGACACCTTGTCCTGTGGATTTTCCTGCAAACGCTCCACTCTCCGGTAGAACACCTTGCCATCTCGCATTTCCATATTTACCAGGGTGCGCAGAATCTTTCCAGGGCAAGCCAAGGAATAGTAGTATTCAAAGTAATAACCCAGATACTTCTCCATTTCACTGCCACTAAACTGCAGAAGCTTATCCATATGTTCTTCTAGCGGTGATGCTTGGAGGGGCTCCTTTTGCTGTTGAGGCCGCACTTGTATCAACCGTTGAAATTGGTCATGCGGAAGCATCATTTCAAACTCTTCTACACCAAAAAAATCACAAAAGCGCCGCAACGTATTAGCCGAGGGTCTGCTACGCCCATAAAGGTAGCGATTAAACTGTGGGCGATTAATTTGTAATCGCCGACACACTTCAGCAATGGACTTGTAATAGCTGCACAAGAGCTTCAGATTTTGACTCAAATCCGTAGACATAGCGTCTCCTTATTGGACAATTGAACAACCATTCGCTAACCGCCTTAATGTGGTGTTTGGATATGCAATCACGACTAAAAAGCTACCAGTAAGCTTAAAATGATGCTAGTTGACGCTATTGTAGCATCAAATAATATCAATAAGCATCAACTAGACAATATTATCCACAAAGCGTTTTTGTTTGAATAAGCATTACATAAAAATAAGGTAATTCCGGCCCTCAATAGATCTATGAACAAGCGTATTCTCATTCTTCACACTGGCGGCACCATCAGTATGGTCGCGTCCAAACAAGGCTACGTGCCTAGTGAGAATTTCCCTGCGCGCCTGCATGAACAACTAGAAAGCCAGAACCTAGGTGGCACCGAGTTACCCTTATACAATCTATTGGAGACGGATCATCTAATAGACAGCTCCAACTCCACGCCTAACGACTGGATGGCTATCGCCAGCTTACTTAGCCAACACTGGCACAAATACGAAGGCTTTGTCGTTCTGCATGGCACAGATACCATGGCCTATACAGCATCCGCTTTATCCTTCATTCTTGGCGAGATCGATAAACCGGTAATTTTAACTGGCTCCCAAATTCCGCTAGCAAAAGTACGCAATGATGCCCTTAGCAATCTAGTAATTAGCCTTACCTTAGCGGCTAACTACGACATTCCAGAAGTGTGCATCTACTTTAATGGTAAATTGGTAAGGGGCAACCGCAGCACTAAATTGAAAAGCATGCAATTAGATGCTTTCCACTCGCCCAACTTTCCAGACCTAGCCACAGTGGGCATTGACGTAGACCTACAACAAGACCTGCTACTAGAGGCTAATAAGCCCAGCTTCAAACACTATGAATTTGACCCCCAAGCCGTTGCCATAGTGCCAATGTACCCGGGTGTACCAAGCAGCATTATCAATAGCGTGCTCAGCAACAAGAAGATCAAAGCCCTTATCATTCAAACCTATGGTGTGGGCAATCCCCCGGATGCTAACAAGGCCCTGATGAAACGTTTAGCTAAAGCCGAGGAAGATGGCATTGTCATCGTTAACCTTAGCCAATGCTTGATAGGGGGAGTCTTTCAGGGTAGCTATTCAACCGGCGAGAGTTTGAATCAAATTGGTATTATTGGTGGTGCAGACCTCACCCTTGAGGCGGCTTTCACCAAACTGCATTACCTACTGGCTAAGGGTTACAGTAGTGATGAAATAAAACCACTTATTGCCGCTCCCTTACGCGGCGAATGCCGCTAAATATAACCAACCATGAGTCCTAACATGCAATTTACCAGCGCCTTCCCAAGCCATAACTATACCCATAAGGCAAAATCTTTGCCCATAGGCATCCCTAGTGGCGAAGCACTTATGGACCATATGTTACAAACACATAAAGATACAACCAGCTATATCCGCGCCACTATGGGCAACAACATCCAATTACCACAATTGGTGGAAGAAACCTTGGCTCTCATGGAAAACAACCTCGAAGAGCCACTGAGCATTTGTGAGCTCGCCGACCTAATGGGCTTTTCACGCCGCCATTTGGAACGTCAGTTTGCGGCTTGCCTGGATAGTAGCCCAAGCAAGGCCTACATGGAAATTCGCTTACGTTATGCACACAATCTGATCGCTAACACCCATTTCAAAATCTGCCAAATATCACGTTTATGTGGATTTGGCTCATCTACTTCCTTTAGTTGCCTGTTTAAACAAAAATTCTCTATTTCGCCTTCACAGGTGCGCAAATAATTAGCCAATTTGATGAGTCATTGTTGGTAAAAAAGAAAATAACAACTAGAAGCCGTTAAAGCTTACGCTTGCCAATAGCAAGCGACCCCTATGTTTTGCCAAAAACGCCAGTAACACCAGTTGGGGGCTTGTGAAACGCAAGGCATTGTGAGAGCCCCCTAAGCATTATCGTCGTGGTGCTCTTGCTGGGTAAAGAACGATGCCTTCTCAGGCAGCTCAGGCATATACATATTAAAATCAGAGGTTCTAATGCGGCCCGTGGTTTCACCTCGTACAACCAGCCCCTGAAACTGGCTAGGCACAGGGTTAGGGGAACAGGCAACAGCGTCTTCTGCTGAGAACACTGAAATATGAATAGTGCGCGGATTAGCCGACTTGTTAATCCCCGAACCATGCAACATGCGTGTATGCATCAAACAAACTGAACCCGCCTTACCTGTACAAAGTACGGAATTCTCCTCACATTGTTGTGCCACTTCATTGTCAATGGCACCAGTAAAAACCCCATCATGCCAAAGGCTATAGATTTCTCCCCTATGGGAGCCAGGTACCACTTGCAAAGGCCCATTTTCTTCCGTCACATCGTCGATCAGTAACAAAGCCGTGATCAAATCATCATTACTATGTGGCGTAAAAGGGAAGTCCTGATGCCATTTCACCACCGTATTACCACCGGGCAGCTTGGAGTTAATCTTGGCATGATGAAACTTCACATTAGGGCCAATCAAATCCGCAACACAATCTGTCATTCGGCTATCCATACTCGCCTTATAGTAGCTATCAGACACTTCAACCGGCGCATTTACTCGGCGCAGAGCCGGCCGCTCAGAACTATGCCCAGATTCTAAGTCAAATCGTGCCCTGCCATCTAGAGTATCGCCATATGCTTGCTGATGCGACTTACTCTCCTCAACCCAAACAGCAAAATCGTCACGCATAGCTTGGAGGTGCTCCTTTGACACAGCGTCAGCCACCATTAAATAGCCATTATTCCAAAAACTGTCGATCTGAGTTTGCGTTAAGCCGCCCATACTTGCTCCTAAATATTGCCGTGTTTAGTTGGTAAATTGATTTATGTCTATTAACTTGGCTTTAGTCTACAGAAGCCATATAATCACAAAAAGCTCTTTTATCTTTTCTTTTAACGATATTTTTTATGGTTAGATACACACTCAAACAACTATACTACTTCAAGGCTGTTGCTGAGCACGGTGGTATTGCACAGGCGTCTCGGGCGCTCAGTCTTTCCCAACCCGCCATTGCGCAAGCCCTCAATAAACTCGAACAACAATATGGTCTCACTTTATTGTTGCGCCGACATTCACGTGGAGTGGAACTCACCTCCCATGGTCGCCAGCTATACCAGATGGCACAAGAACTATTGCAACGGGCCGAGCAACAGGAATCAGTAATTAAGTTGATGTCCCAAGGCAAGTTGGACACCATTCGCCTTGGTTGCTTTCACACTCTAGCGCCGTTTTATATGATCCCTCTCATACAGCAATTAAAACAGCAACACGCCAACATTGCGGTGTTAGGCGAAGAATTACTGCAAGACCGGCTACTTGATAAGCTGCTCAACAAACAGCTTGATTTGGCTGTATCTTACGATATGGGCGTGATTGATAACGCCATTAGCAAACAAAAGATCGCCAGCCAGGCTCCTTACATATTGCTTAGCAGGCATCACCCTTTGGCCACTGAAAAAGGTTTATGGGCAGAGCAACTGCAAGGATTAGCATTTGTCATGTTTGATGGCGCGGGTAGCCAAGACTACTATCACAACCTGCTAACGAGCCTGCAATTGGCACCAGAAATTGCGCTGGTTTCTCAATCTATGGAGACAGTCCGCTCGGCTGTGGGCAACCAAATGGGGTTTAGCATCACAGTAATGCGCCCCAAAACCAATTTTAGCTATGATGGCAGTGAACTGGCATACATCCCTCTACTTGATCCCTGCCCCGAACTCGCCATTGTATTATTGCGCTTGCGAGAACAGAAACCTACTGATGCGATGAATTTGCTCTTATCACAATATCGAAATTTGACTTAACACCGCTGGCACAGTGGGAAAAAGTGTAAAAATAAGCTAATGTATGGGCTCCATAATCATCAAAAGGATTTAACCTATGATTAATATCGGTGAAAGCGTCACAGCCATTGTATTTTTGCTGCTGGCCATCCTCATTCTATTTAAAGGTGTACGCATGGTACCCCAAGGCTACCACTGGACGGTGGAACGATTTGGCAAATACACGCGCACTCTCAGCCCGGGCTTGCATATTCTAATCCCATTTATTGACACCATAGGGCAAAAATTGAACATGATGGAGCAGGTGCTGGATGTACCACCACAAGAAATAATTTCATCAGACAACGCCCAAGTCATGACAGACGCAGTTTGTTTCTTTCAGATACAGGACGCATCCCAAGCTGCCTATGAGGTAAACTATTTAGAACGGGCCATGCAAGCACTGGTCATGACCAATATACGTGCCGTATTAGGCTCTATGGAACTGGATGAAATGCTGTCCAACCGGGAACGTATCAACGGCGAGCTGTTAATCAAAGTAGACGAAGCTACAGACCCCTGGGGCGTCAAAGTCACGCGCATTGAGATAAAAGACATTGCCCCACCTCAGGATTTAGTTACCGCAATGGCCCGCCAAATGAAGGCCGAGCGTGAAAAGCGTGCACAAATTCTGGAAGCCGAAGGCGAACGCGAAGCGGCCATCAAGGTAGCCGAGGGTCAGAAACAATCCGAGATTCTCAAGGCCGAGGGCCAACTAGAAGCCGCTAAACGCGAAGCCGAAGCACGAGAGCGTTTGGCTCAAGCAGAAGCCAAAGCTACAGAGGTAGTATCCAAATCTATTCAAGACGGTGACGGCCGGGCCATCAATTACTTTATCGCGCAGAAATATGTGGATGCTTTGGGGCGCCTAGCCGAATCAGACAACAACAAGGTAATGATGATACCACTTGAAGCAAGTAGTGTGATCGGCTCCATTGCCGGCATTAATGACTTAATCAAAAGCATTGGCGATAAGCAAACCTCATCCTAAAAAATAGTAAAACGTGAGATAACTAATGGAATTTTTTAGCGAATTAAACCACTGGCATTGGCTGATCTTGGGATTGTTGTTGCTCGCTGGTGAAGCTCTGGGGGCCGCTGGCTTTTTGCTCGGTGCTGCTAGCGGCGCTGCCACTCTGTTCATACTCACCCTCATCAACGACAACCTAAGCTGGCAAATACAAATTACCGTATTTGCCTCAGTCTCCCTGCTGCTTTCTTGGCGATACTGGAAACAATTCAAGTCTTTTAATGACAAAACCGATCATCCGATACTCAATGATCGAGCCGCACAGCTAGTGGGTCGCACTCTGACCCTGAGCCACGATCTGGCCGGTGGCGAGGGCAAAGAGCAGATTGGCGATACTTTCTGGCGTGTCCGATCAGACAAAGATTTGCCAGCAGGCACTCAGGTCAAGATCATTGATAGCCAAGACCGTATACTCATTATAAACGAGGCCTAATTAGGCCTCCGTTTCACCATCCCCTAAATACCAAGCCTGTTCAGCGCTCAACCAGCGCAGCCGTTGGGCCTGCCAATGAACAAACAAGCTAACCTCAAATACCTAGATCTGCATCATTAATTACAATAGGTTATTTCACTACAATGGCAGCCTCAATGAACGACCTAAAAAAGGTATGCAATGCCCAAAAAGCCATTAGTGTATGCCTGTTCGGGATGCTCTAACAATGCCCAACTAGCCAACCAAGTGGCCCTCAACATGGACCGAGCAGAACTGGTGGAAATGTCCTGTATTGCCGGTGTGGGTGGCAACGTTCCTAGCCTAGTGAAGTTAGCTAAGTCAGGCCGCCACATTATGGCCTTGGACGGGTGCAATTTACACTGTGTAAAAAGCTGCCTGCACAATCATGGCATCAAAGCTGATCTGCACCTAACGCTAACCGAAGAAGGTCTGAAAAAGCGCTACAAAACCGATTTTGATCACACTAACGCAGAGCGAATACAGGCATTAGTGTTGCGTCAATGGCTGCAACTCGAACAGGTTTAACTGGCAACTGACAGTTGCTCCACCCCCAGAACAAGGTCAAACCAGAGGTCTAAACGACCCACAGTCTACCCTCTATAGGGCTATGGCTTTTCCATCAGAGCCAGCATTTTATCAACCGCAACCAGATGTTCAGGTTCATTGTGACATAGGCCTTGAAAACAAGCACAAATGTCTAAAAAATCTTTTAGCTCTGTGCGTTGTGCCATTTTCATCAGCCGTTTGGTTAATCGAGTGGCTTTGGGGGGCTGACTGGCTATCTTGGCAGCCAGTTCATGAGTCACAGACATCAGCTCACCAGCTTCGGTTACTTGCATCACGATCCCCAATTGCTGGGCTTCATCCGCATCAATTACACGCCCAGTTAACGTTAATTCAAATGCCCGCTGATAGCCTATTAACCTTTGCATAAACCAAGCACCGCCATCACCTGGAATAATGCCTAGATTTAAGAATGTTTCACCAAATTTGGCTTTCTTAGAAGCGATGCGAATATCAGCCATATTGGCTAAGTCAAAGCCCGCCCCTATAGCTGGTCCATTAACCGCCGCAATGATGGGCACCTCCACTCCCTGTAGAGCCAAAGGTATGCGTTGAATGCCCTGCCTATAACGCTCGGCGCATTCGGCCGCCTCGCCTGCAAAATCGCCACCGCGTTCAGCCATATCCCGTATATTGCCACCAGCGCTAAATGCAGATCCGGCACCTGTGATAACCAATACAGAGACAGCCTTCTCCTTATTGACCCAATCAGTAGTGGTGACAATATCCTCAATAAGGTGAGAGCCAGTTAACGCATTACGCAAATCATGGCGATCAAAGGTTAGGGTTGCTACACCAGCCTGAAGCGTCAATGACGCGTCTTTTAGCTGTGGTAAAGTTGACATTGTGTGGCCTCCTGAAAAACTATTTATTGATAATGACTCGAGCATCGGCTATGGCATAGCCTTGGTGGTAAGCAATCACTGGATTGAGATCCAATTCGGCAATCTCGGGGTGAGCTTCGACTATCGCAGAAACAGCCATCAACAAATCAACCAGTGCCTCTATATCTGCGGCATCGGCTCCGCGCACGCCATCAAGTATCTTGCGCGCCTTGATTTGGTTCACCATAGAATGGGCATCTTGGCGACTCAAAGGAATTGAGCGAAAAGCAACATCTTCCAAAATTTCAACAAAAATTCCGCCCAACCCAAACATTAAGACAGGACCAAACATAGGATCACGAACAACGCCAACGATCACTTCGATACCTTTGGGCATCATGGGTGTCACCAGCACACCTTCAATATCTGCCTCTGGTTTATAACTCAAGCAAGCAGATAAAATATCATCGTAGGCCTTTGACAAAGCTTGCGTACCGAGCAAGTTCAGCTTAACTCCCCCGGCATCAGATTTATGCAAAATATCTTTTGATACCACTTTCATTGCCAAAGCCACGTCAGCACCAAATTGGGTACTTAAGGTGCCAATATCCACCTCATTCTTAATAATGAGTTCCTCTGCTACAGGCACACCATAAGCACGCAGCATTTGTTTTGCTTCAAATTCGAACAGGTCACGATTTTGGGCTTTAGCCAATTTAAAAGTTGAGACTACCTGACTATCAGGCACAAGAGGTAAGGCATTTGTTGCTAACAGACTGCGCTGCATGTAGGCCCCGCGATCAGCCAAAGCTGCCATTGTTTTCACGGCATGCTCAATGGAGTCATAAACAGGCATACCTGCCTCTCGCATCCTCACCAGAGGTGGCGGATTAACATGGGCGTATAGACTGTAAATAACAATGGGCTTATCGATCTCGTTAAATAAATTGACAATGTCGATTGCTGTTTGCAACTCCTCTTGTTTTAGCTGTTCGGCAAAACGTAGGCTGTAGCCACCGAACATGCCCACCAAAAATACCATATCCACCTGCTCATCTTGACTCAGAATGTCGACACATTGTGCCAGCAAACTGGGCTTAGCATCCGTACTACCTGCCACATCAATAGGATTTTTAAGGGAGGCCTGTGGAAACAGTATTTGTTTCAGTGCTGTACGAGTATGATCAGAAATTTCTGCTAATTGCATACCCGCTTCTAATAAACGGTCAGTGGCAATGGTTGCCTGCCCCCCACCATCAGCTAACACCGCAATGCGTCGCCCAGGCGCTTGTTGCATGCACCCTAAGCCTTCAGCCACAGGCAAAATCTCGTCGGAATGGTCCACCACAGAAACACCAGCCTGCTGCAATAGATCAACAGCCATGTGATAACTACCCGCCAATGAACCGGTGTGTGAACTCGCTGCCAGCTTCCCAGCTTCTGTACTACCCGATTTATACACCACCACAGGCTTCAACTTGGACGTTTGTTTAGCCACATCCAAGAAAGCTCTACCATCTTTGAAACCCTCAACATAAAAGGTGGCTACACGCGTATGGCTATCTTCGCCTAAATACGTTAAATAATCGGCGAAATCAACGTCCGCCTGATTGCCCGGGCCCACATAGGTACTAAATCCAATATGACCATTGCGTTCAGCTTCTAAGGCCAGTGCTAGCAGCATGTTACCCGATTGAGAAATGATGCCGATATCACCGGGTTTGACATTATCAAGCGCCAGCAAGTTGAGCTTCTTGTGAAGATTAAATAGACCCGATGTATTAGGCCCTACTATACGCACCTTCGCTTGCTGTGCTGCCACTAGAACCTGTTGTTCAAGCTTGGCACCAGCGGCATCGACCTCACCAAAACCTGATGCCAAAATGATGGCACCCTTCACCCCATTGGCACCACATTCAGCCAACAGTCCAGGTATGCTGTTAGCGGGTGTGCACAACAAAGCCAAATCCACTTGCATAGGCAAAGCCGTTATCGAACGATAGGCCGCCAACCCAAGGATGTTATCGGCTTTTGGGTTAACCGGGAAAATAGCACCGTCAAAACCATCATTTAATAGACCCACCAGAGCTTTATAACCCCGTTTAGTGGGATCAGCAGAAGCCCCCACAATGGCAATAGAAGTGGGCGCCAAAAAATCATGTAATTTACTAGCCATAATCTAAATATCTTGAAAATTGGGTGATCTTTTTTCAGCAAACGCTGTCACACCTTCCTGCCAATCAGCTGTTGTTGTGCACATAAATACGCCATCTAGCTCAAGCTGTAATTGGGTTTCCATGTCCGTATGAGTGGAGTTATTGAGTAATTTTTTGGCCACTTTCATTGAAATCGGTGCCTTAGAACACAGCTTGTGCATAAAATCAGCCACTACTTGAGGCAACTTTTCATCTGGCGCACAGTGTGTTACCAGGCCAATACGCTGGGCTTCAGAGCCCGCTATTCTGTCACCCATAAAGAGCAGTTCTCTAGCTTTAGCTAATCCAACTAAACGCGGCAACACCTGACTCACACCCCCGCCGACACTGGTGCCAATGCTCACCTCCGGAAAGCCAATTTGGGCTGATTCAGCCATAATGACAAAATCACAAGAGCAAGCCATTTCCGCACCCGCACCCAAAGCTTAGCCATTGACTGCGGCCACAACCGGCTTGCTAAGTTTTGCTATGGTCTCACAGACATCATTACCCAATTGTAAATAGGCTCGGCGCTGATAGGCTGTACGCTCTCCGGCACCGTGTTCCTTTAAATCAGCACCAACACAAAAAGCCCGACCTTCACCGGTGAGTACTACCGCTCGAACTTCGGCTGTGGCTTCAGCCTGCTTAAGCGCAGCGATGAGTTCAATATAAAATAGTTCGATGACCGCATTTAAACGATGCGGACGATTGAAACGAATTTCGACATAATTACCACTGGATTTATAAATCAAAGTTTCAAAATTTGATGTGTTCAATGTTCAAGTCTCCTATGAACAAAATGTTGATTCTAAATAGCATCGACGGCTAGGCACTGAGTACGGGGGTGGCGCGGCGGCGAAGCCATTGCAATAGCAACACCAAGGCAATAACCAACAACCCTCCAAGATACACCCACCCCATGGCAGGCCGATCCATTTCTTGAGTATCTATAGCTGTGATTTCATCGTAATAATCAATGCCAACCTTTTCTGCCGCACCCATGAATGCCATATTGCTCACTATCCATGCGTCTCCCTCTTGGGCCAGTTCTAAACCAAGCTGTTCGGCTCCAGTTGCTTTACCCTCTGGGGTAAACACATAGAGTTTAAAGCGATCACCATAATTGGTGTGACGAGTCACATGTAGGCGCACTTTTTGATCTTCAACAAGGGCGACATTACCGGCAATAAATGACGGCATTGACGCAGGACTATATTCTGGCAACACCTGATTCATGGCCGCATTAGGCAGGAATAGCATCCAAGTAGCCAACACTAGTGCAGCCCCTTCATACCAACGATTTTTCACCAATAACCAACCTTGAGTAGCCGAACTAAAGGCCAAAATAGCGATAAGTGAAACCACAAATATAGTGATTCCATGCCACCAGCTATTAATACCTATAAGCAGCAATTGGGGATTGAAAATAAAAACGAAAGGCAAAATAGCCGTGCGAATATCGTAGATAAACGACTGTATACCCGTCTTAATAGGATCCGCACGAGAAATAGCCGAGGCGGCAAAAGCCGCCAGACAAACGGGCGGTGTGTCGTCGGCCAACAAACCAAAATAAAATACAAACAGGTGCACAGCAATCAGTGGTAATACCAAGCCAGCGGCATTGCCAAGTTCCACCAACACACCAGCTAGCAATGAAGCAACAACCAAATAATTGGCTGTGGTAGGCAATCCAATACCCAAAATAATGCACAGCAAGGCCGTTAAACCAAGCAACAAATAGATATTGTTGCCAGCAATAGCTTCCACCAACCCTACCATGGCATTGTTTAACCCCGTAGAGGAGACCGCCCCCACAATAATACCGGCGGTCGCTACGGCAACGCCGATGGTGATCATATTGCGTGTACCGGCCACCATGCCAGCAAGCACTTCCGTCACGCCTTGCTGGAGGCGTTGCCCCAAATGGCGCCCTTTATCTTCAGGGCGCCAAAGATGTTGGAACAGAATAATGCCCATTAGAAACAGGATCGAATAAAACACCGCACTGCCAGGGGTCCAGCGCTTGACCATCAACAGATAAATGAGCAATACAATCGGCAACAAAAAATGCAAACCACTTTTAAAAGTATTCCAAAAATGCGGAATATCGGCCTTGGGCATACCACTTAGGCCCAATTTGACTGCCTCTAAATGAGAGATATAAAGCAGCGCCAAATAGCTAATAAGCGCAGGAATAATGGCGGCTTTCACCACCGCGAAATAACCAATGCCAATGTATTCAGCCATAATGAAGGCCGCGGCACCCATAATAGGCGGCATTAACTGTCCATTGGTTGAGGCGGCCACTTCTATGGCACCAGCTTTCACTGCTGGTAAGCCCGTCTTGCGCATAACGGGTATGGTAAAGGTCCCGGTAGTGACCACATTAGCTATAGAAGAGCCCGAAATAGTGCCGGTTAAGCCAGAAGCCAATATGGAAGCCTTGGCCGGACCGCCACGATAGCGCCCGACCATGGCAAATGCCAAATCCAAAAAGTACTTGCCCGCCCCGGCCTTTTCTAACAAGGCGCCAAATAAAACAAATAAGAAGACAAAGCTCACTGATACATCTAATGGAATACCAAATACAGCTTCACCCCCTAGCCAGTGATAACCCACCAGGCGTTCGAGGGACACTCCTTTGTGTGAAATAAGCTCTGGCATGGATTGACCGAACAACGAATAGACAAGGAAAACGCCACTCACCACAACCAAGGGCAGGCCCAGGGCGCGCCGAGTCGCTTCCATCAGCAACACGATGCCTATACAACCAATAATCAGCTCTACCGGCCATTGCATGCCTAACCACTGAATTTGCAATAATATTCCTTGCCGATCAACCAGTTCAGAATAACCCAATGGAATATAAAGCGTCACCACCAAGGCCAGTAGGCCAAGCACAAGATCAAAACCACTAACCGCCTTCTGTTGGCGTTTGGATTCTCGGCCAGCATAAAGCAAATAACAAAGTATTAAGGCAAAGCTAAGATGAATAGCTCGCTTGGGGACATCAATAAGAATTCCCCAGCCCAGCAAAAATGGCAAAGGTGATGCTATCCAGAGTTGAAATAAACACCAAGCGACAGCAATAACTGCGACCGCAGTCGCCCATATTCCTGTTAAAGGTCTAGCACGATGTTCAGCATCTTCTGCTATATGTTCAAGTTCTTTTGACATAGTTTTATCATGTAATAATCGAGACGACACCAGCCACGGGAAGCCCAAGCCTCCCTAGCTAGTATCAGTATGAGAGAACCGAACTCTTATGCAAGCACAAGAGTTCGGTGGTATTGAGGCAGGATTACATCCAGCCTTGTTCTTTGTAGTAGCGAACAGCCCCTTCGTGCAAAGGTGCGCTTAAACCGTCTTTGATCATCATTTCTGGCGTCAGATGGGCAAAGGCAGGGTGAAGCTTACGAAAATCATCTAGATTTTCAAATACCGCACGTACCACTTCATAAACAACATCGGCAGGCACTTTGGCCGAGCTCACAAACGACGCTTTCACACCAAAGGTAGTAACGTCTTCACTGCTCGTCTTATAGGTACCCGCTGGGATGGTAGCGAATGCATAGTAAGGGTTGGCATTAACCAAACCCTCTTCTACAGAACTATTAAGATTAATAATGCGCGCATCACAACCGTCGGTAGCAATAGCTACACCGGCGTTTGGTACACCTACGGTATAACCATAAGCGTGAATCTTACCGTCACACAGAGCCTTAGATTGTTCTGAAGATGTTAACTCCGTTGCCACCGCAAAATCATCGACACTGGTACCATGGGCTTGCATCAACACTTCCATAGTGCCACGCTGGCCAGAACCAGGGTTACCGATATTGACGCGTTTACCTTTTAGGTCAGCCCAGCTGTTAATGCCCGAATCCGCACCAACAATGATTTGGAATGGTTCTGGATGCACCGAGAAAACGGCCCGCAAGTCACTTTGTTGATTGCCCTCCCATTTGCTACTACCATTGGTAGCATGGAATTGCCAATCAGACTGCGCCACACCAAAATCCAACTCGCCAGCACCAATCTGACCAATATTGTAGTTAGAACCACCCGTTGAAGGCGCGGCACAACGAATACCATGCTTGCGACCAGAGGAGCGACCTTCCGCGGCCTCTTTGTGCACCATACGACAAACCGAGTTGCCAACAACAAAATACACGCCAGTAGGGCCCCCGGTGCCGATCGAGATAAACGTATTAGCGGCTTGCGCTGTCGTACTGCCCAAGACGGCAACACTAAGCGTTACGGCCGTGGCCGTCGCTGTCAAAAAAGATCGAATTACTTTCATGTTCAAATCCTGCCTTGATTAGTTTTTATTAAATGCACTGAAACAGTTAAAATAAAGGTTCAGCCTAGCTGTGTTTGCAACAACTGTCCCAGATGATATATTATTGCAACACTTGTTTCAATACTTACAGTACTTGGATTAAAAAGAAAACCATGCCAAATGACCCCGTTCAACCACCTGCTAATTTAACTGAGCTAAAACAACTCACCTTGGCAATTAACAGCAAATCCTCTAACCTCAGCCTAGGTAAGCGCTCGCGCGAAGCACTCACTGCCCTGTTAAACATTCCAGAACAGGCGGCTTTTGAATCGATCAATCAACTGGGGAATAGCATCAACATTAGCTCATCGACGTTATCTCGCTTGGCGACTCGCTTGGGTTATGGTGGTTTTAATGAGCTGCAACGGGTGTTCCGTGAAAACCTCACCGAACCGTCAAGCTTCTACAGTGACAAAGCCACACGCTTGGAACTAAGCAATACAGATAACAAAAAATCAGCCTGCCAAGACATCCTCCTAAAGGTTGCCAATGAAGAAATTAGCAACATTCAAAAAATGGTTGCTAGCGTAGCACCTGGGCAGATTAGCGATGCCATTCAAATGCTTTACAATGCGCGCTCTATCAAGGTTTTTGCGCAACGACAGTTTTATAGTTTGGCCACATTTTTTTCGTACTGCTTAGGTTTGTTGCATGACCAAGTTGACGTGTTGGGAGAGTCAGGCCACGGTGCGCCCCACTCCCTTGCTCAAATGGGCCAACAAGACTTATTAATCGTATTTGGCGCCTACCCGTACAGTCGACTAACAGTGGAGTCTTGCCGGCACGCCCAATTGCAAGGCATTCCAACATTGGTATTTTCAGACTCCCATACCGCCCCTCTCAACGAGGGTTCAGCAAATACTTTTATATTACCCACAGAGGGTAGCTTTTATAGCAATAGTAGTGGTGCGTGGATCGTCATCATTGAGTCAATTCTTACGGCCTATGCACAAACCTTAGGTAATGAAGCTGTGAGTAAGTTAGAACGACGAGAATTGTTGTTTAAAGACATGCAGGTAGTGTACAACCAGCATCAATAGACATCATAAAATTCGATCTAGGTGACCGCTCGCTACCGAATGGATAAGCACAAAAACATCAAACATATACATTAATGATAAAGGATGGTTAGACAGTTAAAGCGGTTTTTAAATATGCAACAATGATGAGTTGGGCTGATGGCAAGAGCCCAGCTGTGTTTTTATTAGTTTATCTAATTTAAAGGTGTCTAAGAAGTTTAGTGGCGATTGATATGCCCCTGCAATTTGAGACTAAACAGAGACGAAATGGTAACGGTCGCGGCCTCAATTCACAGTATTTGAGTTATCGCAATGCATTATGTAACATTAAATCAAAGGATAAGATTTTTTCTGAGGTTCAAATGGTCAGCGATAATCAAAAATCAACCATACAACAGCCACCCTCCTCTGAAGATGAAGTGTCTATGCTAACACCGAGTGACGGCGGTGATGGAATATCAACTGGTTTACAAGAAATTAATTTTAGTGGGCATGCAAGAGAGTACTTTGGCATTTGGATTGTAAATTTGCTTTTATCCATAATAACCCTTGGTATATATAGTGCTTGGGCAAAAGTTAGGAGAGAGACCTATTTCAAAAATAATACAAAAATTTTTGATACAGGTCTTGGATATCACGCCACTGGCGGTCAAATACTTAAGGGAAGGTTGATAGCCTTCATTGTTTTGCTAGTGGTAAACGTAATTTCATCCTTCCAGCCACTTTTATCTGCTGCTTTATTCCCTGTATTCCTTTTTCTTTTGCCTTGGATTCTGAATAATTCAATGCGTTTTTCAGCGCGCATGACATCTTATAGAAACATTCGTTTTAACTGGCATGGTACCTACTGGAAAACGTTTTGGTTTTTAGTAATAGCTCCTTTCATTGGATTGTTATCTCTAGGGTTACTTACACCTTTAATATCAAAATCATATTACTCATATTTCGCACGTTCCCATTCGTACGGAATCACTAATTTCACCTCAAACCCAAAAGTTGGTGAATTTTATTATGCGTTCTTAGTGGGGGGAATCATTCCCACAATTATTTTTGGATGTCTCACATTCATATTGGTCACTGTGGGTCAAGGGTCCAGTATCCCAAGTCTGTTTGGCAGTGCCTCCGATATATGGGCTGTAGCCCCAATAGTATTTTATGCTTTCATTTTTTCTATGGTATTCATCTACCCTGTTTTATGTAGAAATTTGATGGTGAACTCTCTCACGTTTGGCGAGATCTTAACGTTTTGCTCTCGGGTAAGTCCTGTTAAATTTGTGTGGATTGCTCTTTCAAATCTTGTTGTAACAATTTTCTCTTTAGGCCTTTTACTTCCCTGGGCAAAAATCAGAATGTACAGGTATATATCAGGTGCAACACTAGTTGAAGCTAATGGAGATATTGAAAGCTTTGTTGATGAAGCAAACTCGACACAATCTTCCTTTGGTGAGGCCTTAGCAGATTTTGAGGGAGTAGAGGTCTCAATCTAAAGTGCGATTATCAGGTAGTTTTTTTGAAGCCCTTTCGGCTAAACAGTTAAATGGTGAAATCGAGCTATTCGATAAAACAGTCACAATATATGTGGGTGATAAAATCGTTTGTAGCGGCATTGGTATTAAGTCATTTCAAGACAAAAAAGATATTTACTTAGATAATGGCTTCTTATTCACTCTAGAGTATCCGCTTACAAAGGAGCAAAATAAAATCCTTTCCAGTGACATTGCTAGGGGTATAAATTGGCTTGAAAAATTCTCATTGTACAAAGCATCAATACTAGCAATTGTTCTCGTTTGCTCACTGTTTGTATTACGATATTCCCTAACTTTAGTCATCCCGCTCGCCGTTCATATTTTCCCAGTATCTTGGGAACAAGAAATAGGAAAAAACACATACAACACCTTAAATCAAACGGTCTTGGAAAATAGTGACTTGTCCACTTTAAAGATAGATAGACTGAAAAAGCAAGCGTCTAATATTGCGCAAGCAAATGGATTTAAAAGCCCTGATATTTTGTTTCACAAATCAGACCTCATAGGTGCTAATGCCCTAGCTTTTCCTGCAGGGCCAATCGTAATCACAGACGATTTAGTACTATTACTCCAAAGTGATGATTTGATCTTAAGCGTTATTGCCCATGAATTTGCTCATGTCCAAGAGAGGCATTCTCTGCAGCAGATAATCGAAATTGTTGGTATCGCTGCTATTGCTTCGGTTATTTTAGGCTCTGATGATACGTTCTTAGAAGAAGCTTCAGTCGTCGGTATCAACCTGTGGGCTAGCAAGAAAAGTAGGGAGTTTGAAAAGGAAGCAGACTTACTTGCTCTGAAATACATGGAAACAGCTAAATTAAATAAATCTGCATTTGGATTAGCCATAAAAAAGCTTACTGAACATTTTTGTTCCTCAACAGTCTCAAAATCTGTTCAACATTGTGCTGATAATTATAAAACTGGTTGGTTGTCCACTCACCCTTCGGGAGCTGAACGCATGGAGTATCTCTCTGATTTACATTAATTCATGTTGTAGGCCATATTGCAGGAAATATGAAATCAATCTAGCTTTAGAGTTTGGAAACGGCTCTATCATCTCTAATTTGCCAAGTTTATATATTAACGAATGACCTTTGCTTCATCCTCTATATTGGTGGTATCGATATGCTGGCGCACAGTACCACTACAACGAAACTTTAAGGGATAAAACTATCAGAAAAAAGCCTTTAAAATAAAGACCTGTAATACATCCAAGAACAGGATGAATAGAAGTTGGGAATGGAAAGACTTTAATACCACACCTAATTCCATGATATGGGGCCATATATTTATCTATGCCTCCACATAGCCCCATTTTAACCCTCGCACAATTATCTCTTAACGCTTCAACAGGTACTTCGAGTAAGCCTTAAATATGCGGCCGTATGGCGGTCGCAAGAAGCTTAATGCATCCACTGGCATCTGCTTAAACACGGACTTATGATGACTAAATTCTAAGAAACCATCATGACCATGATAGCGGCCCATCCCTGATGGTCCGATCCCACCAAATGGCAGCGTTTCCTGAGAAATATGCATAATGATATCATTCACCGTAACGCCACCGGCGACGGTATTTTGCAAGACCTGCTGCTCTTCTTCGGAAGAGGTGCCAAAGAAGTACAAGGCCAGAGGACGTGAATTGCTGTTGACATAGTCAATGGCTGCAGAGGTATTTTCCACCAGCCTTATGGGCAACACAGGACCAAAGACCTCTTCTTGCATCACGGTCATATTGTCTTTAGCACCAACTATCAAAGTCGGCGGCATTTTATGAAATGACTGATTGCTGAAGTCTTCCTTATTAGGGTTAAGACTAATAATTTCAGCCCCTTTTAGGCGCGCATCATCAATATGTGCCTGCAGGCGATCATAATGGCGCTGGCACAGCACAGAGGTGTAATCATGATTATGCAATAAACCTATTGGGAACATATTGGCAAGCGCTGCCGTCGCCTGGCTGACAAATTCATGTTTAGCAGCCTCGGGCAGCAAGACATAATCTGGCGCAATACAAATCTGCCCACAGTTTAGTACTTTGCCATGCATAATACGGGTTGCCGCCTTGGCAATGTTTGCTGACTCCCCAACAATCACTGGTGATTTCCCTCCCAGCTCTAAAGTCACAGGCACCAAATTATCAGCTGCGGCACGCATCACTTGGCGGCCCACAACAGTAGAACCAGTAAACACCAAATGATCAAAAGGCAATGCTGAAAACTCAGCCCCCACATCAGCTCCTCCGGTGACAACATGCACTTCATCGGCATCAAAGTACTTGCCCACTAGCTGAACTATCAACTCTGAGGTGGCCGGGGTAAATTCCGACGGTTTTATCATGGCCCTGTTACCTGCCGCCAATACACCAGCCAGTGGCGCAAAACACAAATTTACCGGAAAGTTCCATGGTGCAATGATGCCAATCGCCCCCTTAGGCTGATACTCCACTCTCCCTCTAGCACCTACCAATCCCAGCGGGAATTCCAAACCTCTTCGGCTCGGTTTCATCCACGATTTAAGGTGCTTACGGGCATGACGTAAAGCATTTACAGGGATGGCCACATCAACAAGTTCACTAAGTGGTCGGCACCGATGTCCAAAATCTTCACACATAGATTCCTGCAAACTGACGTTATTAGTCAGTAATAGCTCTATTGCTCGACTAAGGCGGTCTGCTCGAGTTTTTGCGGACGGCGTACCATCTCGCAAATGAGCCTGCTTTTGATTATCCAATAAACGTTGCAGGCCCGTCGTCTTATTAAGAGCAAGAGAATCGATATATGGAGGCATGCAAACTTCCTTTCATTTTAATCGTCTTGTAACTATGCAATTTCTTTCTCAATCTTCGTTTTAATGATCGGAGACTTTGCGGCCATGTTCACCGCTACAAAGCTTTAATACTTCATAAGGGACTTCAAGACTTGTACACATTCAGATTGTGTCATATGAGCAGGCACTGCGTATAGGTACTTCGCTTCAGTAATTGCCGCATGAGCAATCATAGAAATATCTGCCTGTTTTAAATCATCTAGTGTGGAAGGAATATGCAATACTAAACATAGCGACTTAATATCCCTGAGCAATCGGCCATGCTGATTAGGCCGATAATCTGGATATACCTTGTCCTCCACTTGCCTTATTTGATGTGGCACTTTTTCTAAGTACCAGTTCAAAATTGTTGGTAAAACAATAGCGTTTGCTAGACCATGTGGCAATGCATATCGAGCGCCTAGCTGGTGCGCAATAGCA
>Ga0187827_10002425_pt1 | contig 25599 bp, 18 predicted proteins | sample ETNtaG_39_FD_167969 | JGI IMG/M metagenome (GOLD analysis project Ga0187827, IMG submission 167969) | Marine microbial and viral communities from oxygen minimum zone, Eastern Pacific Ocean - ETNP2014_SV_150_PacBio MetaG (Illumina Assembly) | ecosystem: Environmental > Aquatic > Marine > Hypoxic... | reverse complement strand
TTTTATCCAGATTTGATGGACAAAAGATTTATTTCAAGATTTGCAATTTTTCATCAGAGATATTCTACCAATACTTTTCCAAGTTGGGATTTAGCTCAACCTTTCAGAATGTTGGCTCACAATGGAGAAATTAACACACTTAAAGGAAATATTAATTGGATGAAAATTCATGAACAAGATATGAGTAGTAAATTTTTTGATGACATTGAATCATTGAAACCAGTTATTGCGGAAGGCAATTCAGATTCGGCAGCTTTAGACAATGTATTTGAGTTACTAGTTAGATCGGGAAAATCAGCTTTATTAACAAAACTTATGTTAATTCCTGATGCATGGTCTAAAAGAAGAAAAACTGTTTCAAAAACCCATCAACAACTATTTAACTTTTTAAACAGTACCATCGAACCATGGGATGGACCCGCAGCAATTTCAGCAACAGATGGTAAATGGATTATTGCCGCAGAAGACAGAAACGGACTTCGTCCCTTAAGATACACGGTATCCTCTGACAAGTTATTATTTGCTGGATCAGAAACAGGAATGGTTTCAATTCCACAAGAAAAAATTATTTCCAAAGGAAGATTGGGACCGGGTCAAATCATTGCGGTCGATTTAGATAAAGGAAAAGTTTATGATAGCAAAAGTATAAAAAATAAAGTTTCAAAAATTTACAAAAAATATAACAAGCAAATAATAGATTTAGATAAAAAATTTTGTGTTTCAAAAGAAAAGTTTATTTACTCAAGCAATGAACTGAGACGAAGACAATATTTAGCTGGAATAAGTATTGAAGACTTAGAGTTTATCTTACATCCAATGGTTGAAGATTCAAAAGAAGCTGTTGGATCAATGGGTGATGATACACCCATAGCAGTATTATCAGATAAATGCAGATCTTTATCGCATTTTTTTAGACAAAACTTTAGCCAAGTAACAAATCCTCCAATTGATTCTTTAAGAGAAAACGAAGTTATGAGTTTAAGAACTCGTTTTGGAAATTTGGGCAACATTCTTGATTTTGAAAATTTAACAGAAGATGATATTTACGTTTTAGAAAGTCCAATTTTATCTAATGCCCAGTCAGAAAAATTTATTGATTTTTTTTATAAAAGTGTAAAAGTTTTAGATTGCACATTTAACATTCAAGACGATCTAAAAAAAAGGCTAGATCAATTACGGCTTGAAGCTGAAATTGCGGTCCGTGAAGGCTTAAAACATTTGATTTTGAGCGATAAGAAAATTGATGAAAAAAAAGCTCCAATACCGATGGTATTAGCGATAGGTGCAATAAATTCAAGGCTTATTGAATTAGGTATTCGTAGCTTTGCTTCAATTAACGTTCAAACTGGAGAAGCTTTAGATACTCATTCTTTTGCTGTTTTACTGGGAGTTGGAGCTACTACTATTAATCCATATATCGCTGTTGATTCAATACACCAAAGATATGAAAAAAAATTATTTGAAAATCTTAGTTTTGAAGAATGTGTTCATCGATACATAAAATCTGTGGATAATGGTTTGCTAAAAATTATGTCTAAGATGGGCATTTCGGTTTTAAGTGCCTATAGAGGAGGATGTAACTTCGAAGCGATTGGATTGAGTAGATCAGTTGTAGCAGAGTATTTTCCAGGGATGATATCTAGAATTTCCGGCATCGGATATTTTGGAATTGAAAAAAAAATAAAAAAGTTACACAAAAAAACTTTCCAAAGAAACATATCAATACTTCCGATTGGAGGGATATATAAATATAGAAAAAACGGCGAAACTCATCAATTTCAAGGACAATTAATTCATACTTTACAACATGCGGTAACCACAAATTCGTATGCAACTTACAAAAAATATACTGAAGGTATTTATAATTTACCCACAATTAATTTGAGAGATTTGTTAGAATTTAAAAAATTAAAAAATCCTATAAATGTTGAAGAAGTTGAATCTGTAGCTAATCTAAGAAAAAGATTCGGAAGCGGAAGCATGTCTCATGGAGCTCTATCCTCAGAGGCTCACGAAACCTTAGCAATTGGTATGAACAGAATAGGTGCTGCATCTTGTAGTGGCGAAGGAGGAGAAGATTCCAAAAGATTTACAAAGATGAAAAATGGCGATAGCTCTAATTCAAAAATAAAGCAAATTGCTTCCGCAAGATTTGGGGTAACCATTGAATATTTAAATAATTGTGACGAAATAGAAATAAAAATAGCTCAAGGAGCTAAACCTGGAGAAGGAGGTCAATTACCCGGATTTAAAGTATCAAAAGAAATTGCAAGATTACGACACTCTACTCCTGGAGTAACTTTAATATCACCACCACCTCATCATGACATCTATTCAATCGAGGATTTAGCCCAACTTATTTACGATCTTAAACAGTCGAATCCAAACGCCAGAGTAGGTGTTAAGTTAGTGGCGTCAACAGGAGTTGGAACTATTGCAGCAGGCGTAGCAAAAGCTAAGGCTGACGTGATTTTAATTTCAGGACATTCAGGTGGTACTGGTGCCAGTCCACAAACTAGCGTGAAATATGTTGGAATACCTTGGGAGATGGGACTTACTGAAGTAAATCAAGTTTTAACTTTAAATGGACTTAGGCATAAAGTTACTTTGAGAACTGATGGTGGAATAAAAACTGGAAAGGACATAGTCATCGCTGCAATGATGGGGGCAGAAGAATTTGGAATTGGAACCACTTCCCTGATAGCAATGGGGTGTATAATGGTTCGTCAATGTCACTCAAATACTTGCCCTGTGGGAGTTTGTACACAAGACGAAAATTTAAGAAAAAAATTTACAGGAACTCCAGAAAAAGTTGTGAATTTGTTCACTTTTATTGCTCAAGAAGTTAGAGAAATTTTAGCAGATCTTGGTTATAAAACTTTAAACGAAATTATTGGCAGAAATGATCTTTTAAAACAAGTGAGCAGAGGTTCATCAAGTTTGGATGATCTAGATTTGAGTCCATTGCTAATTCAGGCAGATCCTGGTGAAAATGAAAGATATTGCAGAACTAATTTAATTAATAAAGTTCCATCTTCCCTAGATGAAAAAATTTATGATAATATAAAATATTCTTTTGACCAAAACAAAAAAATTGAAGTAAATTACGAGATTAAAAATATACACAGAGCCGTTGGAACTCGATTATCACATTATATTTACAGAAGATTCGGAAAAGAAAAAATTGAAAAAAATTCTATTAAAATAAATTTGTCAGGATCGGCTGGCCAATCTTTGGGAGCTTTTGGTATTAAAGGTTTAATGTTAAATGTTACTGGAGACGCGAATGATTATGTTGGGAAAGGACTTTCAGGAGCAACAATTGTAGTAAAACCTTCTTTAAAAAATAATTTGGTCAGTAATGAAAATACTATTATTGGCAATACGGTCCTTTATGGTGCAACTTCGGGAAAGCTTTTTGCGTCAGGACAATCAGGAGAAAGATTTGCCGTTAGAAATTCTGGTGCAGAAGCTGTAATAGAAGGTTGCGATTCGAATGGTTGTGAATACATGACAGGAGGTGTAGTTGTTATTTTGGGTAGTGTAGGTGATAATTTTGCGGCTGGTATGACCGGGGGCATGGCATTCGTATACGATTCTAATCATGAATTTGAAAATTACGTAAATCCGAGTTCAGTGATTTGGCAGACACTCGAAACTAATTATTGGAAAAGCTACTTAAAAGATTTGATCAGTGAACATTTTGAAAAAACTCAATCAAAAGTGGCCAAGAAAGTGTTGGAGAACTTCAATGACGAACAGAAAAATTTTGTTCAGGTCTGTCCAAAAGAAATGTTAGACAAATTATCAAATCCCATATCCTTAACAACAAAGATTCCAAAAGCTATTTGATAAAAAAATAACCTAGGGACGATAAGAAATTATATTGTTTAATTCTTTACATATTTTCTTTAAATCGCTTTTTCTAGATAAACTGTGATCACCATATTTAATTTTAATTAACTTTTTTCTCGCTTTTTTAAAAATTTTAAAAATTTTTTTAGAAAATTTTAATGGCACAACTTCATCATTTAACCCATGAAATAAAGTTATTGGTATTTTCATGTCAATTTCATTATTCAGTATTTTATTTTTTCTTCCGTCTATAATCAGTTGTTTGGTTAAGGGGTAAGTAAAATTACCATGTTCAAGATGATAAATTTTTTTAGTCATAATTGTTTTTTTTATTTTTTTGTTAAATTTTTTCCACATTAATTCTTCTAGAAACTCTGGAGCAGAAGATATGCCAAGAAAACCTCTAATTCGTTTCTTAAAATCTGAAAATAAATTAAGCGCTATCCAACTACCCATACTTGAGCCTATAAAAATTAAATTATTGTCTTTTTTGACTGTTGCTTTAATTATTTGTTTTGCGTCATTTGACCATTTAGAAATATTTCCACTTATAAATTTACCCTTAGATTTTCCATGTCCCGAATATTCAAATTTAAGAAAGTTTAATTTACGTTTTGTGCAAAACTTCTGAATGGCAACAGGTTTTTTTCCTATCATATTACTCATAAACCCATGGAAAAAAACTACTGTAATTTGGCTTTTTTTATTTAAAAACAAATATTTTATTTTTCTTTTGCTTTGAAGTAAAAAATATTTAGATTTTTTGTAGCTCATTTGACATATTATAATATTTTGTAATTATGAAAATTAAAATGAAAGTTTTGCAAGTCATACCCAGATTAGATTATGGGGGAGCTGAAACAGGATGCTATGATTTGGCACATTTTTTAGTTGAAGAAAATTGCAAATCTCTTATCGTTACAAGTGGTGGAGAATTACTTAAATATATTAAGAAAAAAAGTGTAAAAGTATTCAGATTACCAGTTCATTCAAAAAATCCTGTTTTAATTTTTTTTAACTCACTAATAATTTCATTAATAATAATTCTTTATAACATAAATATTGTTCATGCTAGAAGTCGTGCTCCTGCATGGTCTTGTTTTATAGCCACAAAACTTACAATGAGAAAGTTCGTAACTACATTTCATGGCACATATAATTTTAACAACAAATTTAAGAAGTTTTATAATTCTGTGATGGTAAGGTCTCATCTAGTTATTGGAGGTTCTAATTTTATTTTTTCTCATATTAATTCAAACTATGGAAACTTTTTTAGAGGTAGCAGAAAAAAACTTTTGGTAATTTTTCGAGGAATTAACACAAATTATTTTCACTCCAATAGGATTCCAATTTCAAAAATTGATAACTTCTCTAAGAAACACAATATAGATCGAAATAAATTTATTATTTTAATGCCGGGTAGATTAACCAATTGGAAAGGTCAAAAATTGTTTATAGAATCTCTCAAGTTGGTTTTGATTCATGAGAATTCAAATATGCAACCCTTCCAGGCAATTATTCTTGGAGACGAACAAGGGAGAAGCGTATATAAGAAGCAGCTTATTGATTTAGTGCAACAATACAGATTGGGTAAATTTGTTAAGTTTATTGATCGTTGTGACGAAATGCCCACCGCATATAGTATTTCTAATTTAGTCTGCTCGTGCTCAATCGAACCCGAAGCATTTGGGCGTGTTGCTGTTGAAGCTCAATCGATGGGAGTTCCAATTATTGCAAGCGACATAGGAGGCTCAACAGAGACGATAGTTAAAGACAAAACAGGTTTTTTATTTAAAAGCGGTGATGCAAATGATTTGGCCAACACCATACTTATGGTTATGCAAAAAGATTATAATTCGTTGAAATCTATCGGATTGGAAGGTAGAAAAAATGTATTAAAAAAATTTGATGTTAATAAAATGTGTAGTACTACCTTTAATGAATATAAAAAATTGATAGAGTTATCCTAAGATATGCCAGATATTAAATTACCAAATGGTAATAAAATTCCGTTTATTAAACATATTGATGGTTTTGAAATAGCAAAAAAAATTAGTAAAACATTGGCTAAAGAAGCCTGCATCATGAACGTTAACGGAGAGCTCAAGGATTTAAGTTTTACTATCGATAAAAATGCCCAAGTTAAGATAATTACTTTTAGGGATAAAGAAGGACTTGAAGTAGTTAGGCATGATGCAGCTCATATTTTAGCAATGGCAGTACAGGAATTATTTCCAAAAACTCAAGTAACAATTGGTCCAGTCATCGAAAATGGTTTTTATTATGATTTTTCTAGAAAAGAACCATTCACAAATGACGATCTTAAGAAAATAGAAAATAAAATGGGAGAAATAGTTGATCGTGACGAACCAACAAAAAGAGAGGTGTGGAGAAGAGATGAAGCAATCGATCACTTCAAAAAAATAGGCGAACATTACAAAGCCAAAATAATAGAAGATATTCCCAAAAACGAAGAAGTTTCTATTTATCATCATGGTAAATGGCATGATTTATGTAAGGGCCCTCATCTATCTTCTACAGGAAAGATTGGTAAGGCATTTAAACTTACAAAAGTGTCAGGGGCATACTGGAGGGGTGATTCAAATAATGAAATGTTACAAAGAATATACGGAACTTGTTGGTCGAACAGAAAAGAACTTGATGAATATCTTTTAAAAATAGCAGAGGCTGAAAAAAGAGATCATAGAAAATTAGGTAAAGAGATGGATTTATTCCATTTCAGAGAAGAAAGCCCCGGATCAGTGTTTTGGCATCATAAAGGGTGGACCCTATTTCAAAATCTTATTGATTACATGAGATTAAAACAAAAAAAAGCAGGTTATAAAGAAATTAACACACCAGAAATGCTGGATAAAACTCTATGGGAACAGTCTGGTCATTGGGAAAAGTTTGGTGAACATATGTTTACTTCTGAAACTCCTGATGAAAAAATTTTTGCGATTAAACCAATGAATTGTCCAGGATGTGTGCAAGTATTTAATCAAGGACTTAAAAGTTACAGAGATCTTCCCCTTAAACTTTCCGAATTTGGAAAAGTTCACAGATACGAACCGTCAGGAGCTTTACATGGATTGTTAAGAGTCAGAGCTTTTACACAAGATGATGCACACATTTTTTGTACAGAAGATCAAATTACAAATGAATGTCTAAACGTAACGAATTTGATACTAGAGATTTATAAAGACCTAGGTTTTGCAAATGTATTACTACAATTTTCTGACAGACCAAAAAAAAGAGTAGGTGATGATAAAATTTGGGATAAAGCAGAATCCGCATTATTAGAAGCAATAAAACAATCGAAATTAAAATATGAAATTAATAAGGGAGAAGGTGCATTTTACGGTCCCAAGATAGATTTTGTTCTAAGAGATTCTATTGATCGAGATTGGCAATGTGGAACATTGCAAGTAGATTTAAATCTTCCTTCAAGACTTGGAGCATCATATATTGATAACACTGGATCAAAAAAGGTTCCAGTAATGCTACATAGAGCGCTATTTGGATCCTTAGAAAGATTCATAGGGATTTTAATTGAACATTATGCCGGAAAATTACCTTTTTGGTTAGCTCCTTTAAAGGCAGTTGTTCTTCCAATCACATCTGAATTTGATAATTATGCAAAAAAGATATTTGAAGAATTTATGAAAGCAGGTATAAACACCGAAGTGGATTTAAAAAATCAAAAGATAAATTATAAAATTAGAGAGCATTCGTTATCAAAGGTGCCGTTGTTACTGATATGTGGAAAAAAAGAGTTTGATAAAAACAGCATCACCATAAGGAGATTAGGGTCTGAACAACAAGAAACTTTACCACTTGATAAAGCAATTAAGAAAATATATCAAAAAATGAAATTTCTATAAACTAAGTGCAATTTCCAAAAAAAAATTATTTCAAGAGAAGAACTAAACCAAAAGGTCCTAGGATAAACAATAGAATCCGTGCATTAGAGGTCCAAGTTATAGGTAGTGATAAGAAAAATCTAGGCACATTGCCAACTAAGAAAGCGGTGGAGATAGCACAACAAGAAGGACTAGATTTAATCGAAATTTCTCCAAATGCTAATCCTCCAGTTTGTAAGATAACTGACTTTGGAAAATATAGATACGATTTACAAAAAAAAGCAAGCAAATCTAAGAAAAAACAGAAAATTATTAATTTAAAAGAAATTAAGCTCAGGCCAGTTACCGAAATTCATGATTATAATTTTAAACTTAAAAACGCAAAAAGATTTTTGGAAAAAGGAGACAAAGTTAAATTCACAGTACGGTTTAAGGGAAGGGAAATGCAGCATTCACATTTGGGTAAAGAATTAATAGATCGAATTATTAATGATATAACAGGTGTTGGAAAAGTTGAGATTGAGCCAAAGTTCGAAGGAAGGCAGATTATAATGATAATCCAACCTCTATAATTTTATTGTAAACTAAATATAAAATTTGTATAAACTGCGTTCATTTTATGCCAAAATTAAAAACTAAAAGTTCAGCAAAAAAAAGATTTAAATTAACAGCCAGAGGTAAAGTAAAGATGCCTCAGGCGGGAAAAAGGCATGGTATGATCAAAAGAACAAATTCACAAATAAGAAAACAGAGAGGCACAACAATTATGTCTAAACAAGATTCGAAAATTGTTAAGTCATATATGCCTTACAGTTTGCGAGGTTAAAATGGCAAGAACAAAAAGAGGAGTCACAAGTCACGCTAGACATAAAAAGATTTTAAAACAAGTTAAAGGTCAATACGGCAGAAGAAAAAACACAATTCGCGTTGCAAAACAGGCGTTAGAAAAGGCGATGCAATATGCGTATAGAGATAGAAGAGCAAAAAAAAGAGAATTTAGATCATTATGGATACAGAGAATAAATGCTGGTGTTAGAGCTGAGGGTATAACCTACTCTAAGTTTATAAATGGACTAAATAAGTCAGGAATTAAGCTAGATAGGAAAGTATTGGCTGATATTGCTTATAATAGCCCCGAAGTATTTAAATCTATTGTAAAAAAAGTACAATCCTCCCTTAACTAAGAAGGGCAGATCCAAAGAAGAAAACGTATACCAATTAGATTTCCAGAAGACTTCTACACCTTTTTATAATCATAAGTACTACACAAAGTACTACACATTAGGATATTTTTTTACTTGGATCGTCTTGATATTCTATTTGAATATTTTTATTTGTACTGTCTCCTTCACAGCTCGAAAGAGAAAAGTATGAAGGATAATTAAAAAATATATGATTAATTTTGAGAACGTGTCAAAGCTAATATATTTTAAGGTTTGGGAAATAGCTGGATTACCTTACGCATTTTTTCAACATTACTCAATTCATAGAAAAGAAGATTATTTCATCAAGGACTATTGGAAAGAACATTTTAAAGAAAGGTGCACATATCCATCAAAATTCTTTGAACTTGGTTATGAATTTTGAAATGAGATTGCATTATTATAATAATTGATTCAGTCTTTGGTTTTCGTTTCTATTAAATAACTTATTAAAACCATCACAGTATTTTGAAATTCTTAATCTTTGAAATGGAACAATATTTTTAAATAAATCTATACTAATCATATTATTAGATTTAATTTCTAAGATTATACTTTCCTTATCCACCATGTAACGATTGCTTTTAAAGCATTTATACTGAATATCTTGATCCAGAGTTATTCTCTGACTAAATAAAGAAAAATATTCTCTAAAATATGAAATTCTGATTTTGGGGTAACACATACCGTAAATGTTATCAAAAAATCCTTTTTGTTGTAAATTTCTATAATTTTTTTTATTAATTCCATTTACAATTTTATATCTACCTTCTACGCTAGAAATTTTTGTCTCAAAAAAATATTCCGAATCATTTTTATTTTCAGGATATGTTCTAATTCTTATTTTTTTTCTAGGTAGGCAACCATCTTCAGAATCTAAATACATATTATTTTCATGATTATCAAAATATAAACTAGATATTTTTCTTTTGGGATAAAGTTCAGCGCTACCAGAATCAAAGATAAAAGTTTTTAACTTCAAGTAATCTGATCTATGAAAAAGAGTTTTCTCTTCGAATCTAAAACTCATAAAAAATTTACTTTTAGTAATGATTTATCATCTACTGATAAATTTCCATTGGAGTTTATACAATAAAGTTTATTGGCTAGGATAAACCCACCTGAAAATTCTTGTTTTTTATTGTATGCTTCAACACAGTTCTTAGTAGTATTTATGAAACCTTTGTTAATCTTTACTTCGGCAAAATCCTTGGAAGCTAAACCTATATTTGAATTAGAAACTGAAAGATTTTCTATTTTAACTTTACTGGCTTCACCTATTGACACACCTTTGTCTCCACAAGATTCTATTTTTACTTGATTTAAAAAATAATCACCAAATGAAAAATCAGTACAATCGTTTTTTGCAGTTTTAACATCAATTAAATCAAATTCTAAAGATGAAAAATCAGCATCTAAACCATCGTAAAGTGAATTCCTAATTAACAAAACTTTTATTGAACCAGAACTTCTAACGAAATTAACCGCATCTTCGCAATCTGAATTAAATGACTCAATTGAAATATTGACAATTTTTATATCAAAAAAAGATAGACATCCAGTGTATCCGTTTTCATCAGTTTTTTTATGAAAATTATCACTTACATTATAACTATAATTATTATTAAAAACTATTTTCCAACTATCAATCGTGCCACCAGTAAATACAATTCTCCCATATTGATCATTTTTATTGATGGTGACAGTTTTTGATAAAGAATTAATTTTAAAATCAACATTACCATATGTAATTAAGTTTGAATTTTTAGAAAATGTCTCTTTTTTAATTTGATTTTTTGAAAATTTTTCATGAAACGTAAAATGGCTAAACCAGCCTTCATTAGCAGGTTTTTTTCTTTTTTTTCCGATAAAAATCATGTTATTATTGTTTGCATCTTTCAATTCCTGAGCTAAGGATTTTATTTTTTCTTTTGTGTTTAATAAAATATTTTTACAATCATTGCCATAAATATCACAACTTAAATATTCATCAAATTTATCACTGTAATAAATAAATCGTCTCTTTATGTTTTTAATTGGCAGAAAAGTTGTGGGCATAAATGATCTAGATTTCATATCATAACTAACGTTAAAGATTCTATCTTCTTCAAAATTATTTAAAAGTAAAAGTCTATTCTTAATAATTTTGATTAACTCTTCTATTTTTTCTTTTTTTAAAATTATCCCGTTTCTTTTTAATTTTGTGTACAAATTATTTATTTTCAATTTATAAAAAGTCTTATATGCGTCTCTAGATCCTAGTACGGCAGATGGTGTAATTTTTCCTAATCTAATATGAGGATAACTTCTTTTAATATCTTCCTTATCAACTAATGGCAAATTCAAGATTCTATTATCTATTGTAAGTAAATTAGTTAAAGCATCATAATATATTGGATAAAACTTTTTAACTGCTGGATCATAATAAAAGCGTCTGTCATCACGACTTAAATTATGTTCACCTTCTATTGCAAATATTATAGAATCAAATTCTGGCAATTTATCAAAATAATGTTCCATCCCAACATTTTTCGCGACAGTATAATAATCGACAATATCCATAGGAATGGCATTGGGCTTTGTTATCCGATGATACTGGTTTATTTCATTTAATATTGATAATGCTGTTTCAGAAATAATTCGATTTACATCTCCCTTCCTTGCCCAACTTTTATTAACCAAACGATGCTTTGAAAGATTAATTGTTTTACGTGGATCATAAGAAAGAAATCGTTCATCACCTTCGAAAATTGCGCTTTCTCTCAGACGTGAATTTTCTAAAAACTCTTTCACAATTTTCTCCTGAAAAATAAATTTGCTAATAAGATTGTTATATCCAATATTTACTTTAGACGTTCTTGGAGCCAAAAAACCAAGCTCTCTTAATAAAGTTGTTGTGAATATTTCATTGTCATAATTTCTTGTCATGGGTCGAAAAAGAATAAAATCAACTACACCAAATATGTGACCATCAGTAAGGTTGACATTTATACTTGGTAATCCAGAACCTCTTCTGTGATCCTTCATATCTCCATGAATTCTAATTTTTGCTAATACTTTACATTTTAACTTTTTATCTACATTTAATATGAATGAAGCTTTAACCCGTTCCCTATTAAAGTAAAAATAATGTCTGCCTTCTTCAAATATTTTTTTTCTCTTTAATTCTTCTTTAATTGCAATTTTTCGCCATTTACGCTCATTATGTATTTTTAGAACTAGATCAAATTTTCCAAAATTACTTGGATGTAGATAAAGACTTTCTTTATAATTTAGAGATGAACAAAGTTTTATCTTATTGTTATAAGAATCTGCTACTCCCGTATTATAAATAATAAAGAATAAATAAAAAAAAATGATTCCAACAAAAATAAAATATGAGTAAAATTTATTAGACATGAAAATCTATATATTAAGATTGCATATCGGCTCTAACAGTTATTATTCTATTGTCGTCCTTGATTGAATGTTGAAAACCAATTAAATCTTCTCTGCTGCTAAATACCAATCTATAAGTGTATATTTTATTTTTTTTATCCATATAAAAATGAATTAAAGATTTTTCTCTCTCTAATTCATTCATTGGATCGGAAGAATCAATTTCAATAGTATACAACATATTACCATCTCCAAAAGAATATTGAAAAATATTCCTTTTAAATTTTTTGGATATGTAATCAATAATTTTTATGCCAAATATTACTAGTACTACTAAAAAAAATAGTAAAAAAGATAAGGGAAGTGAAACGCTGCATACAATACCGAGTGACATTAAAGAAAAAAACATAACAAGTTCGAAAGGGCTTTTTACTGGATTCCGAAATCTAACAATTGAAAGTGCACCGATCATTCCCAAAGACAAAGCAATATCATCTTTAATAACAGATGTTATTAATAGTGCTATATTTGGTAAAAGCAGATAAGTCCCCAGATGATGATATGTATTAGCCCATCTCTGTCCGACGATTACTAAAGACTGTCTTATTATGAAACCTCCTAAGAGTAAAAAAATAGATTTTACTATATAGGGGTGAAAATAGGGATGATTTAATAAGAAAGAAAAATCTAGTATCCTATGCATGTTATTTTTCTAACATTTGTTTATATATAAATCAAATCAATGCCACTAACAATTGATGGTAAGTTTATAAATCTTGGTAGCATAGGAGGATTTGAAAAAGCTTTTAAAAGATGTGTTAAGAAAGCAAACATAAAAGATTTTCATTTTCATGATCTAAGACATTTAGGAGCAACAAAACTTACCAAACAAGGTTGGACTGTATTGGAGCTCGCAGCACAAGGAGGATGGAAATCCACTAATATGGTTAAGCGTTATGCTAATATTAATGCTGAGTACTTGGCGGATAAATTAAAAGGATAATAAAATCGCAATAAATTTATGATCAGAAAATAGCTGATTATAAATTTTTTATTATATCGATTTCTTTTTCATTAAGCTTCAAAGAACTTAATATTATATCATCTATTTTCTTTTCCAACTTACTACTATCAGCAGATATTTTTTTTTTATCAATTATTTGTCCAGTGATTTTGACAATATTATTTTGCAAAGATTTTTCAATATTTGGTATGGGGAGTTTTTTAAGAATGTCAATTTTAATTTGTGCAAAAACTTTATTGCTTTCAGGGGAGGTATTTTTATAAAACCAACTAATTAATTGTGAGTTGAGAACTGCTAAAACATAAAATTTATCAAAATTGTTATTTATAATTGTGGTTCCATGCAAAGTATTGGCATAAAAATAATTTTCAGTATCTATAGCGGCAATTATTCTATCAGCTGTTTGTCTCGTTAAAATCTTATCTCAAACACTTTTGTGTTTTTTTATTGCCTCATTTTTAAATCTTAGTGCCATTAAACCTCATTAGTAAAAGTACTACACAACGTACTACACATTACCATCTTGTCTATCACGTGAAACTAATTTATTAAAGGGAATGAAAGGAAATTAAGATACTGTGAGATACTCAGAAATAGTGGAAAGACAAATTTATTTCTTAACTAAGGGATACATTTCTATTATCTTTATCAAAGCAGAGAATCATTAAAAAAATTTTGGTATGAAGAATTTAAATCAAATTGAATCTGAAATATTAAATAAAATAGAAAACGCAAAAAATCGTAACACCTACGATATAATTAAAATTGAAATTTTTGGTAAAAAGGGGATTATTACAGAACTTTTTAAAAAAATTGGGAGTTTAAGTCAAAACGAAAGAAAAGAATACGCTTCAAAACTCAATTCTTTGAAAGCAAAGTTAACAGAAATTCTTGAACAAAAACTTATTGATTTCGATCAATCAGAAATAAATGAAAAACTGAAAAATGAAAAAATAGATATAACTTTATCAGGAAGAACCTACTTTGCTGGAAAAATTCATCCAGTTTCACAAGTTATAGATGAAGCAACTTCCATTTTTTCAGAGATTGGCTTTTCCGTAGAGGAAGGACCAGATGTAGAAAATGAATATTATAATTTTTCTGCACTCAATACACCTGAAGATCATCCAGCAAAAGATATGCACGATACTTTCTATCTTGAACATTCTAAAGATTTGCTTTTACGGACTCACACATCTCCGGTTCAAATTAGAACGATGTTAAAAAGCAAACCACCATTTAAAATAATTGCTCCTGGAAGAACCTATAGACATGATAGTGATCAAACGCATTCACCCATGTTTCATCAATTAGAGGGTCTACATATAGATAAAAATGTTAACATGGGCCATCTCAAAGGCTGCTTATACTATTTTGTTAAGAAGTTTTTTGAAGTTGAAAAAGTAAAAATAAGATTTAGACCTAGCCATTTTCCTTTTACTGAGCCTTCAGCAGAAGTAGATATTGGATATAAAATTCAAGATGGAAAAATTAAGATTGGCGAAGGTGACAAGTGGTTAGAAATACTTGGTTGTGGAATGGTACATCCTAACGTTCTAAAAAACGCAAAAGTAAATTCAAAACAATACCAAGGGTATGCTTTCGGTGTAGGAATTGATCGATTGGCTATGCTGAAATATGGAATCAATGATCTTAGAGCTTTTTTTGAAAGTGATATTAGATGGTTGGAATTTTACGGATTTGATCCACTTGATGTTCCAACAAATTATAGGGGTTTGAGTAGATGATTACTTCATTAACATGGTTAAAAAATCATCTAACTACTAAAGCAAACTTAAATCAAGTAGCAGAACGTTTAACTGAAATTGGACTAGAGGTAGAGAATATAAAATCATCAAATGATAATTTAGATAATTTTATTGTTTGTAAAATAGTAAAATCTCAAAAACATCCTAATGCAGATAAACTAAAGCTTTGTGATGTTGATATAGGTTCTGGAAACTTAGTCAAAGTTGTTTGTGGAGCTCAAAATGCTAGAGACGGACTATTTGCAGTCTATGCTCCTCCTGGTTCGGTTATTCCAAAAACCAATATGAAATTGAAAATAGCAAAAATAAAAGGAATAGAATCTCATGGAATGCTTTGCTCGGGGTACGAACTAGAAGAATCTTCAGATAAAGAAGGAATTATTGAATTAAATAAAAAAGAAAAAAATATCGGTGAAAAATATTTTAAAAACACTGGGGAAAAAACCATGGATATTGCTATTACTCCGAATAGACCTGATTGTTTAGGCGTTCAAGGTATTGCCAGAGATTTGGCATCCTCTGGCTTAGGTCAGTTAAAAAAACAACCTCCAATTAAAATAAATCAAAAATTCAAGAACCCAATCAAAGTTTCAATAAAAAAAGAAAAAGGTCAGGGCTGTGGTGTTTTTGGAAGTGTGTATATTAAAAATGTTCAAAATAAAGAAAGTCCAGATTGGCTTAAAAAAAAAATTACATCTTTGGGTTTGAAGCCTATTTCTGCAATTGTAGATGCAACCAATTATGTAATGTTTGATTTAAATCGACCTTTGCATGCTTACGATGCTGATAAGATTGATCAAGAAATTATTGTTAGAAACTCAAAAAAAGGCGAGTCTTTTGAAGCTTTAGACAACAAAAAATATATACTTCAAAACAATATGTGTACAATAAGTGACAAATCGGGCGTTTTGGGTCTCGGAGGAATTATTGGAGGAACAAGATCCGGTACAGAATTTTCTACTAAAAATATATTATTGGAATCTGCGTATTTTTTTCCTTCACCAATTAGAAAAACTGCCAAAGTATTAAATATTGATACTGATGCGAAATATAGGTTTGAAAGAGGCATAGATCCCGATTCTATAAAACTAGGTTTAGAACTCGGAATGTGCATGATACTGGACATGTGTGGCGGCAAGGCAAGCAAGTTTTCAATTGTAGGGAGGATAAAAGATGAACGAAAAGTAATCGATTTAGAGCCTGAAAAGTTTTTAAAAGTTATTGGATTTTCAATTACAGGCGCAGAAATCAAAAAAATTCTATCCTCGTTAGGATGTTCTTTAAGAGTGAGTGGAAAAAAAATAAAGGTTCGGCCACCTACTTGGAGACCAGATATTAAGGAAGATATAGATCTTATAGAGGAGTTAATAAGAATTAAAGGTTACAACAAAGTACCTTTAATAGATCCGGAAAAAGAAAATATTAAGGACACCTTGAATTATAGACAAAAGCTTTTTCATTTTGCCCAAAGATCAGTTGCTTCAAAGGGTTATGTTGAAGCTATTACCTGGTCATTTACAAATTCAAAAACAGATACTTTGTTTTCAGAATTAAAAAGTGGAATTAAATTATTTAATCCAATTTCTTCTGATTTAGATGTTCTAAGATCATCTCTTTATTCAAATTTAATTATTAGTGTTAAAAAAAATATTCATAGAAATTTTGAAGATTTAATGTTGTTTGAAATAGGACCAGTTTTTAAAGGTAGTAAGCCTGGAGAACAATTAACAATGATAGGTGCAATTAAAACAGGAAAATATTCCAGAAAAAATTGGATAGAAAAAGAAAGAAACTTTGACGTTTTTGATATAAAAAATGATGTTTTAAGAACTTTAAATGAAGTTGGTATTGACAGTTCTAAGATAATGGTGAGCAATAAAACAAAAAAATGGTATCATCCAGGAAGATCTGGTCTCATATCATTGGGTTCATCTAACGGTCCGGAACTAGCATATTTCGGAGAAATTCATCCATCTATTATTAAAAAGTTAGATCTGAGAACTGATAACGTTTTAGGATTTGAAATCTTTTTGGACAATATACCCGAGTCAAGAAAGAAAATAAGAGAAACAAAATCTCAATTTATTGTTTCTGACTACCAAAAAGTAATTAGAGATTTTGCTTTTGTTATTGATGAAAAATATAGTTCTGGTGAAATTGTTGGTTTGGTTAAAAAAATTGATAAAGAATTAATTAAAGATGTAAAAATTTTTGATGTTTATCAGGGAAGTAATATTATTTCTGGAAAAAAATCTATTGCTTTTAATGTAACTTTAGAACCTAAGGACAAAACATTGAGTGAGAAGGATATCGATCAAATAAGCACGAAAATTATATCAACAGTTCAAGAAACAACAGGCGCAACACTAAGATCCTAATGTCAACAAATGAAGCTATTCGCAATTTTTCAATAATTGCGCACATCGATCATGGCAAGTCTACTTTAGCAGATAGATTGATTCATAAATGTGGAGGTCTAACTGATAGAGAAATGAAAGAGCAGGTTCTTGATTCAATGGATATTGAGAGAGAAAGAGGAATTACTATAAAGGCTCAAACTGTACGTTTAAATTATAAGGCCAAAGATGGAAAAAACTATGTTTTAAATATTATTGATACACCAGGACATGTAGATTTTAGTTATGAAGTGAGTAGATCATTATCTGCATGCGAGGGATCAATCTTAATTGTTGATAGTTCACAAGGTGTAGAAGCTCAAACTTTAGCAAATGTTTATCAGGCCTTAAGCAGCAATCATGAAATTATACCAATTTTAAATAAAATTGATTTGCCAGCCTCAGATACAGAAAAAGTTAAAAAACAAATAGAAGATGTAATTGGAATTGATACTAAACATTCGATTAATTGTTCGGGCAAAACCGGGGAAGGAGTCGAAGAGATTTTAGAATCAATAATTAAAATTTTGCCTTTTCCCAAGGGAAATATCGAAGGTCCATTAAAATCACTACTAGTAGATAGTTGGTATGATAGTTATTTAGGAGTTGTTATTTTGGTTAGAGTAATTGACGGAAGTTTAGGAAGAGGAATGCAAGTTAAAATGATGTCAAATAACAATGAATATTTTGTAGAAAAGGTCGGCGTATTTACTCCCAAACCAAAAAATGTTGATAAGATTTCATCCGGGGAAATTGGTTTTATCATTACTGGAATAAAAAATTTGTCTGATACAAAAGTAGGCGACACAATATGTGATCCATCTAATCCCATAGACAGACCTTTGCCTGGATTTAAACCAAGTAAGCCTGTTGTATTTTGTGGCATATTTCCTGTTGATAATTCAGAATATCAAAAATTGAAAGATGGATTAGCAAAATTGAAGTTAAACGATTCAAGTTTTTCTTATGAACCAGAATCTTCAAGAGCACTTGGTCTTGGTTTCAGATGCGGATTTTTAGGATTGCTTCACCTGGAAATTATAACTCAAAGGCTAGAAAGAGAATTTGATATTAATTTAATTACTACAACTCCAGGGGTAATATACAAATTAAATAAAATAGATGGCTCCGTCAAAGAATTACAAAATCCGACAGACATGCCTGATCCAACTCAAATTACATCTATAGAAGAACCTTGGATTAAAGCTACAATTATTACGCCAGATGATTACCTGGGAGCAATTATAAAAATTTGTCAAAACAAAAGGGGAAAACAAAATAATATAACTTACTCGGGCAATCGTGCCGTATTAATTTATGAATTACCTTTAAATGAGGTCGTCTTTGATTTTTATGATCGTCTTAAATCTATTTCAAGTGGTTATGCTAGTTTCGATTATGAAATTATAGGTTATAAGGAAGGCAATTTGGTTAAGATGGGAATTTTAGTAAATGCTGAACTTGTTGATTCCCTATCAATGATTATTCATAAAGATTTTGCTCATGCTCAAGGAAGGTTGGTTTGTGAAAAATTAAAAAAATTAATTCCAAGACATAATTTTCAAATTCCTATCCAAGCCGCTATTGGTGGAAAAATAATAGCACGTGAAACTATTAAAGGATTTAGAAAGGATGTGCTTACCAAAATTCATGGAGGCGGTGCACGAGATAGAAAAAGAAAACTTTTGGACAAACAAAAAAAAGGGAAATCAAGATCTAAACAATTTGGGAAAGTTGAAATTCCCCAAGAAGCTTTTATCGGGGTTTTGAAAATAAATAAGGATGCTTAGACGGAGAGATGGCCGAGTGGTTTAAGGCGCAGGCTTGGAAAGCTTGTATACTGTTAAAGGTATCGTGGGTTCGAATCCCACTCTCTCCGCCATTAATTTAAACTTTTTTCTTCTTAAGTGTGGCGTTAAAATCATTCTGGGCGCACCCAAAGATCATTTTGAGAAAAGAATTTGTTGCTCAGTTTCATTAATAATTGTTAATCCATTATCTATCATATAATTTTTGGATAAATTTGTTTTTCCTCCTTTGTCATCAAGTAGAACAAGGGAGTTTTTATGTAAGATTTTAATAGAATTTTTGATTTCATTTAATTGATGTTCAGATGCATTAGGATATTGCGCATCTAGTGAATCTAGATATAAAAAATCAATTTTTTTTTTAAAATTTCTAAGAAATAAAACACTATCCTCTGCATAAAAAGTTACTTTATCTTTAAATTTATTAGTAAATTTTTTTGCATTATTAATGCTTCTTGGATTAATATCACATGCATGCAAATGTCCATCAATATAACTGGCATATTCTGAAAATATCAGAGTACTCATCCCATCATTCCAGTTGAACTTTGAAAAAAATAAAAAATTTTGCTTTCCCCTGGCAACACCAGTTTCTACAATAATTTTTAAATTTCTTCTAAAAGCCTCTTCAAGTGCGAATCTAAAGGAATTAAATCTTATATTTTTTTTAACGTTGTATTTGTTCAAGAAAAGCATGATAAAATTTTAATTTATTCTATTTAACGGTTGAATTCTTCAATTTTTAACTTCCATTACTTTCCTTGCCATATGGGTAGTAAGAGTGCGAAATAAGGATAAATTAACAAACCCAGAACCAAGATCTCTAAAAGTTTTTTCATGTTAAAATGTTACCACGATTAGTGGTCAGATTTGAGTCAGAATGCGATCACTCATCGATCGCTTTCTGAAGAAATTATTGCAGTTTTAATATTAAATTAATATTGATATATCTGTACGTTGCTGAGAGTGACACCCTCTTGGAAAGCTTGTATACTGTTAAAGGTATAGTGGGTTCGAATCCCACTCTCTTCACCACTTATTTATTGGTTGATTTTAATGTGTAATATTCTATTCTAAATTTATAAGTGCGAATCAATAAATAATTTAACAGGAGGAAGATTTATGTGGTGGGCAATTGCAGCAGCAGCAGTAGCGTACTGGTGGTATACGAACCAGTAGTTGTTTGGTTATTATAAGAATTACTAGATTTAACTCCTGCCGTTATACTCGCTGAATGGCGGGTATACGGGGATTTGTAGTTGATTGCAGTATTTTTAGTTAGTTGAAAGGAAGAGGTAGATTAATGTTGGCTATAATAATTATAGCAGTAGTGGCAGCCCATACTGGTACAATACTTTAGAAAGATTCATAGAAAGCATATTTTAATAGGCTGTTAAGGCTTAAGCGAGTTTTATTGGTAGAGCTGTTTTTTTGAACCTAGTGACCCTGCGTACGTGTTGTTTATCTGCACTCAACAGTACCAAAAATTCCAAGTTTAGCTTTAGGCTCAATACCAAATGCTGGAATTTCGTCGATTTCCAAAATTTCTATTTTTTTCTCCAGTATTTGAAAATTTCCGTAAGAAGAACAAAGTATAGAAGCTTTTCTTTTAAAAGAATTTTCCAGTTTTATCACAACTTCTCTTGCTTTACCTTTCAATAATTCATATTCGGCAAGCACAACCCATTTCCTTGCCTCAATAGAAATTTTGCGTCTATTCTTTACTGCAGAATCTTTTGTGTTAAACTTTTCTAATACTTTACATTCGGTTTTCTTACCTTTTTTATCTGCACAGGTTCCTGTTCCATGTTCAAATCCATTCACAAACTGACCTCTAAATACTTGGCCATCAGAATATGTCAAAGCTCCCTGTCCATGTCGTTTACCATTCCTAAACTGACCTACGTATTTTGAACCATTAGGATATATAAGAATTCCTTCTCCATGAAGTTTGTCGTCTTTAAATTGTCCAGTATATTTTTTGCCATCTTTCCAAGATTTAACTCCACTTCCATGATTTTTTCCATCTTTCCATTCTCCACGATAACTTGAACCATCAGAATAAGTAAAAATTCCTTTTCCATGAGGTATATAATCCTTAAACTGACCTACATATTTTGAGCCACCAGCGTAAGTGGCAGTTCCTTCTAGAATTTTTCCATCTTTAAATTGTCCAATAAACAAATGTCCAATTTCATTTTTGTATATACCCTTACAATTTGACCATTGACTGTAATCATTTCCTTGACACTTGGGAATTGAACTTTGCTTCTTTGCTATCTGATCTTGTGTTTCCATGATTTTTTTTTGATCTTCGTTAACTTCCTTTTTTTCAACTTTTTTTTTGTTCCAATCAGCTTTTACGTTTGCACAATAATTTTCTTTTTTTTGACCAGAAGGTCTAAGAATATCCATTCCACTTTCTTTTTTATAATACTGTCTGATTATTGTTTTAGAATCAGCTTTTAAATGATATTGTAAGTAAAAATCTTTGTTTTTTTTATTTTGTATTTTTTTACTAATGACTTGATTTTTTGTAATTAATTCTATCTCATCCGTCAATTTTTGAGAGCCTCCATCTATTGTTTTTAAGTTCACTCTTATTTCATTTTTTTCAAAATCTATTAAATAATCCCCATATGCATTTTCACTTAGTTGACATTCTTTAAAATAATAGGATTCGGCAAAACTTATGCCGCAAAATACTGAACTCAAAAAAGATATAAATAAAATTTTCTTTATCACGAAGCTACACCACTCATAATCGTTTGTAACGATCCTACAGAATCTCTAAAACCTGGTTAAGAAAATATTTACCTCTGTATTTGTATCAAAACCCTATGATTTTAGCCATATTTTGCTGCAAATTTAACCCAACTTATCTGTTTAATATATAAACTATGTGTTGATTTTATTATAAAAATTATTTATGTGTCTTTAAATAATTAGTATTCGATCAATTAATCTGAAAGGAAAAATATCATGTGGGTAGAAATAGCAGTATTGGTTGCCTTAGTGTGGTACTTCCAAAATCAATAAATCATTATTGGGTTACGTGAAGTTATTCAGCATAACCCTCGTTGTACACTTTGGAATTGAAGTGTGAGATGAGGGTTGGCACGACGTCTTGTGTTTTTGTTTTGAAATTTGGATATCGCACACATCAAGTGGACGTGTGCTCTTTTTCAGGATCGTTAAATAAAAATCCAAGGTCGATTAATGGATAATAGATTAAAGATTTGTTTGAACTATTAAACAAATAGTTGATTTTTATGTGGCATATCTTAATGTACATCTCGATTGAGATTTATAAAAAAGACGTAAATCAAAAAGTTCAAAGAAACATAAACCGAAGGGAGAAAAAAAATGTTAGTTATTTTAGTAGGCGGATTCCTAGCACTTTATTGGTTAAATCAACAGTAGTTGATAAATAGACTAATAAAAAATTAACCCCCCCGTCTACACGTTCAGTATGGTGTAAGCGGGAGGTGGTTGTGCGCTATTTATACGTTTTTGAGTCCTTGATTTTTGTACTTCCATCACTATTTTAGTTATTAATTAATTTTAATACAAAATTTTTTTGTATATAATTTAATTACCATTTGTTAAATAAATTTAACTAATTAAAGGAGTAATTTATGGAATGGGCAATAGCACTTGCTGTTGTTGGGTACTTGTACTGGACAACAACGCAGTAAGTAGTTTTTTTATATAAATAAACTCAGTGGTCGGTGTTGACATGACTAATATTTATTCAGGTAACACCGACCGTATAGTTTCACTGTTTAAAGAGTATTCGGTCTCTGATTTTCCCGTTTTGTGTGGTCAAAAGGTTAATGTTGTGTCCACCAGATTGCTACAACGGCCACCGCTAGAACTGCCCAAACCATATAATTCTACTTCCTTTCTTTTTCTTATAAATTTAATTTGTAATTTATTCCAAGTACTGGAGCGTATCATTTTTTGATTATGTTAGCCAACTCTTCTAATTCCAATTATTTTTAGATTTGCCGTTTTATAAATTCTATCAATTGTTGTTTTAATAGGCATAACAACAACTTTTTTTAGTGGTCCATAGGCGTGAATTAACTTGCTCTTCGAAACAATTACAGCTACATGTCCCTTCCAAAAAATTAAGTCATTTTTTTTCATATTGTTTAGTTTAATTTTTTTTTTAAAGTATTTAATTTGATCTTTGGTATCTCTTGGACAGAATTTGTTATTATAATTAAGAAATAGTTGAATTAATCCCGAACAATCAACTCCACCAAAATATTTACCCCCCCATTTATACTTTGTATTAACGAATTTTTTTATATTACGGAAAGGATCTTTTCTTATAGAATTTATCTTTTCCAAATCATTTTTTTTGATCCAAAAATGATCAAATTTATAGAATTTATCTTTTTTTTCTAAAACTTTTATTTTCGATCCAAAACTAAGTTTTTTTTTGATTTTGTATTTAATGCTCGGTTTTGAGTAGAGTGCCGCGAATACACAACAAACTTTATGTGTATTTTTTTGATTATGTAGGAATGTTTTATTTTTTATATATCCTTTGTAATTGTCTTTATCATTTTTAATTTTTATCCACTTTTTAACCTTTTTTAATTTTTTAAAAGTATCACCATATAAGAGCTGCGTAACAACTCTTGATCTAACGTTATTCTTTTTATAGACGTTTATAACCGAGGCGCAACTTCTCACTGCAATTTAAGTTTATTTCGAATAAACCACAAACAAACCAAAGAAGGTATTACCATAACTGTAGTTATTACAAAAAAGACTGCCCATGGATTTTCTACACTTGGGATTGATAAGGAAAATCTGCTAAATAAAATTAAATCTGTTCCCTTTTCTAGCGTATCAACCATCCATCCAGAAGAACCCGCTAACGTAGTTCTACCAAGAGTACCTATCGATGCAAGTAACGCATACTGAGTTGCTGTATATGTTCTATCCACCAATAGCGAGATGAAAGCAACAAAAGCGACCGTTGCAAATGCTGCCGCAATATCATCTAATAAAACAGCAGTTGCAAAAAGCCACTCAGATTTTCCAGACCAGGCAAGAGCTGCAAATAAAAGATTTGTTCCTGCCATTAATATTCCAGAGACAAACATTGCTTTTATCACTCCAGAACGTATCGCAAACAAACCTCCAAGAAGTGTGAATACAACTGTGGTAATCCAACCTATACCTTTAGAATAAAGAGCTATATCGCCTTTAGAAAAACCAATCTCTTTGTAAAAAACAATGGACATACGTCCAAGAAAAGCTTCACCTATTTTAAATAGAAAAACAAATCCGAGAATATACAAAGCAATTTTAAAACCATTACGTTTAAAGAAACTTAAAATAGGACCAGCAATTGTTCCGCTGATCCAAGCAATTGTTTTTGCAATAACACTAGAAGATCCTAACTTTTCTTCTATCATTTGATCAGTTTGTCTTTGGGCCATTTGTCTTTCAGTTGGCTGTTGTTCATGAACAAACATTAAGCCGATGTTGCAAGCAATCACGATTATTCCAAGAATCAAAAAAGTAGTTTGCCAATAATTTTCAATTCCTGCATTTTGAAAATATTCCGCGGCATTTAGCGCAACAACTCCACCTAATTTATATCCGGTCCACCATCCAACGACTGCCATAGCCGCACCTGCCTGCATAGATGTTCCTTCATTTTCTCCAATTTGTTCAATTCTTAATGCATCCACGGTTATGTCTTGGGTTGCTGAAGCCATAGCAATAACTAGACCAATTGCAATTACCGCCCAGAGATTTGCTGTTGGATCAATTGTACTCCAACATACTAAGCTAACTAAAATAATAAATTGCATGCTCACAATCCAAGTACGACGATGACCGAGATGATGACTGATTTTATCTAACCCTGAAAAAAGATCAGTTTTTAAAAATAATATACCAATAAGACCTATAATTATTGGCAAAAATAAAGAAATCATTGGCGAAAGAAAGAAAAAAATGTTTACTCCCAAAACATAAACAAAAACATCAACTGCTGAAAATGCAATCAAAATAAAGCCAATTATTTGTGTTAATTTATTTATTCTATCAATTATTGGCGCCCATAAATAATTAATAGCATAAACACCAAATATCAGACCAGCCCAACCAATTGTACTGCGACTAAGACCATCTTCCTTAAGCCAAAGACTCAAACTACTTCCAATAAGCACCCAAGGAAAACCACTTATAATTCCAAGCAAAAGAATCCGAACCATTCTTCTATCTAAATAAATAGAAAATGTTTCTGATAATGTTTGTTTTTTAACTATTTTCA
>Ga0187827_10002422_pt1 | contig 25622 bp, 12 predicted proteins | sample ETNtaG_39_FD_167969 | JGI IMG/M metagenome (GOLD analysis project Ga0187827, IMG submission 167969) | Marine microbial and viral communities from oxygen minimum zone, Eastern Pacific Ocean - ETNP2014_SV_150_PacBio MetaG (Illumina Assembly) | ecosystem: Environmental > Aquatic > Marine > Hypoxic... | reverse complement strand
TGTTCGCCCTGGCCGGATTGCCCTTGCTGGGATTGCGCCTGTTCGCCCTGGCCGGATTGCCCTTGCTGGGATTGCGCCTGTTCGCCCTGGCCGGATTGCCCTTGCTGGGAGGCTTCCGCTTGCTGACCCTCACCGGCCTGAGCTTGCTGACCCGCCTGCTGCGATTCTTGACCCTGAGCCTGCTGCTGAGTCTGTTGATCCTGTTGTCCGGCCTGCTGCTGAGCTTGCTGACCTGCCTGCTGCGCGTCTTGACCTTGAGCCTGCTGCGGATCCTGGCCCTGCTGTTGAGCCTGCTGGTCTTGCCCTTGAGCCTGCTGCTGAGCCTGTTGACCCGCCTGCTGCTCCTGGCCCTGAGCCTGTTGACCCGCTTGCTGCTCCTGGCCCTGAGCTTGTTGACCCGCCTGCTGCGGGTCTTGGCCCTGCTGCTGTTGGGCCTGTTGGCCCGCCTGCTGCTCTTGACCCTGAGCCTGCTGCTGAGCCTGTTGGTCCGCCTGCTGCTCTTGGCCCTGAGCCTGCTGACCCGCTTGCTGCGGTTCCTGACCCTGAGCTTGTTGACCCGCCTGCTGCTGGTCTTGGCCCTGGGCCTGCTGTTGAGCCTGCTGACCCGCCTGCTGCGGGTCCTGCTGTTGACCCGCCTGCTGCTGGTCTTGGCCCTGCTGCTGTTGAGCCTGCTGACCCGCCTGCTGCTCTTGACCCTGAGCCTGCTGCTGAGCTTGTTGGCCCGTCTGCTGCTCTTGACCCTGAGTCTGCTGCTGAGCCTGTTGCGGGTCCTGACCCTGATCCTGCTGTTGAGCCTGTTGACCCGCCTGTTGCGGGTCCTGATCCTGAGCCTGCTGTTGCGCAGGATCCGAGCTCGACTGCCCGGGCTGCTGTGACTGCTGGGGCTCCTGCTCCGCGGGCTGCTGCTGGCGTTCCCCTTGATTGGCTGCGTTCTGGCCCTGATCCTGTTCCGAGTCCAATCGGGCCAGTTGCCGGTCTGCCTCTGCGGCACCTCTGGCGGCCTTCTCAAATTCTTCCAGCGCCTTCTGGGCATCCTCCTGAGTCTGCTGCGCCAAGCCAAGTGCTTCAGCCTTTTCCTGGAGGCCCTGCACTGATTCTGCAAGCTCTTCGGTCTCCTCGGCGAGCCGTTTCTGCAGCTCCGCAAGAACGGATTCCAGATCATCTCGCTCGATGGCCTCCAACTGTCTTTCTACTTGCTCCTGCTTCCCGGCCAGCCCGGCCATATCCTCCTTCATGTCAGTCGGGTTCCTGGATGCCTGTTCCCCGGCCTCGCCCTGCGGCGGATTCTGGGGAGACTGCTGCTGCGCGCCCGGCTGGCTCTCCGCCTGCTGCTGCCCGGCAAACTGCTCCATCTCCTGCCGGGCTTCTTTTGCCCCCTTGACGGCTGCGCCCAACTGCTGCTCCTGGAGCTTGCCGACGACGTCCTTGAGTCTGTCTTTGATATCTTCGATTTTTTTGCGCTTCTCCTGGTCGCTTTCTCCCTTTTCCAGCTCGCCGCTTTCCATCGCAATTTCGGACTCTTTTTTCGCGACCGCTTCCGTGAGTTTTTCCCGCACTTCCTCCCGTTTGCCCGGTTGCTGGAGGTCTCTCAACATCTCTTGAAGGCGTTTCTGTTCCTCGGCCAACTTGTTGGCTGCTGCGGAAAGTTTCTCTGCCGTCTCCTGGTCCTTCCTCATCTGTTTCTCGAGGGCCTCCGGATCCTCTTTGACCATCTCTGCCAGGTCCTTGGCGATTTTCTCCTGTTCCTTCTTCCATTCTTCCAGCGCCTTTTCGTCGTCCTGCCGGGCTATTTCTTGGGCCTCTTCTTTGAGCTCCTCCTGGCGCTCTGAAAGGTCTTTCAGCGCGGCGACTGTCTTGCGACCTTCTTCTGCCCGCTTCGCCAGCATTTCACTCTCGTGGTCGAGCTGAATGGTGATCACCTGGCTGAGGCCGGTCTGTGGCCCGCCCAGCTCTTTCGGCAGATTGTCTAAGACTTTCAGGAGCACTTTGACCTGACGGGCCCGGCTGAGGGGAAGCTCGCCAAGATTCAGTCTCGCCTGCCCCTGCCAGATACCTTCCTCCTCAGCCCGGACGGGAAGCGGCTGCCCTTCGGCCTGCATCTCACCGCGATCGATCCCTACCATCATGACAAGACGGGCGATGCCAAAGTCGTCCCGGGCGACGCCGTGTATATCCAGCGCTTCAGAGGGTCTGAGTTTCAGGGTTCTTGACTGTGGCTCGACAATCTGCACGGAAGGCAATCGATCGGCGATGGCTTTCAGGCCATACTCTTTTTCTTCATTCTGGATGCCATGTTCTTCCTTGAGTCTGATCGACCAGGTACCTGCCGTGCCGGGCCTCAATTTGAGATTCCAGGAGGCGACGGGCTTGTCTTCTTTCTCTGCGAATCTGGGCTCGGCCGTTTTTTGGCCGTTGAGCAGCAGAAAGGCATCTGCCGCTCGGTTCAAGGTGGCGGCAATAGTGACCCCCGTGCCCGCGATGGCCGAGATACCAGCGTTCGAAAGGGCGACTGTTCTGTCAGGCAGGCCGGTGTATTTCGGGTAATCATAGCTGACAGCGATGCTCTCGATTTCCGGCTTTTCGATGACGTTGACGGTGTAGTAACCGCTGAGGGCGCTGCCGCACTTGACCCGGTAACGGAAGCTCTCTGTAACAGACGGGAAGCGGATGCTGAATCGAGATTTCTCATCGTCGCTGGCCGCCGTTCGGCTCATCCGTTCGCGGGTCTCGATTCCGTCTGGATTCTTCTTGAAGAATTCGGCGCGTCCGATGCGCGGGTCGGGGACGGCCAATTCAATCTCGACGGATTCCCCGGCGGCGGTATTGATGTCGCCTGGCGTCACATCCAGGGAAAGGCCCTGGATGTTGCCGACTTCCACCACAGGTATGAGCACCCGGACGAAGAGGCGGGTCGTATGGCTGGGCCAGATGGCAAACAGCAGCAGCAGAACGAGTGCGCCGGCCGCAGCCGTTATCATGTAGGGCCGGGCTGACCTCAAAGTAAACTCCCGGTCCGGATTCACCTTCCCGGCATCAACAACCGCTTCTTTGACGAGCGCATCGATGAGTTGCTCGGACCCGCGCAACGGTCCGCCGTCGCCGCTGAGTTGGACCGCTGAGCTGATACGCTCTTCCAACTCAGGGTGCCGAGTCTCGATGAGTCTGGCGATGCGAGTGATGGAGTACCGGCGCGTCAAGGGCCGGTAAAGAAAATGGTAAGCCGCGCACGAAGAAAGCAGCGCCCAGGACAGGAAAATGAGCCAGCGTAGACCGCCGGAGAAAATGGTGACAACCGCATCCAGCCCCATCGCAACGAGGATGGTTATCAGCATGACCGCTGCCACGGCCAGCCCACCCCGTATCCAGACCACCCTACGGACCCGGATGACGAGGTCGTGCAGCTTACCGACGATGGGATCGGGAATTCCTTCGGGGATGTGATCGAAAGAGCGCATAGGAGGTTAGGGATTTACTTCGGAAATTCTGCGTGGTGCCCATGTACACCTCTTAATCTCTATCTCAATCGCTCTTAATCTTCTGGCTGCATGGAGATTAAGAACGATTGAGATAAAGATTAAGAGCCTAAGACATCATCTTCGGTTGTGGCCGAAGGCTGCCGTAGGAAGTCGGGCGCGGGAAAACGAATCTTACAGTGTAAGTCTCTGTCTATCTACGAAAGGGGTCTCAGAAACTCAGTCAGCTTTTCCTTGGCCCAAGAGAGGGGAAGCTGCTTCGAATGCGCGCCTGAATGATGAAAAACAATGAGAGGCGCTTTCTCTGTCTTGCTAGGATTGGTCACCTGATGGTTGGTCACGGAGTGGCCTGCGTAATCAGCCGGCCCATTATTCAGTGGAATTCACGATCACTATTCGAGAAAAGCCCATGATATTTATCAAGCGAGTCGTACTTACCATTGCTCTCGCCTCGATGGCATACGTACCCCGTACGGTAAACGCGCAGGCGCCCCGGAAAGTCGACTGGTTCAGAATCGTCTCTGAAAAGGAAGCTATCCTTTTCAAACCGGGGGAGACGGCAGGCGTGAAGGTCTCGATCAAGAAGGGCAGCGGCGAATCGCTGACGTGGCAGGTCGTGAGCCGATCTGAGGAAACAGTTGCTGCGTCCAAGCAGCCTATTCGGCTTTCCGCGGATCGGGACACGGCTTTCGAAATCGCTGCGGGAAAACTGCCGGAGGGATTTTACGTGGCTCGCCTGAGGGTCATGAACGGCGGTGAGATGAGTCGTATCGGCATCGTGCCCATCGGGGTCTTCGGCCCGCTGCCAAAACCGGATGCGGTCGAGAGCCTTCGCGAACCCTTCTTCCCCTTCGGGGTCTACGACAAGTACATCCTCAACCGTGATCCGGTCATTCAACTGACGTACCTCCACGCGGTCTGCCGGCGGCTGCGGGATGCCGGCCTGAACACCATCACCAGCGGCAATACGCTTCTACCGCCGACCGTAAAGCAGCTCGACGTGGCGCATCAGTACGGCATCCGCGTCATGGTGCGGCTGGATTGGACCCGCGATGAGCGAGTGCTGCGCCACCCGGCCGTGCTGGCGCTCATGTACGGTGACGAGCCGTCGGCCAGTAAGCTGGAGCAGTACAAGAAAACTTACGCCAGCATCCAGGCCAGCTATCCGGAGAAGCCGCTGCTGACCTGCGTGATCGGCGACGGTATCGGCATGGGCGGCAAGGCTGACCCGCTGCGCGTCTGGCCGGAGCTTCAGCCCCGTGTCCGGCTGGTGCGCTTCTATCCCATTCGCAAAACGAACTACGGCACCCTGCGCCATCGGGTTATCGCCGGCTACCTGCCCGTCAGCGCCACCTTTCGGCTGATCGACACGCACGCACGCGGGCCGTGGTGGTTTGTCCCGCCAGCCTTCGGCCAGAATGCCACCGACCTTCGCCCGGAGCCCTACTGGCGAAACCCGACCGGCGGTGAGCTGAAGGCCCTGGTTCACCTGGCGCTCGCCTACGGAGCAAAAGGAATCATCGCCTGGCCGTTTCAAACGCACATGGGCGGCGAGGCGAATCTCTCTCCGGCCCTGGTCACCCAGGACACACTTGCTGCGCAGGACGATAAATTTGCCGCTTACTCCGAGCTGGCCCGCTGGGTCACAAAAGCCAAACGGCATCTCCTCGACATGAAGTTCGGCGGCATCGAGGCCACCGCCGACCGGGTGGAAATCGAAGTCGTCCCAAGAGTCACATCCGACGACCGTAAGCTGCTCTACCTGGTCAACCGTGACGGCAACCATGCGATTGAAACAACGGTCGAGTTCCTCGGCGCGCAAGTGGATTCAGTCACGGATCTGGTCAGCAGCGAAACGATTGTGGCGAAGGTCATCGACGGCCGGCTGAAGGTCCGCACGAGCCTGGGGCCGGGCCAAGGCCGACTCTGGGAAATCAAGGTCCTGAACGGCCCCGTGCCGGAGAAGCGCATCGACCCTGACGCGCTCCAGACCTTCAAGGACAAGATGCTCCGGCCTTACGGAAGGGAGCGGACGATCTACAAGCTCCTGCAGCCCCTGCCGCTCTGGTGGCGTTTTAGGATTGATGAGTCAAAGACTGGCGAACGGCTGGGCTGGGGCAAAGCGGAATTCGTGGATTCCGCCTGGCCCTATCTGCGGGTCGGCCGGTTCTGGGATCGGCAGGGAATCCGGCTGAGCGGCGTCGGATGGTACCGCTGTACCTTTACACCCAGTTGGTCGGCAAGAAAATCCCGGCGGGCGGTTCTGTTCTTCGAAGCGGTCGACGAATCGGCCTGGGTCTATCTCAACGGCGCGCTGATTGGAACGCACTCGCCCGACAGCATCGAAGGCTGGAATCAGAGCTTTGCCGTGAAGGTGGCGGGCAAGCTCAAAAGGGGCGGGAACGTGCTTGCGGTGCGGGTGCTCAATCGCAAGGCGGCAGGCGGAATCTACGGAAAGGTCGCCCTGGCCACACCAACGGATCAGAAGAAGCCGGAGTTTCTACCGCTCTGGTAAGGAGCGAACTTTACCGGCCAGGAAAAGGACCGCGGATGAAGAGGACCGCGGATCTTTCGGTTCTGATATCTGCGGTACTCTTATCCGCGGTCCTCTTCATCCGCGGTCCTTTCTGGGGTTGCGACCGAAAGGCCGCCTTAAGAAACCAGCTCAAGTCAATCCGGCGCGTTTTCGGAGTATCCATTCGGCACTGACTGCCAGTACCATCAGTATCAGCAGGGACCATCCGTCCCACAGTGAGAGGTCGCGGCGCGCCATGATCGTTTCGTTGCCCGGGCCGAAATGTGCCAGGAGGGAATCCGCCTCGTCCGGGGTGGTGACGGAACCGCCGGTGAGGCTTGCGAGCCTGGACGGGATGCTCCGGTCCGCTGAGAGCTCCGCCAGTTCCACCGGGTCGCGGGTCGTGACGACCATGAACTCGGTTTCAACTTGGTCGACTCTTCGGCCTCCTCGTTTTCTCAGAATCCTGGCCGCCGCGCTGCTCTCCAACTGGAGCCGGTAGCGGCCGGGATCGGCGATGGGATTCAGGACGGTCTGGTAGATTCCGTTCGAGTCCTTCCGGAATTCGAGCCGTTTGCGCATGACCCGATCTTCGCCGAGGTAGACGTCAGCCCAGGCCCTCTCGTCGGGCAGGGGCTTCTGGTCCGTGTCGAGGAGCTTCGCGCGGACGATGATCGGCTCTTCGGCGGTATAGGTAAGGCGGTCGGAGCCGATGCGGACACGCTGGGTTCCGGCGCGCAGGTTCTCAATCGTTCCCCAGCGCATGACCTGGCCCCAGAACCGGTGGTGGTAAGTATCACCGATGCGATATCGAAGCCGCCAGGTGCGGTCGAAGTTCAGCATGACCACTCCGCCGGCCGCATATTTCTGAATGACAATAAGAGGGTTCTCCTTCATATATTTTTTTCGGAGCGCCAGCTTTCGTGCCGAGCCCTGGATGGTCTCGACGGCTTCATCGGAATCGACACTTCTGCCTCTCAGCGATTCTGCGTAAGCGAGGACTGTCGCGCCTTCTTTGGCCTCAATATCGTTATGCCGCCAGAGCAGGAGAGGCAGCCCGGTCCAGATCTGGGCGTTCTCTGTCGAACTGGTTGATTGCTGCATGATGCTGTGGTGCCTGCCCTCCGGGGTGAGCATGAGCCTGTATGCAGGTTCCGGCGCCTCGAAATAACGATTCCTCTTGCGGGTGTACCGGATGGGCAACATGTCCTTGAGGCCGCCATCAGTAAACGCATGCGGCATGTAGCGGGGCCCGGCGATGAGCACGAGGAGCGCGCCCCGTTCGGCAACGCAGCGTTGAATGATTTTCATCGTCTCCGCTCCGATCACGCCGGGCGAAACGTCGCCCAGGATGATGGCATCGAACTTGAGCCATTCCCTTTCATTCCCGGGCAAATGAGTGGCTTCCGCATCACCAAACTTGCGGGAGGCGGAGGCGTAGACTGTCCGCTCTCTTTCCTCTCCTTCGATGGTCTCCCGCTTCAGGAGCACATACTGCAAGTGAATAGACTTGTCGCGGCCGTAAAACAAATTGCGCAGGTAGCGGTATTCCCAGCGGGGGCGCGTATCCACGAGCAGGACGTTTGTTCGATCGTCGGAGACCGCGACATCGAAGGCCCAGTGGTTGTTGCGCTCCGTCAACTCTCCTTCCACGGGCTCGACTTCGAGGGAGTAACGGAAAATCCCTTCTCCTTCCGGGGTGTCCGAAAAGCGCAGTTGTTTCCGGTGCTCGTCTTCGGGAACGTCGATGATCTTTTCATCAATCGGCTTCCCCTGGCGCATCAGCTTCACTTTGAGCTTCTGTCCCCGGAGACGGTCCGCTTTCAGCTCGGTCCTGACGCTCATCCGTTCGCCCAGAAAAATGGATTCCGGCGCCTTGAGGCTCATGAGCGAGGCGTCCTTCGGACCGCGGCTGGCCCCCATGATAACGGAACAGACGGGCGAGCCCTGCATGCCCAACCGTTTCGCCACGTCTTCGAGGCTCTTTTCACCGTTGTGGCGGCCGTCGGTGAGCAGCAGGATGCCGGCCAGGTTTTCCGGCGGCACGTCCTCGAGCGCTTTTTCCAGCGCACCGGCCAGATCCGTCTTCTGCCGGAACGACGCAACATCCGAGTCTTGCTCCTGCTTCTTTTCGTGTTCAGGATTCGTGGACTGTTGTCCGGCGGGATGTTCTTTTACTGCCGGTGTCTGTTTTTTGGGGGTCTGTTTCTTCTCTCCCCTCTTGGCCCACTCGCTGACGACCGCGTCCACGGGACGGCTCGCGAAACGTACCAGTTTGAGATGGTACTTCTCTTCCACCTGGCTGAGGATGCCCGGCCGGCCCCTGTGCTTCCGGGTCAGCAGGTCGCGGGCGATGGCAGCCCGCGTCTTTTTCGCTATGGCGTCGATCTCTTGCCGGTCTTTTTCATTCAGCGTGTTCCATACAAACTGGTCCGCAGCGCTGGCGGAATCCGGGATTGATGTGAGCAGCTTCTCCAGGTGAAGTTCGCTCGTCTCGAAGTGTTTCAGCACAGCCGAGACCGTGTCCGATGCCTTTTTGCCTTTCGCTCCGAGCAGCTTTGCGGCGCCGGTGAATTCCTCCTCGAGCCTTTTCAGGTTTGTTGCGAGATCGTTCAGTCTGCGGCGGGTGCCCGCGTCGAATGGATGTTTTTTCACTGCCGCGAGAATCTTCTTTGACTCAGCAGCAAGTTTGCCGGCCGATCCCGTGAGAAATTTTGACAGGCCCTCTCGGCTCTTCGACAGGCCCGTCTTCAATCCTTCGGGGCCGGCCTTGCCCGTACGTTTCATAGCCACGTTCTCCTGGCGGAATTGGCGCCCGATCTGGCCGACCAGCGCGTTCAGGCCGCGCAGGGAGAAGTAATTCCTCACCGACTTTACCTCGTAGAGTCTTGCCAATCGGACCTTGTCCGCGGGACGGAGCTCAGCGTCCCGAAAGTGCATGGAGGCCGAATCATCGAGCAGCACCACCACGTATCGGTCCATCTCTTTTTCGACCTCGCGGCTGAGGATGGGCTGGAGGAACATGAAAAGGGCCAGGACAACCAACAGGACCCGGAGCGAGACAAGAATGAGGCCGGTCCGCTTTTCCACTGACTTCCGTTCCAGGCCATAGAGCCAGACGGTAATCTCAACCGCGGCCCCGCCGAGAAGGGCGATGAACCAAAGCGACCAGCTCGCTGCCAGCAGAAGCGCGCGCCCAAGGAACTGAAAGATGGCCCAGAAGAAGAAGGTCCCCACGAGGGCTCGGGCTGCCATCAGCAGCCAGTGCGCGTTGTCGCCCAGCCGGCTCTGCAAGCTCCGCCGAGGGCCCGGGAAATGCAGCCCCACCCACGCGGCCAGCAGGAACAGAGCCAGAGCCAGGATGGCCACTGCCGGTATGCTCGAGGAAAGAAGGTCTGGTCTATGGTGATCCATGGGACCGGGGTGGGTGTCGGGTGTCGGGTTTCAGGTGTCGGGGGTGTCGGGGGTTGAGTTTCAGGTGGTGTCGGGTGTCGGTTTTTGGGTTTCAGACTTCGGATTGGTCAGATCGGTCAGATCACCGGACCTCTTTCCCGATCACATCAGTTACTCTTAACAATTCGTTCCAGTTGTTCTTGAAACTGCTCCGAAGGCTTCATCCGATCATCGAATTCAACTTCTACTTTCTGGCCGGTCTTGCGCTGGTGTGCTATCCACCGGGTAAGGGCCACCTCGCCCAGCAACAGAAGAAAAGCCCCGGTCGCGAGATATCTCCACAGTTCCTTGCCCGTGGACTGCCCGGCGAGGGCGGCCTGCAGCTTTTCGGTGTCGGCAACGGGAACGATGCCGGCAATGTTGCCCAGGGCCTCCAGGTCCGCTTCGGTCAGTCTGTCCACGCGGCTTTCATCGACGTCGGGAGTCACCGTGAAGGGCACGGTACCATCTTCGCCCACCAGGTTTGAGAGCTTCTTTCGCTGGTCACCCTGGGGAATCGTCAAGTGGTAAAGGCCGGGCGGCAGATTCCCGCTGATTCGGGCGACCAGTCCGTCCAGGCCCTCCACCAGTACGGCCTTGTGACTGCTGCCGTCCGGTCCTTTGACGGTTGCATCTGTTTTGGGGGCCAATGAGAAGTCTGCACCGGCAACGGAGAGCCGGCTGGCAGGAATGATTTCCCGGACCTGGGATTTGCTCGACCAGTAGAGGTCCAGAAGCGCCGCGGCATTATTTTCAACGTACTCCACGCGAAACTGGTACCTCTGCCCGGCCTTGAGCTGGATTTTGTCTGCCTTGTTTCTGTTAACCACCTGCTTGCGGCCGACCCAGACATTGGCGATGTAATCGGTCTTGACTTCAAACGTGTAGGTTTCGGTGTATCGGGGAAAGATGGAGCCGGACCACCGGACGCTGAAATTATCGGCCGGCATGCCTTTCATGGGCGCGCCATTGGCCCAGTGGAACTGGATGACCGGGTCCGCCCGTGAAGCGAAGAAGCGGCGAAAATTCTGGTCCCTGAAGTAATCACCTTTCAGGCCGCGCAAGGGCGAAGAAACCGCGCCGCCCGTGAGCCGTAGCGAAAGAGCTGGCGAGGGGGGCACATTAAGGGTCGCGCTCGACGGATCCGACAGGTAGAAAACCACCTCATGCACCAGCGGCAGAAAGGCATGGCGGCTGGCCACGTTGCTGCCGTGCGCGTCCAGGGAATGGGACATCAGCAAGACGATGCCCCGGCCCAGCTTCCGCTCGGCAAGCAGGGGATCGCTGTTGCTGAGTCTGCCGCCGATACTCACACTCCGGTCCGTGTTGGCGTCGTCGAGCTTCCAGTAGGCGGAAACCTGGAGAGAAGAAATGTCGCTCCGGCTCTTGTCCGCGATGAGCCGCAGCGCATGATGGGAAAACGTGGTGAGAGAGGGTTGAAGGCCGTCCTTGAGGAGGACCCGCTTTTTCAGAATGGACGGCAGCACGGGCTGGTCTTCACCATGTTTCCACTCGTTATAAAACTTGGAGTTGGCGGCTTCACCGGGTGCAATGAGGAGGCCGCCCCCACTGTTCACGAAAGCGGCGATCCGCTCAGCGACGTCGGCGTGGAGACTGGGCACATCTGCCAGAATGATGACGTCGTAAGGACTGAAGTCGCGGCCCGCCAGCCGATCGTATTCGGCCATCACGGGATCGATCAGGTAATCCATCCTTTCACCCTCGACTGTCTGGACCGCGGCGCCTGGCGCCAGGGCCAGGCCGATCAGAGCGCCGGTTCGGTCGAGAAAGCGCGCACTGGGTTTTCCGTTAACGATGAGGGCTCGCAGCTTCCCGATGACAGCGGTCGCGGTCTCGAGCCGGTTGTCTGTTGGGATTTCGTCGTCAACGAGCATCCTGGCGGCCACCACGTGGGCCCCCGGCTTCTCGAAGTGATGGAGGAAGCGAACCGTTTCTGATGAGCCCGGGATGATCTGGCCGATGGTCTCATCCTTCAGGTTCCGGCCGCCGACGGTAAGCTCGACCCCCGAAGGAGTGATGGCCTCCGTGCCCGTGTTTTCGATGCGGACGTTGATGGTCACCTCACGATCTGTGCCGATGATGTCCCGGCTGAAAGTGATGCCGGCCACCGATGCGTTGCGCGATTCCAGCGGCATCTCGATCTGTCTCACCAGGACCAACGGCGGCGCGGGCAGGCCCTCGAAGGTGTCCTTCACGAACTGCCAGCGCCAGGTATTCTCTTTGTCCCAGCCGACCTTCTGGCCGTCCGTGATGATGACGATCTGTTTGTTCGGGTTGAAGCCTTCCGAGAGAGAGACACCTGCAGCGGTCATGGCATCGAGAACGTCCATTTTGCCGTGCACGGGCTCGAGCTCATCCAGGATCATAGTCAGCCGGTCGCGGTCCAGGACCGGTGCGGGCGTCAGTATTTGCGGGTGCCCACCGGCAACAATAATGGACCAGGCCGCGCCGCCGCCGGTGCTCTCGATAATGTTGCGGGCTTCGTCGGCGGCCCGTTCAAAATTCGATTTACCGTCAATGACCCGCGTCATGGAGCTGGAGCCATCAATGATGATCGCGATGTCTCGCTGCCCCGCTCCGCCGAAGCGCTTCAGGTCCAGCCATTTCGCCAGGCCGATGGACAGCCCGCTCAGCAGCACCAGCAGGAAAGCAGCGCCCAGGAGATACCGGCGATAGGTCGGATAACGCCAGAGGGCAAAAGAGACCCCGAAGGCCGTGATGGCCAGCAGCATGGCTGGCATGACGATCCACCACGGGACGCTGCTGCCCGGCGGTATGAAAGGCCTCGCCATGGCAAGCACGATAAAACTCAGGAGCAGACAGCGCGCGGCCAGCAGCAGCATCTCTTCCAGCAGTATCCGCCGTCTGCGGCTGGCCATGGAATCCAGAAGGAACTGCATCGCCCCCCACTCCATCGGGATGACGGACCTGCGGTTCAGCAGGTGCAGCACGACGGGAACGCTGATGGCGAGCAGCCCCAGCAAGAGCCATAGATTGAGGAAAAGCATGCAGGCTCACCTTCTGGCCAGGTAATTGGCCAGCGATGTATCAAAACTCTCGTTCGTGTTCAGAGGGACATAATCGGCCTTCATCTGGCCGCAGCCGGTCTCGATCTGCTCGACGAATTCACGGATGCGATCCAGGTACTGGGCGCGGACGGTTTTGGGATCGATCTGCAGGCTGCGGGAACTGGGCTCAAGATCGATAAAGTCAGTGAACTTGTTGAAAGGAAAACAGATTTCCTCATCGGCCATCACGTGGAGTACCGTCACCTGGTGATTTCGGTACCGGAAATGGTGGAGCGCGTTCACCACCTGTTCCGGGTCCCCGAAAAGATCGCTGATGATCACGACCATGCCCCTCCGATGGATGCGTTCGGCAACGTCGTGAAGCACATCGGCCACGCCTGTCTCACCGCCCGGCTCCGTGCGGACAAGGGCCTCGAGAATCTGTCGAAGCTGGGTCGCGCGGGTGCGCGCCGGGATATAATCGCGTACCTCCGTATCGAAGGTGACCAGGCCCACCGCGTCCTGCTGCCGCATGAACAGCCAGGTCATGCAGGCGGCGAGGTAGCTGGCGTATTCGAACTTCGAGAGCTTCCTGCCGTCCATTTCGGCCGCATGTTCGCCCACGTACTTCATCGAGCCGGAAGCGTCCACGACGATAGTAGCTCGGAGGTTTGTCTCATCGACGTATTGTTTGATGTAAAAGCGGTCCTGCTTGGCATACGCGTTCCAGTCGAGGTCGCGAACATCGTCTCCCGGTACGTATTGGCGGTGTTCGGCAAACTCTACGGAGGAGCCTTTGTAGGGGCTCTGATGCCGGCCCGTGACTGCCCCCTCTATGGCTGTTCGGGCCAGAAATTCCAGTCGGCCGATTTTGCTGGTCGCTTCCGAGGAAAGAAGGCGAGTATAAGCGGGCTCGTCAGCGGCCATGGGTGTTCTCGGGTGCGATGGTGTCGGGTGTCAGGTTTCGGGGTCGTCTTCCTCGTAGCCCGGAAGCTAAACGGCATCCTTGTATTTGGGTTTCAGGTGGTCCACGAGCATTCTGATGAGCTCGTCGCTGGTGACTCCCGCTGCTTCTGCGTTGAAAGTTGTGAGTACCCGGTGCCTCAGGACGGGGAGGGCGACCTTGTTGACGTCTTCGGTGGTGGCGTGAAAACGGCCTTGCAGTATCGCGCGGGCCTTGGCCGCGGTAATCAGGCTGATCCCCGCGCGGGGGCCCGCGCCCCAGGCCACCATTTCCTGGACAAAGCCCGGGGCCTCGTCCTTTTTGGGGCGGGTTGACCGGGCCAGGTCTCTTGCATAGTCGATCACATGGTCGGCCGCGGGAACCCTGCGCACCACGTCTTGAAGCGTCAGGATGTCTTTGCCGGTCAGCGCGACATCCAGCTCCGCCTTATAGTTTCCGGTGACCTGCTTGATAATCTGGCTCTCTTCGTCGGCAGTCGGGTAGTCTACGATAATGTTGAACATGAATCGGTCCAACTGCGCTTCCGGCAGCGGATAGGTCCCTTCCTGTTCAATCGGGTTCTGAGTGGCCAGAACGAAAAAAGGCTGGGGCAGCTTGTAACTTTGTTCACCCACAGTGACGCGATGTTCCTGCATTGCTTCGAGAAGCGCGGCCTGCGTCTTGGGCGGGGTTCGATTGATCTCGTCGGCAAGGACCATGTTGGCGAAAAGGGGGCCCTGAACGAAGCGAAAGAACCGTTTCCCGGAGGTCTGGTCCTCCTCGAGAATGTCAGTGCCGGTGATATCGGCCGGCATCAGGTCCGGAGTGAACTGAATTCGTTTGAAATTAAGGTCGAGGACCTGGCTGATGGTGCTCACCAGCAGCGTCTTGGCGAGGCCCGGCGCGCCGACGAGAAGGCAGTGTCCCCGGCAGAAAATGGCCATCAGCACTTCATCGATCACTTCCTGCTGCCCCACGATGACGCGAGACAACTGCTCGGTCATATCCGCGTAGGCCCGGTTCAGCTCTTGGACGATTTCGATATCGTCTTCGGATGCGAGCTGTTTGATTTCCTCCTCTCTCCGCGTCCTGGCCGCGGCCCGAACCCCCGGTGCCTCAACCATAGTTTTGGCATCGTCGGAGGCCGCCTTTACTTCTGCGGTCTTGCCCGGCCTCAGGACAACTTGGTCCCCCGTCGAGGTTTCGTCATCCGGCAGATCAGAATGTTGCTCATCCAGCTCAAAGCAGAATTTGCTCTTGCCCATGGACACGACGTCGCCGTCTTCAAGCTGGTGCACTTTTGCGCTGGCATCATTGACAAACGTGCCGTTCGAGCTGTTCAGGTCGGTGAGGGTCCAAACATCATCTTCGCAAACAATCTTCGCGTGCCGGCCTGAGACCACGTGGTCCGCCAGCCTCAGGTGGCAATCGCGATGGCGGCCAATCGTGAAGCCGCCGGCAGGCACATCCACCCGATGACCGTTGAAGGGCCCTTCAGTAAATGACAGTGTTGGCATGCTTGCGATTGCTGTTAAGTAATCAACCAGGCTCAGGACACCGGCTCGGAAATGATTTCTGGGCCTGGCAGAATCGGCCATGAGTTCTGCGGCATGTCCGAGCAGGGCATGTGCGAAACGGATGCCGGCACCTGGATTATTGGTCAGCGGCGCCGATCAAGCATTCGGATGCCGCCGCGATGTGGGGAAGCCGCGAAATTCCGGATATTGCTTTGGACCTGCTGTCAGGCTGGTAATCCAGTCGAACTGCCCCAAAACAGCAGCCTATGCATCTCTGCTTTGGATCATAGCTTGCTTTTTCTAGCATTTCTGTCATGCCCCGGTACGGTGTCACTTTCTGAATGTCCTTCGCTGCTTTTCTGTCGGAAGAGGGGATTATGTCGTACATACCTCTTCCAACCTCCTTGTCCAAAATCGAACACCCCCTTCCGCCTGCACTCCTATCCACCCATAATAGCCGCCGCAACTTCTGCACGTTCCATCGGCGGACCCACTGAAAATCATGCGCACTTGTTTGGGGCATTTAGTAAGGTTCCGCTGACTGAAAACGAACGCTACTTCGACCCGTCGGTAGCTCAAATAGGCTACGACGGCCTCTGTTAGATAGACAAATAGATAGTCAGATACTTACGGCTGACCTTTCCATGAGCGAATCGACGAGCAATCTGAAGACAGCATCCGGAGGCGTTCCATCAGAAAGCACTCCGGATGAGACCACAGAAGCTGAGTATTTCAATCCCTTCGGCTGGATTCCTCCGGCTTTGCTCGTCTGGTTCGCTATCTTTGGTCTTTACGAGGTCGCCGAGCGGACCCTTCTGACCGGTGCCAATCCTGACCTTCTCCACCTCTTGCACATCTTGCGGGGGACCGGCACGTCATTTCTGCTGGCTGGGCTGGTGGCCTGGTACATTCTGCGTCGTCGAGCCGATCGGGAGCAGGTCGCGCCGAGAACCAGAGGGCTGCGCACCATTGTGGCGGAGGGTGAGGCCCGTGAACTGATCACCCAGGAACGCTGGGTCATCCGTTTGAGGTGGGTCGCTATCGCCGGCGTCGTGGGGGTGACGCTCGTCTCTTGGCTTTCTTTCCAATTCATTTCAGACCATTCCGCTCTGGCTCTGCTGCTGATCGCAGCAGTCATGGCGGGCTACAACACTCTTTTCGCGGCCATACGGCCGACGCGTTTCACCGGGTCTCGCATGGCATTTGTTCAGGTCTTCCTCGATCTGTCTGCCCTTACACTGATGCTGTTCTTCGCCGGGGGGATACACAACCCGTTCTTTCTTTTTTACGTATTCCACATCGTGATCGCCGGTATCCTGCTGCGGAGAGGAGAAACCTACCTGGTTACGCTGGCGGCTTGTGCGCTTTTCAGTGGGATGGTGCTGCTCCAGGAATCTGCATGGGTACCGTACTATCCGCTGCACCTGGTCGAGGGGACCGAGATGCGGCTGACCACGGGCTGGATTCATACATTCGGTGTCCTGGGCGCATTCGTCGCCACCGCCTGCTGCACCGCCCATTTCACCACGACGATCATGGCTAAGCTGCGCCTGCGCGGTGAGGAGATCGTCGAAGCCAGTGAAATCCTCTCCCAGGAGAGATCGAAAACAGACAGCATCGTGCGCAGCGTTGGCGCGGGTCTTCTTGTGCTCGACCTGGAAGACAGAATTGTGTGGGCAAATGAGATCGCGCAGAGGTGGTTCGGAGATGGGCTTGTAGGCGAATCGTGCCATCGCCGCCTATGGCAGATGGAGAATCGATGCCCCAACTGCCCGGTCATGCAGACGCGTTCCTCTGGTTCAACATTCACCTGCGAGCATTCGGCTTCTGTCGGCGACCGGCGAAGATTCTTCCTGACCAGCAGCAGTCCGGTCCGATCGGCTGATGGCGAGGTGGAAAACATTCTGGTTCTCGTTCAGGACATCACGGCCATGAAGGAGATGCAGGTCCAACTTGTCCAGGCAGGCAAGATGGTCGCGGTGGGGCAACTCGCCGCCGGCATTGCCCACGAGATTAACAATCCTCTCGCGGTCGTGGCCAGCTCTTCAGAGATCCTGTCCGAACTGCAGGCGGAAAAGGATCTGGCCGACGAAGAAAAGGCGGACATTACCTCCCGCCATTTTAAGAAAATCGAAGACAATATTTACCGCTGTAAGGACATCATTCAGGGCCTTCTCGGCTTTGCCCGAAGGGAAGAAGAAGGATTTGAGCCCGTGGATCTCGTCGCCGTTCTCGATGAAACAGTGGACCTCGTGGGAGGCAGCGACCGGGCACGGCAGCGAAGTATCAACCGAGATTACCGGAGCGATGGGACTGGCTCGATGGCGCCTCTGTCGTTGACTCGAAGCCGGCCGCGGCAGATTCAGCAGGTCTTTCTGAATCTCCTTCTGAACGCGCTGGATGCCGTGGAGCCCGGTGGCCAGGTGACTCTGTCGGCCCGTCACGATGGCCAGGGCATCGAGGTGGCCGTGGCCGACAACGGCGATGGGATTCCCCCGGAGCACCTCGACCGTATTTTTGAGCCGTTCTATACCTCCAAGCCGGTCGGTAAAGGAACGGGACTTGGTCTCTATATTTCGCATCAGATTGTTGGGTCACTGCACGGCACCCTGATCCCGGAAACCAGATCGGGAGAAGGAGCGACCTTCCGTGTGTGGTTGCCGTTTGATTCCAGTAGCGGTCAGCTTCAGGTACCCTTCTCCCCAACCCCAATTGTCCACACGGAATCTGATTCATGAAGACCAGCGGAACCGTACTTCTTGTCGACGACGAAAAGGGATTCCGGGAAAACGTTGCCGAACGACTGGAACGCCGCGGCTTCAACGTGCTGCACGCCGAAGAGGCGGAATCCGCACTCAGTAGAATTGAGGATTCGGTCGTTGATGCCGCAGTGGTGGACATTCTGATGCCGGGAATGGATGGGCTGACGCTGCTGGTGAAACTGAAAGAGATCGATCCGCTCATGGAGGTCGTAATGGTCACCGGGCAGGGCTCAATCGAATCGGCCGTAGAGGCGATGCACCGGGGGGCTTTCCACTACGTCACCAAGCCGGTACGGCTGAACGAGGTGGAGATGGTATTGCGGCGAGCCATAGAGAAGACAAATTTGGCCAGGCAGAACCAGAATTACCGGGAGGACATTCGCCGGAGGCAGGCACAGTCCGCATCGCAAATCATCGCAAGCTCTTCCGCCATGCGGCGCATCATTGAAGAAACAGAGCGCCTGGCACAGATTGACGCGACAGTGCTAATCGAAGGCGAAACCGGCACTGGAAAGGAAGTGGTCGCCGAATGGATTCACCATAACAGCCCCAGAAAAGATCTGGTCTTCTCGACGCTCAACTGCGGGGCATTGGCGGAGAACCTGGTCGATGCCGAGCTGTTCGGATATGAAAAAGGCTCGTTCACCGGGGCAGGCGAGACGCGGCCGGGCATTTTTGAGGTCACCGACGGCGGCACTCTGCTCCTGGACGAGATCGGCGACATCGCGCTCAATGCTCAGGTCAGGCTGCTGCGGGTGCTCGAGCGTGGATTGCTCAGGAGAGTCGGCTCTACGCGTGAGCTTTCCGTGGATGTGCGAGTGGTCGCCAGCACGAACCGGCAACTGGATCGAGAGGTGGGGGAGGGGCGCTTCCGGGAGGACCTTTATCACCGGATCAACGTGTTTCAGCTTCGCATCCCCCCTCTGCGAGAGAGGCCCGATGACATCATCCCACTGGCCGAGCATTTTCTCTCGGGCTTAACGCTCACTGGCTCTTCAGCAAAGGAGCTCGGAGAAAGTGCACGGGACGCGCTTCAGACGTATCCCTGGCCCGGGAACGTCCGCGAGTTGGCTCACACCATGGAACGCGCCTGTTTCGCCGCCCACCTGGCCGGCACCGATGAAATCAGCCCGGAAGACCTCCGACTTCCTCTGTCGGCAGACAACGGCGGCATGCTGGTCTCCCTAGAAGAGGCCCAGGAGCGGCACATCAAAGCCGTTCTGGCGCGTCTGGATGGCAACCGAAAGAAGGCGGCCGAAGTACTCAACGTCACCGAGCGACATCTCTATCGGTTACTCAGCCGGCTCGGGACACAAGATCAGAAGCACGATTCATCCTGACAACTGTCGCTACTTTGGGTATCCCAGACCCAACAAGGCTTCGGTCATTTCTCCGATGATTGCGGGATCATCGATGGTTGCAGGCATCCGGTATTCTTCACCGTCCGCGATCTTCTTAATCGTCCCTCGCAGGATCTTGCCTGACCGCGTTTTTGGCAGCCGGGCCACGACCGTTGCCTGCTTGAAGGATGCCACGGGTCCGATCTTGTCCCGGACTCTCTGAATCAACTCTTTGACGATCTCACCATGTTCGCGGCCGACCCCGGCCTTGAGAACGGCGAAACCCACCGGAATTTCGCCCTTGAGATCATCTGCCACGCCAACGACCGCGCATTCTGCAACGTCCTGGTGCCCGGCCAGCACTTCTTCTATACCGCCCGTTGACAGGCGGTGCCCTGCCACGTTGATGATGTCATCCGTTCGGCTCATGATCCATAGATAGCCATCCTCGTCCTTATAACCGGCATCTGCTGTCGTGTAGTAACCTTCGTACATGCTCAGATAGGCGTCCTCAAAGCCCTGGTCGTTGTTCCACAATGTGGGCAGGCAGCCTGGGGGAAGGGGAAGTTTCACGACGATGTTACCGATCTCGCCAGAAGGACGTTCCCGGCCATCGGCATCCAATGCCTGAACGTCATAGCCTGGAACGGGCCTGGCGCATGAACCGGGCTTGACCTCGGATATGCCAAGACCAATGCAGTTCGCACCAACGGGCCAACCGGTTTCCGTCTGCCACCAGTGATCGATGACCGGCACGCTTAATTGTTCCTCCGCCCACAGGAGCGTGTCGGGGTCGCATCGCTCGCCGGCAAGGAAAAGAGTCTCGAAGCGAGACACGTCGTACCTGCCGATGTGTTCGCCGTTGGGGTCTTCACGCTTGATGGCCCGGAAAGCGGTCGGCGCCGTGAACATCGCTTTCACTTTGTGCTGGGAGATAACGCGCCAGAAGGCGCCAGGGTCGGGCGTACCGATAGGCTTCCCCTCATAGAGAACTGAAGTGCAGCCTTTGAAGAGCGGGCCGTAAACAATGTAAGAATGCCCCACCACCCAGCCAACGTCGGATGCAGCCCAGTACACGTCCCCGGCGTCAACGCCATAGATGTTTTTCATGCTCCAGTTGAGTGCCACCAGATGGCCGGCATTGTCGCGCACAACGCCCTTGGGGATCCCGGTTGTCCCTGAGGTATAGAGAATGTAAAGAGGATCGGTCGCAGCAACGGGCACGCATTCGACCGGTTCGGCCGCGGATGCCAGCTCCATCCAATCCAGGTCCTGGCCGGCTTTCATCTCCGCCAGTTCCTGGGGTCGCTGGAGGATGATGCACCGTTCAGGCTTTGACTTGGCGAGACTGATGGCTTCATCCAGCAGCGGCTTATACGAAATGATCCTGTCGACCTCGATACCGCAGGAAGCAGAGACGATGAGCTTGGGCTGGGCGTCATCGATGCGGGTCGCCAGTTCGTTCGCCGCGAATCCGCCAAAAACCACGGAGTGAATCGCGCCAATCCGGGCGCAGGCAAGCATGGCAATGGCCGCCTCCGGCACCATCGGCATATAGATGATGACCCGGTCTCCGTGTCGAACGCCTTGGCCAGCAAGTACGCCGGCAAAGCGCGCCACTTCGTCCAGAAGCTCACGGTAGGTAAAAACGCGGACCGTGTCGGTGACTGGGCTGTCGTAAATCAGAGCAGGCTGGTCGGCCCGGCCGTTCTCAACATGCAAATCCAGCGCATTGAAGCAACTGTTGACTTTCCCACCTGCAAACCACCGATAGTAAGGCGGGTTCGAGTCGTCAAAAACTTTGTCCCACTTCTTGTACCAATGCACTTCCTCGGCAGCTTCGGCCCAGAAACCTTCGGGATCTTCAGATGACCGTTGATAGACCTGTTCGTAAGCATCAGCCATGGTTTGAGTCCTTGAAGTTGTCGCGCCGCCGAGCGGTGAACACTCCCATTTTTCGCTGCCGAAATCAAATGCGAATCCGGACTGGCCTGCTGAATTTGCATCGCTGTCAGCCGTTAGCGGCGAAGAAGTGCGCGACACAGGTTTTGTGATGACCACAATCGGTCAGGCAGCGCCATGACCTGCAGGTCATGCTGACCTGACAATTCCGTCACCCCTGAGTGTTCAAATCGGAGGTCCGCGCCGCTGCCTGCCCCCTCCTTCAGAATGGAAGCCCTTCTAATTCAAAGGCTTGCCGGAACTTCGCGGCCACCGGTTAGAAACTTCGGCAGGCGGCATGGGACTAGCTTTGCGGGCGGTCTGCGATTTCTCCCAGCGACAATCAACCCAATTGATTAATGAAGGAGGCCATATCTCATGCCAAGCCGCAAGCCCAACATTACAGCTATGTATAGCAGCCGAATTGGCCTGAATTCGGGCAATACAGGCATCCAATGGCACCGAGTCTGGAGATTTCGTCACGTGATGAGTCCGGCTTTGGTCGCTCTCCTCTCTGGTGTTCTGTTGAGCAGTCTGGTAACGGCAGAGGAAGCCGGGAACGAAAAGAAAGGGCCACACGAAATTATCTTCAAGGACAAGTACTACCCAACTGCATTCGAGTGCAAGCCCTGTCACCCGGTCCAATTCCGCCAGTGGTCCGTGTCGCAGCATGCCTACTCGAACATGGGCCCCTTTTTCATCAGTAATGACAACATCATACAGAAACTCACTAACGGGACCGCTGGAGATACCTGTATCCGATGCCACAACCCCGTGGGAGCAAGGATGAAAGTTCTGAGCGCCACTTCCAACATGGTGCGGGAGCAGAAAGCCCTCGAGGGTATCACCTGCATCGTATGCCACCGGCGAAACAAGAGGTTCGGAAAAATCAGCGGAAGGTTTCTGCCGGAGGAGGGAGATATTTTCGGCCGCATATTCGGGCCGTCCGACAATACTGTCCAAAAGGAAACCGAGGCGGTCGCAAGCCTGTCGCTTACTACTACGCCTGACAAAAAGGGGCGCGCCATTCATGCGAGAGTTGTTAAGGATCCCTTAATGCGGCAGCCGGTATTCTGCAGCCCGTGCCACGGCGCAAGGCTGCCTAACGGGATACGCAGCGAGGAGACCTTTGACGAATATAAGACAAGCAAAGACGCAAAAAAGGGCGTTACCTGTCAAGACTGTCACATGGGCAAAGTTCCCGGCGAAAACAAAGGCTTTGACGAAGGGCCCGCGGCAATCATAGGCAACCACAAAACCAGAAACCGCCGCGTAACGAACCACTATTTTGCCGGCCCTGACTTCTCAGTCCTGCACCCCGGAATTTTTCCGCATAATCCGGACGCAGTTCAATTGGCCAATTACGAACAATGGCTGCAGTTTGACCATGAAGCAGGATGGGGGACCGATGATTTCGAGGACAACGTTGAAGATGATCACAAATTCCCCGAATTTTGGGATGACCCCGACCTGCGATTCGAGGCGAGAGAAATCGTTGACCAGAACCTCGAGCTCCTCGAATGGGCGCGGGGCCAGCGGGAGGCGATTCTAAAGGCCGGCTACAAGGTAGCGGACGTAGTCATAGAAAAGGCCACACGGCGAGCCGGACTGAAATTCAAACTGAAACTGAAGAATCCTATTGAGGCCCATAACGTGCCATCGGGATTCATCCACGAAAGGGTCGTATTCTTCCAAATCACTGTTAAGGACAGTAAAGGCAAAACAGTATTCGTCTCCGGGGACCGGGACCCGAACGGAGATCTGCGAGAGCACGCCTCCCAATATGTAATTAACGGAGAACTGCCTCTAGATACTCAACTGTTCAACCTGCAGAGCCATTTCATAATGAAACAGGCATTAGGCGGAGAAAGGTCCCAGGTTCTTGCCATACCATCCTCCCTGACGGTAACACCATTTGTCAGGCCGCCGACTAATCCTACATCCATACTAATGCATCCCAATGGGGCCCGCGTCATTAAGCGCAGTATCAGACCAGGAGGGCACCGCTGGGCACACTATAAGGTTCGCGGGAATAAACTGAATTCCGGTGAGACCTACACGTTGGAGATGAAGCTGATTGCCCAACAGGTAGCAGGTCACTTCCTTCACTCCATACGTGAAGCTGGGTTTGACTACAACTTCAGCCTGCGTGAGCTCGTCGACAGGACAGTAAAAAATAGTGTGATCGTATGGGAAGACACCAAAACTGTGAAGATTGAATAGGAGTAAGAATCAAGAGTAATCAAGAATTAATCCTCATTAACTATTCAATTCCAGGAGAAAAGATGTTCAGAAAACTAATTCCAGTGAGTCTCATTATCTCAGTAGCGTGTGCTGCCACTTTTACCACCGGGCTATTCGCAGGTGATGACGAATCAAGGTATTCGGACGAAGTGAAGGGAATGAGCAAGGATATACCCAAACGTCCGGAACCACTAATAGAACTGCTGCAGGGATATCAAAGACCGGGGCGGCTGGATTACGAAATAGAACTGCCCACCGGCATGGTTCTGTCCCCCAATCTGACCGTCTATGGCGTGTACCGAACCGGCCCTCAGGCCGTCAACAATGGGGTTGATCCAACCCGCGTCGAGTGGGTTCATGAGTTGAGCCTGTTTTCGGCCCTGACACTTACACATACGGAAAGAGTAGTGGTCGGAATGGCTCCGCTGCAAGAAGGTGGCAGCCGTTCAAAGCACATCTTTGAGCCGGATGATGAAAAAGGAACGGTAAACAAATTAAATGGTCGGATAACCTCTCTTTTCTTTGAAGGCGACCTGTCAGAAATGCTCCCCAAGCTGGATTGGGAAGGCCGAAGGCCCTTAGACTACGGGATTGCAGTTGGGCGACAGCCCGTCCTCATACAGGATGGATTCCTCATTGCAGATCTGATGGATTCCGTAGCAATTACCAGAAACACCATTCCATTCGGAAGCGCAGCATTTGGCCGACTCACATTTCTCTATGGCTGGAATGAAATCAACAGAAGCAACAACGCCGAAGTTGGCCAAACCAGTATATATGGTCTTTTCTCTGGCTTTGATCTGTACAGTTCAACTGTGGAGTTGGACACGGCCTTTCTGGATAGTACTGACGCGGCGGGTGACCAGTTCAATATTGCCCTTAGCGCGGTGCAGCCGATCATCGTGCTTGGCACCGAATTCAACACAACATTCCGTGTTGCACATTCTGCCGCGGTGGATGATGAAACTGCCCAGGCTACAGATGGCACGCTGTTTCATACCAATATTTCGTGGGCCCCGAAGACAACTCACAATATCGCGTACGTCAACGCATTCTGGGCAGTTGATCAGTACGCTCCCGCTTCCCGCAGCGTCGGCGGGCCTTTGGGACGGGCCGGACTCCTGTTTGCCGGGAATGGATTGGCAAGTGGGTCGCCCATATCGAACCTGACGAATGAAACATTTGGTGGATCTGTCGGATACCAGATGTTTCTGACGCACGACAACCGCCGCAACCTGATCCTGGAAGCAAGTGGAAAAGTGGATGACTCTCCCACCGGCTTCAGCGCTTTCGGCATTGGAGGAAAGATCTCTCAAGCCATCGGACATCACGCGCTGATCTCCGTTGACATTTTTGGAATTGAACAGGAATCAAGAGAGAACTCCTATGGCTTGCGCAGCGAGTTGACTATCAAGTTCTGAGAACCTAATCTCAGCGATTCTTGAGACCCCTCCGGTTACCGGAGGTGAATGAGGTTGCCCGGTTACCCCAAAGAATTTCGGAGATCCAGGCCATTCAGACCATTCGACCTGATTCACCTGTGTGGCAAACGCTCAGGGGTCTAGAAGAATTGCTCAATTCAGGCAAAGAAAGGTCGAATTACATGCCAGTTTTTTCTATCGCGCGCACGGCGGCTCTTGTATTAGTTTTCGCGACATTTGGGTATTCTGAGGACAGTGCAGTAAAGCCCTATAATCAGGGCGTAAAGTCCTGCCAGGATTGCCATAAGAACGTCTGTGACGATTGGGAAGAATCCAAACACTACACATCGTACCGCAAAGTCAAAAAGGATATTCGAGCCGGCAGGTATATTGGCGGGAAGACTGACAAAAAGGGGCAGAAGGACTGCGGTAATTGCCATTTTACTGTGGTACAGGCATCGCCCGATGCGAGAGCCAGGGCAAAATCAGGCCCATCATGTGAAAGCTGTCATGGCCCGTCCTCCGTGTGGGAAGATATGCACTACGATTACGGCGGCGAGAACATCAAAAAGGAGACAGAGACTCCCGAGCACAAGGCCAAGAGAATTGCTGAATCCAAGGCCGCTGGATTGATTTGGTCCACGACCATGAAGTACGACGCGGCAACTAACTGCATAAAATGTCACGGGATGGCAACACCGGATGTCAAGGTTGCTGCGTTAGAGAAGATGGTGTCGGGCGGGCACCCGGTAAACACCGACTTCGATATAATGGGCTTTTACCAGGACAAGATAGCGAGGAAGCGTTGGCCTGCCCGGTCGGACGCGGAGCTTGCCAGAATTTTTGTTGCCGGGCAGGCAGCAAAACTCGTCTCGGCATCAGGTGCCATAAAAGAGGCCACCCAAGAGGATTACAAAGCCGCTCAGATGAAACGAGCAGCCAATGCAAAGGCCGCACTGGACGCTCTGAAAAATATTCCTGAGGTGGCGGCCCTGCTTAGCTCAC
>Ga0187827_10002420_pt1 | contig 25631 bp, 23 predicted proteins | sample ETNtaG_39_FD_167969 | JGI IMG/M metagenome (GOLD analysis project Ga0187827, IMG submission 167969) | Marine microbial and viral communities from oxygen minimum zone, Eastern Pacific Ocean - ETNP2014_SV_150_PacBio MetaG (Illumina Assembly) | ecosystem: Environmental > Aquatic > Marine > Hypoxic... | reverse complement strand
TTTTGGCTGTAGCGATTAAAGCAAATGAGGTTTCAGGCGGTTCAATTCGGGTTTGGCCTTTGAGAATAACAATTGCCCTTGGTGTGGCGATTGGTATTGCACTTGGAAGTTATCGAATTGTTGTTGGTCTACCTCTTCATTACTTTATTATTACTGGCTATGGGGTAGTAATCATACAAACTTATTTCGCCCCGAAGCAAATTATTGCACTAGCTTACGACAGCGGTGGCGTCACAACTTCAAGTGTTACCGTGCCTTTGATAGCAGCTTTGGGGCTTGGCCTAGCAAGTACAATTGAAGGTAGAAACCCACTCATTGATGGATTTGGACTAATTGCCTTTGCAAGTCTATTTCCTATTATGGGAGTTTTAGCTTACGCTCAACTTAAACAATTAATAAATAAGTAAGGAGAAAAAAATGCACTTTAAATTAATAATCGCTTTTGTTGATAGTAGCAAAACCGATAAAATCTTATCTGCTGCTCGCGAACAAGGAGCGACAGGATCAACTGTTATTTCTCAAGCAAGAGGAGAAGGTGTTCATGATGAAAGAACCTTTTTGGGCTTACATATAGAAACACAAAGAGATGTTTTATTTCTTTTAGTAGAGCAATTTAATGCTCGAAAAATTCTTGAAACTGTCAACGATGTAGGCGCCTTTGATAAGACTTCACATGAAGGTATCGCCTTTCAAATTGACGTTGAAGATGCGGTCGGTGTGATGCATCAAATTGAAGTACTAAGTAAAAATATAGAGGAGGAAATATGAAATCTGAAGTATTAGTAAAAGATGTAATGTGGAGTGAGGTAGATATTATTGACCGCAAGACCACGGTCCAAGCTGCACTCAACACAATGCAATATAAAAAAACCAAAATGCTGATTGTTGATAAGGCTCACGAGCACGACGAATATGGAGTTGTCTTGATTGCTGATATTGCTAGAAAGGTTATTGCTCTTAATAAATCTTTAGAAAGGATTAACGTTTATGAGATTATGAATAAGCCAGCAATTTCAGTCAATTCAGAAATGAATATTCGTTACTGCGCTAGACTTCTAACTCGTTTTAATTTGTCCCGATGCCCTGTTATTGATGAGGGCAAAATAGTTGGTGTTGTTAGCTTAACGAGTATTGTATTTATGAATCATGAATACAGAGCAAAAAGAAAAATATAGTCCATATTTAAGATAATGGGAAATCAAATATATACCCAATACTATAGTCTTTAGTTAAGCAAAAAATCGTTTAGCTTTGTGACCAGGGCATACCGTCATGACGCCAGCCATTTAAATTTCCGCGCTGGTCATCTTCATCAAGGTCACCTTCGAAGCCACTAGCAACATGTGAAACGTGCCTAAAGCCTTCACTTTCAAGACACTTCAGCGCCTCATTAGATCGATAACCACTTCTACAAATCAATATAATCTCAGTTTCATAAATGTCCTCGTAACCTTCTAGTTTTTTTCTCACTGCCTCTGAAAACTTCTCCGGATTGGGCTCCCAGTATGGCTCATCAGTCCATGGAATGAGAACGGAGTTCTCTGGATAACCAACGAACTTGTATTCGGCCTCACTACGAACATCAACAAACAATGCTTGGGGATTTTCTTTAAGCCTTATCAGGGCATTTTTTGGCAATAAATTACGTCTATATGTCATTATTTATCCGAAATTAATAAGTTAAAACTAACCACAATACTATAACAAAATATGCCTTAGTATTGACAATAAAATTAATTTGTTTTTACAAATAAGGCTATCGATTCAACGTGAGCGGTTTGTGGGAACATATCCATCACCCCAGCCTGTTCCAGAACGTAGCCTAGTTCAACTAATTTTACTGTATCTCTGGCAAGGGTTGCAGGATTGCACGAAACATAAACCACCCTTTCGACTCCCATTTCTGGCATCAATCCTACAAATTCAAATGCCCCACTCCTAGCTGGATCGATTAATGCTTTATTATATCTCTTACCCCTAAACCATTCAAAACCCCTCACATCATCAAACAGATCAGCCTTATAAAATGATGCATTCACTACCCCATTCCTTTGAGCATTTTCTTTAGCTCTATCAATAAGCCCTTTGTCACCTTCAATGCCTACAACACTTTTTGCGTAACGAGCAATTGGTAGAGAGAAATTACCTAGGCCACAAAACAGATCTATTACTTTGTCATTATTATCCAATTCCAACAGGCTAAGAGCCAGACTGATCATTTTTTGATTAAGCTCAAAGTTAACCTGAGTAAAGTCGGTCGCCAAGAAGGTCATTTCAATATCATGCTCGGGCAACGAATAAATTAATTCAGTCGAATCAAAAAGAGGTTTGACAGTATCTAATCCACCGCTTTGACCATACCAAATAATGTCAAGCAAGTTAGCATACTCTTTAAGGATAACTTTGTCTGTCTCCTGTAATGGTTGGAGATGCCTTAAAACTAGAATAGTGGCGTTCTCTGCAATGGCGACCTCAATCTGAGGTATATCTGTCTTAATACTCAATTTTCCGATACAATCTGATAGTTTATTGAGTTTTTCACCCAGAGATGGATGCAAAACTTCGCAACGATCCATTAGTGTAATGAAAGAAGATTTTCTCTCCCGAAAGCCGACTAATACACGGTCTTTCTTTTGTACATATCTGACCCCTAGCCTGGCCTTTCTTCTGTAACCCCAACTTTCAACCTGTAGAGGTTCAAGCCATAACTTTGGACTAACTTTGGATTGACCTAAAAAAGCACTCTGCAACCATTCCTGCTTCACCTTTATTTGATTATTGCCGCTCAAATGCTGAAAAGAGCAACCACCACAAATTCCGTATACCTTGCACTTTGACTTAATTCTTTCGGAGGAAGGCTTGAGAATCTCTACAACATCAGCCTCTTCATACTTGGATTTTGACGATGTACGCACGGCAGTAACACTTTCTCCTGGTAATGCGCCACGGGTAAAAATAATTTTTTCACCATGGTGGGCAATACCTCTACCTTCATGTGATAGCCCTTCTATTTTTAATTGGTAAAGTTTATCTTTAGCTTTTCTTCTAGCCATCCAACAATTCAACCCAGTGTTTTACGGGTATTGAGCTTCCTTGTTGGAGATGCATCAAGCAACCAATATTACTGGTAACTATAATTTTTGGGTTTCTTACTGTAAGACTAGTTATTTTATTGACTTTAAGTTGTTTCGATAACTTTGGCTGGAAGATCGAATAGGTACCAGCGGAACCACAACAAAGATGTGAATCCTTTATTGCTTCTTTTTCGTACCCTAGTCGCTCTAGAATTGACTCAACCAGACCACTTAAGTTTTGACCGTGCTGAAGCGTACAAGGCTCATGATATGAAACATTTAACTCCGATAGCTTAAATTTTGTTAAATCTTGTGTTGCTAAATACTCAGCAATATCCTGAGTATGTTGTGAAATATATTTTGCCTTTTCATAATAAGGATCTTCAGGTTCGAACAGTTCGGGATAATCTTTAACCATAACGCCGCAACCGCTCGCACTTGAGATTATAACCTCAACCCCAGAATTGAGCTGTAAATACCATGAATCAATGTTTCGTTTAACTTTCTTTAAAGCAGCAGCTGGAGCGGCAAGATGCTGGTCAAGTGCGCCACAACACTCTCCTGGAGAGTCCTCAATAACTTCAACGCCAAGCCTTGCTAAGATGTTCTTAATACTGTGATTAATATTGGGCGCTAACATTGGCTGAACGCAACCTCCAAGCAATAAAACCTTTGAATCTATTTGCTCTGGCTTAATTGCTTCGCTAGATATACCAGAGTGTCTCACAAAAATACCAAGCGTTTTAAATATCAGTGGTGTTGAGAGAAATTTGCGAACGAAAAAACGATAAATTGATTGCCACTTGGGTCTTTTTTTCTCCATAAAATTGCGACCAATATCTAGCAGTTCGCTATATTTAATACCTGAAGGGCAAGTTGTTTCACAGGAACGACAAGTTAAGCATCGGTCCAAATGATTGAGTGATTGCTCAGTAAAGTTATTGTCTTCGAGTGCAGACTTTATCAGGTAGATTCGACCTCTAGGTGAATCAAGCTCATCACCCAACAATTGATATGTTGGACATGTTGCTAGACAAAACCCACAATGTACGCAGGTTTCCAGTATTTGACTCGCTTTTTCATTGTCAAAGTTGGAAAGTGATAACTGTTGAATCTCTGAATGCATTAGATAAACACACCTCTCGGATCAAAAATCTGCTTTAATTTTTTCTCAAAATCAAGATGCAAATTTGAAACTTTATTTTTTGGTTTCGGTTCGGCTTGATAATGTTTTGCGGTTCTTTGTGGTAAGATTTTTAGACTTACCTCTGTTACTAACGCCAAATGCCCTTTAGATCCAACAAGGAGCCTTGAAACATCATAGCCAGCTACATTTTTTATTACCTGGCCACCAAAATTAAGTAACTTTCCTTCACCATTAATGATCTGCACCCCAAGCACGTTATCGGAAAACTCTGATCCAGAGGTTGCATAGACCTCTCCAATACTTTTTTCCCGATTCTGACAATAAAAGGGTAGCGCCTGATTATTCTCTAAGAGTATAGCGTCAATTTCTTTAATTTTAGTGCCTGCCTTGAGCGTAATAACTAACTCCTCTGGGTAGTACTCAACAACACCACAATAAGCCGACATATTAAGAAAGCCTTGCTTATCAATACTATCATTGCATACAATCTGAAGCCTGTCACCTTGCTTAATTTTTTCTTGGAGCTGTTCAATAGTACTCATTATTAAAAGCGCTCCAATTCAGGAAAAGGTAACTCTCCATTATGAACGTGCAATCTTCCCAGTTCGGCACAACGATGAAGAGACGGCACAGCCTTCCCTGGATTAAGTAGTGAATCTGGATCAAAAGCATCTTTAATTTGATGAAACACTTTCAATTCATCCTCACCGTACTGGATACACATAGCGTCCAATTTTTCAACGCCAACGCCATGCTCTCCTGTAATTGTGCCGCCAACTTCAACACAATACTTTAATATTTCATTCCCACAAGCTTCTGTCTTCTCTAACTCACCATCAACGCCAGAGTTATACATTATTAGAGGGTGAAGGTTGCCATCGCCAGCATGAAAAACGTTTGCAATACGCAAGTTATAGTGTTTGGAGATTGAATTTATTTTTTCCAACACCGAGGCTAGATAGCGCTTTGGAATAGTTCCGTCCATACAGTAGTAGTCTGGAGTAATTCTTCCAACTGCAGGAAAGGCAGATTTCCTCCCTTTCCATAAAAGTAACCTCTCTGATTCGTTTTCTGAAATCTTAACAGTTGTCGCTGATGAGAGTAGGTCAACAACCTGTTTCAACTCCTCTTCTACCTCATCCTCAACACCATCAAGTTCACACAATAAAAGCGCCTCAGCATCGAGTGGATAGCCGGGCTTTGCAAAGGACTCCGAAGCCTCAATTGCTAGTTTATCCATCATCTCAAGACCTGCAGGAATAATACCGCACTTTATAATCTCCGCCACAGCATGAGCACAATCCGAGACGCTAGAAAATCCAGCCATAACCAATCTGGCAACGTTTGGTTTTAAGGTAAGCTTGACAGTAACTTCAGTTATGACACCTAGCAATCCTTCAGAACCATTCATTAATGCCAACATGCCAATTCCGTCATCTTGTCGGCTAAATGAAATCTCCTTACCATCAATCGTTAACATTTTGATTGCTTCTATATTTTGAACTGTGAGACCATATTTTAGGCAATGAACTCCACCAGCATTCTCTGCAACATTACCTCCGATTGTGCAAGCTATCTGAGAGGATGGATCGGGTGCATAATAGAGACCAAATTGATCAACCGCTTCGCTAATTGCAAGATTAAGGACTCCAGGTTCAACCACTGCCACCTGTCTTTCCTTGTCAATTGAGATAATACGAGTGAGCTTAGAGAGCCCCAAAACCACACTTCCTTCAAGCGGCATTGCGCCACCCGAGAGACCCGTCCCTGCACCACGAGTTACAACAGGAGTCTTAAAATTTCGGCATATTTCTAAAACTCTTTTTATTTGTTCAAGATTGCTAGGCAAGACGACAGCTAAAGGTTTTTGCTTGTAGGCGCTCAGACCATCACACTCAAATGGCCTAGTGGCTTCGTTACCTACCATTACCGAGCCCTTAGGTAAATTACGAATTAATTCACTTGTGAGTGACATAGAGAGACATTATAATAACGCGATTTAAGTATAGATATAATTATATTATAAGGTAATCTTATATATACTAAATTGGTAAATTAGTCTTACCAATACAAATTAACAATAATATTCTAAATACACTTGAATTCATTTATTCCACCAATTAGAACATTAATGGGTCCCGGCCCATCGGACGTTCACCCAAGAATCTTAAGTGCAATGGCAAGGCCAACTATTGGGCACTTGGATCCATCTTTTATAGAGATGATGGATGAAGTTAAAGAAATGCTTAAGTATGCATTTGTAACTGAAAATGAGCTAACGATGCCAATTTCAGCTCCTGGTTCAGCTGGAATGGAAGCCTGCTTTGCAAATCTCGTTGAACCTGGAGACAAGGTTATTGTCTGTATCAATGGTGTCTTTGGTTCTCGCATGAAGGAGAATGTAACACGAGTTGGCGGTCAAGCAATAATCATTGAAGATGACTGGGGAAGGCCAGTTGACCCAAAAAAAGTAGAGCAATGTTTGATCGATAACCCTGACACTAAAATTGTGGCATTTGTTCATGCTGAAACTTCAACTGGGGCACTTTCGGACGCTAAAACTCTCTGTCAAATTGCTAATCAATACGGCTGCATCAATATCGTTGATGCCGTAACTTCATTAGCTGGTTCTGAATTAAGGGCTGATGAGTGGGGAATAGATGCTATCTATTCAGGCTCTCAGAAATGTCTGTCAGCAATGCCTGGGCTATCACCCGTTAGTTTTAGTGAGAGAGCAATTCACAAACTTACTAACCGTCAAACACCGGTGACAAGTTGGTTTTTAGATCTTAACCTAGTAATGGGTTATTGGGGTAAAGGTGCAAAGCGCGCCTACCATCACACAGCACCCGTAAATACTCTATATGGTCTTCATGAGTCCCTTGTAATGCTCACTGAAGAGGGCCTTGAAAACTCTTGGAATAGGCATCAAGAGAATCATCAATTACTTAGGGACGGGCTTCAAAACTTTGGAATTCATTATTTAGTTGAAGAGTCAAGCCGTCTTCCACAACTTAATAGTGTGATTATTCCTGATAACCTTAATGATGAAGAGGTTCGTAACTCTTTACTTGCTAATTACAATATCGATATTGGCGCTGGCCTTGGCGCTCTTGCAGGCAAGATATGGCGAATTGGCCTTATGGGTTACACTTCTAGAAAAGAAAATATTGAGCGCTTATTGTCAGCAATGAAAGAAACGCTATAAAAAGTCTAGTTAGTCTTTGATTTTAGCCAACAACTCTTCTTCAGTCTCAACCCTGTCAGGATCAGGTAGACAGCAGTCTACTGGGCACACTTCGACGCACTGTGGGGTATCGAAATGGCCAACACACTCAGTACATAGGTCGCCATCAATCTCATAGATTTCTTCGCCCATATATATTGCTTCGTTAGGACATTCTGGCACACAAACATCGCAATTGATACATTCATCAGTAATTAATAATGACATAGATACTCCCTAACTGAAAAACTATGGTTGACAAAAGTTGGGCCATTGACCCAACATTGTGAGGCGTTATTTTAACGTATTGATAGTATTATATAAACGATTTTGGTATCATTGTTGGTTTTTATTATCAAGGCTATTATGAAGGGTTTATTTGTTATATTTTCGTTGTTGTTCTCTTCGATCTCCTTTGCTAACCTAGATGAAGGTATTTATGCCCAAATAAATACCAATAAAGGTGAAATCGTTATCGAATTGGCGTACCAAAAAGCACCACTAACGGTTATCAATTTTATTGCTCTTGCCGAGGGCACTAAGCTGAGCAATAAATCGAGCGGCACACCCTTTTATGATGGCATAACATTTCATCGAGTTATTGATAACTTTATGATACAAGGCGGAGACCCACAGGGAGATGGCAGAGGTGGCCCGGGTTATATGTTTTTTGATGAGTTCAGCGACTTAAAACATGACCAACCTGGCGTTCTGTCTATGGCCAACTCTGGTCCTAATACAAATGGTTCACAATTTTTTATTACCCATATTCCAACACCTTGGCTAGATGGAAAACATAGTGTTTTTGGCCTTGTTGTTGAAGGTATGGATGTTGTTAATGTAATTGAACAAGGTGATATTATCGAAAGCATATCAATTGAACGAATTGGTGATGAAGCTAAAGGGTTTATTGCCAATGAAGATTCGTTTAAGGCTCAAGAGTTAATTGCAAATGAGGCAATCCAAGCGCAACTTCAACAAGAACAAGCGCAACTTCAACAAGACTTCGATAACTATATCTCTTTAAACTATCCTGATGCTATTAAAAATGAATCGGGTTTCTACACAGAGATTAACGATAAGGGGAACGGAAATCGTGCGATCGAAGGGCAAATTGTAACTGTTGACGTAGCTCTAAAAGCATACTGCTGTGAAGTTTTGCGTGAACCTGGAAGCCCGCCTATAAGTTTTACTCTAGGAAGTGGTGATATTATTAGTATTATTGATTACAGTGTCAAAGAAATGTCTATTGGCGAGAGACGAACTGTAATTATTCCTTACGAGTATGTTTATGGCGATACCCCGAGTGGAAATATTCCTCAAGACTCTTATTTAATTTTTGAGCTGATACTTGTTGACGCTAAGGATAAATAGAAATGTTTCTTGAGATAATCAGTTTTCTATCTTCACTTGATACTGGCTTTAATGTCTTAAGCTACCTAACAGTAAGAGCTGTTTTTTCAATGCTCACAGCGCTGTTAATTACGCTACTTTTAGGTAAAACAATTATATCTAAACTACAACAATATCAAATAGGTCAAATTATTCGCAGTGACGGCCCAGAATCTCACCATATCAAGGCAGGAACCCCAACCATGGGAGGCGCACTTATCCTTTTCTCATTCTTTGTTAGTATGCTTATATGGGGCGACTGGAGTAATACTTATTTATGGATCATCTTAACAACAACATTAATTTTTGGAACAATAGGTTTTTTTGATGACTATTTAAAACTCAAAAAACAAAGCTCAAATGGACTGAAAAGTAGGCATAAATTTCTTGCTCAATCATTAGGCGCTATCGCTATCGGAGGTTGGCTTGTATCGATTGCCTCCTCCCCAATCGATACACAACTCCTAATTCCATTTTTTAAGGATGCAACACTAGAATTAGGCGTAATTGGATTGTTTATTATTTCCTATCTAGTTATTGTTGGTAGCTCTAATGCTGTTAATTTGACCGACGGACTCGATGGTTTGGCGATTATGCCAGTAATTTTGATTAGTGGTGCTTTAGCAATTTTTGCCTATATTGGCGGCAACTATAACTTTTCTAACTACCTCAACATGCCCTTTATGCCAGGAACTGGCGAGCTTTTTGTGGTGTGTGCAGCATTGATAGGTTCGGGTTTTGGTTTTCTTTGGTTTAATACCTACCCAGCAGAGATATTTATGGGTGATACAGGATCGCTATCAATTGGGTCTATATTGGCGGTTGTAGCTATCATTGTTAGACAAGAGATTTTGTTCTTTTTTATGGGTGGTATTTTTGTTGCCGAGACTGTGTCAGTGATTCTCCAGGTTTGGCACTTTAGGCGAACCGGGAAAAGACTCTTCTTGATGGCACCTATACATCACCATTTTGAAAAAAAAGGCCTATCAGAACCAAAAATTATCGTTCGTTTTTGGATGATAACCCTGATACTAATTTTAGTTTGCTTGGCAAGCATCAAGATAAGATAAACCAGATAATCTGAAACTGTAAAATAACCAAACATGAGTATTAAGTCAGACAAATGGATCCGTAAAATGGCACTCGAAAAGGGCATGATTAAGCCCTTCGAATCAGGTCAAGTGAGACATATCGATAATGAAAAAATAGTCTCTTACGGTACCTCGAGTTATGGCTATGATGTTCGCTGCTCAACAGAATTTAAGATTTTTACCAACATTAATCATAATATTGTCGATCCCAAGGATTTTAATGCCCAAAGCTTTGTTGAAATTGATGCAGAAGAATGCATTATTCCGCCTAACTCATTTGCCTTAGCTAGGACGGTTGAGTATTTCAAAATACCAAGAACTACGCTAGTTGTGTGTCTTGGAAAATCCACCTATGCAAGATGTGGAATTATCGTCAATGTCACACCACTGGAACCTGAATGGGAAGGACACGTAACTCTAGAGTTTTCAAATACAACGCCGTTACCCGCAAAAATTTATGCCAATGAAGGTGTTGCTCAGATGTTATTTTTTGAGTCCGATGAGCCTTGTGAAACCTCTTACAAAGATAGAGGTGGAAAATATCAAGGTCAAACTGGTGTCACCCTCCCTAAAACATAGTTATACATGCTAGAGATCTCCAAACGTCGCACATTTGCGATTATTTCACACCCTGACGCTGGTAAAACTACTGTTACCGAAAAGTTATTGCTATATGGTGGTGCCATAAAAACAGCTGGCAGCGTTAAAGCGAGAAAGGCTAATGCCCATGCTACTAGCGACTGGATGGAGATGGAAAAAGAAAGAGGTATCTCTGTCACCTCATCGGTTATGCAGTTTCCATACAATCAACACATTATTAATCTACTCGATACACCAGGTCATGAAGATTTTTCCGAGGATACATATCGCACTCTTACCGCTGTAGACTCAGCATTAATGGTGATTGACGTTGCCAAAGGTGTCGAACAAAGAACTATTAAATTGATGGAAGTATGCAGGCTTCGTGACACCCCCATCTTAACTTTTATTAATAAACTTGACCGAGAAGGTCGTGAGCCTATCGATTTGCTAGATGAAGTTGAGTCAATATTGAACATTGAATGCTCTCCGATTACTTGGCCGATTGGCATGGGCAAGGGTTTTAAAGGTGTTTTTCATTTACTTGAAAATAAAATCTATTTATTTGAAAGTGGGAAAAATACAAAGATAGGTGATAACACTATTATTGAAGGTATTGATAACCCGCAACTTGACGAGATATTAGGTAAAGAGTTGGCTCAGGAAGCTCGAGAAGAAATTGAACTTATCTCAGGCACTACTAATCCTTTCAGCATAGATAGTTTTCTAGAAGGCAAACAAACACCCGTATTTTTTGGATCTGCAATCAATAATTTTGGTATAGAAAACTTACTTAATGGATTTATTAAATATGCCCCAATACCTCAAAGTCGAGAAAGTGATAATAGAAGTGTATCGCCTGAAGAAAATAAACTTACTGGCTTTATATTTAAAATCCAAGCCAACATGGATCCTAAGCATCATGACAGGCTCGCGTTTATGAGAATTGTTAGTGGTAAATACACAAAAGGCATGAAGGTTTTTCAAGTTTCTACCGGGAAACAAATAAAAATTGCTAATGCTGTAACTTTTATGTCACGAGAAAGAAGTTCTGCGGAGAGTGCTTCGGCAGGTGACGTGATAGGAATTCATAACCATGGCGGAATTGGTATTGGGGATACATTTACACAAGGTGAAAAGCTTAATTTCCAAGGAATTCCAAACTTCGCACCTGAACTTTTTAGGCGAGCGCAACTCAAAGATCCACTCAAAACAAAGGCGCTACAAAAAGGCCTTGACCAGCTCTCAGAGGAAGGTGCTACTCAAGTATTTAGACCCATATCAAATAGCACTCAAATCCTTGGTGCAGTTGGTATATTACAGTTCGATGTAGTTGCCCATAGACTCAAATATGAGTATGGAGTTGACTGTCAATTTGAAACCATCAATGTTGCTACTGCTAGATGGGTAAATGGTTCAGATAAAGATATCGAGCAACTTAAAATAAAAGCTGGTAACAATATTGCTATCGACAGTTCTGGGGTGCTCTCTTATTTAGCACCAAGCCTAGTAAATCTCCAACTAACAATGGAGCGTCATCCAAATATAACTTTTCACACCACTAGAGAGCACTGATAATTTAATCAGCTACTAGTGGCTTAACAACTTCCGCTATATCCTTTTTGTTTAAATAACCAACTTCTGCGCCTTTTGAGTCCTGAACTACTGCATATTCAGCGTCAGACCTCAATATTTCACACAAAACATTGTCAATAGAATCTTCGGTATTGACAATAACCTTTGCCTTATTATTGTCAGGTTTCTTATCATTCATCACAGATTTGGCATGAAGGACATGTGAACGATTTACCTTTTTAACGAAATCCCTGACATATTCATCTGCTGGGTTCATAAGGATATCTTGTGAGGTGCCATGCTGCACTAACAAACCGCCGTTAAGGATGGCAATTCGATCACCTATCTTAAGTGCCTCATCTAAGTCATGAGTAATAAATATAATGCTTTTATGTAGCTCTTTTTGAAGCTCCAAAAGTAAGTCTTGCATGTCACTCCTAATAAGTGGATCAAGCGCACTAAAGGCTTCATCCATCATCAATATTTCGGTGTCACAAGTCAATGCTCGAGCTAGACCAACACGCTGCTTCATTCCGCCTGATAGCTGTGAAGGATATCGGTCCTCATAGCCGCTAAGCCCTACACGATCAATCCATTTCTTAGCACGCTGATGTGCTTCATCGCCTGTAATGCCTTGTAAAAATATGCCATAACATACATTGTCCATCACAGTTTTGTGTGGCAGTAGCGCAAAACTCTGAAAAACCATTGCGGTTTTTTGTTGCCTGAATTGACGTAATTTTTCTTTACTCATTCCGATAATATCTTCACCTTCAACCGTAATCGATCCTGCAGTGGGGTCAATAAGTCTATTTATGTGTCGAATCAGGGTGGACTTGCCTGAACCCGAAAGTCCCATAATAACCTCGATATTTTTATTTCTGAGTTCGAGATTAATATTACTTAAACCTAATACATGTTTATGTTCTTTAAGGAGGTCATCCTTGCTCATGCCATTATCGACATACTGCAGGACAGATTTAGCTTTGGGACCAAAAATCTTTGTTAAGTTTGAAATTTTGATTTTTATATCTTGACTCATAATACATCTCCAGAACGATGTTTTTGAATCCGAGTGCCAAAGGCCTGAGAAACCCTGTCAAATATAATTGCCAAAGCTACAATAGCTAGACCATTTAACATACCCATCGATAAATATTGATTTTGAACAGCCTGCAATACTGGTAGTCCAAGGCCCGCCACTCCAATCATCGAGGCAATAACAACCATAGCCAATGCCATCATAATGGTCTGGTTAACTCCAGCAAAGATATTTGGCAGTGCAAGCGGTATCTGTACTGTAAACAATCGCTGCCTGTAGGTGGCACCGAAGGCATCCGCAGCCTCCATTGCCTCCTTATCAACCAAACGAATACCCAAATTTGTCAAACGAACGATAGGTGGCATAGCGTAAATACAGACCGCAATCAGACCTGGCACCTTGCCTATTCCCAGCATCATAACAACAGGTATAAGGTATACAAAAGATGGGATTGTCTGCATGATATCAAGTATAGGTGTAATCATTGATTGCACTCTATTAGAGCGCGACATCCATATTCCCAATGGTATTCCAAGCGCTAAACACAGGAGTGTTGCCGCTGAAATCATAGTTACCGTTGAGATCATAGGATCCCACATATTAAGGAATCCAATTGCAAAAAATGCAAGCATAACACCTATTGCAACTTTAATACTTCTGGAGCCTAGCCAAGCAAGAGCACCAGCAACAGCCAAAAAAATTGGCCAAGGCGTCGCTAATAATAATTTCTCAATCACAATTAGAAAGGACAGTAATGGATCAAAAAATGATTCGATATTTTTGCCAAACTGTCTTGTGAAATCCTTAAATGCCGCGTCAACACAGTTACGTGAACTCATCATCACATCGCCAGGTATTGATATCACGTTATTAACAAATAAAGTAAAGTCTGAAGTGCTTACTGAGTCACTTACTCTGGTGACCAGTGAACTAAAGTGCTCTGTTTGAGAGGCAGGGTCAACTGAGCGAATCGATTCAATAGTAGATTCTATATTATTAGCTAGACCTACTATATTGTCGGCCAAGGCCTCAGGGTCAGTTGAGCGAATGGATTGATACTGCCTATCCAGTCTTTCAACTGTCTTATCGAGACTAGCCACTGCTCTGACTTTTATATCATTATAGTTTCCTGTCTCATACTGTCCAGCTAATTCTATTACTTTTGCACTTAGCTCATTAGTATTATTAACTATAGGTATTAATACGTTTTCAACTGTACTAACATCAGTTCTTATAGAGGCTTCTTTGACCGCTCTAGCGAGAGCTTCAGAATCATTTATTAAAGGCATTAAGTCTGACATAATCTCATTACTGTCAGCCATGTCCTGAGCTTTTGCATGTGTTGAAATGCTTAAAGTATCTAAATTAAATACCATGTCTCGAGCACCAGGAAAATTCTTATATATTGATGACGAAGCGTTAACTTGCTCTCTTATTTGTGAAAGTTGTTCTACATGAAATTGCAGAGCAGAATTTGAACTGAGGGAGTCAACATCCCCCATAAGACCACTAATTTTTTGGTTTAATAACGCTATTTGTGAACCCATATCACTCATAAATGCATCACTGTATTGCTCTGCTTTGTCTGTATAGGTCCTTGCTAGATCTCCGACCTTTTCTACAAGATCTGATGCCTTTGTACTATCACTAATATAGCGAGTGTTTTCATTAATAGCTTTAAATAAAGTTTCCAGATCGGGAAATACAGAAACTACTTCATTAGGTGAATTTATTGAACCAACCTTTTGACTAAGTTCTGAAATTGAATTTCCATAAGTCTCAAATAATGAATTTTCATTTGAGCTATACAGGCTAGATAATTCTTGAGTTTTATCTGTAAGGGTTTTAGCCAGTAACTGAACCTTCTCAAGAAGTTCAGTTGAGCTATTGACTTCGGTTAAAGGATTGGCATCATTTGCTAACTCCTTTAAAGTTTTAGTTTTAACTTCCGCTCTTTCTGCAAGCTTTGTAAAGTTATCAGTAATGGTAACTAATTGGGTGTAATCATTAGCACTAAGGGCTTGTGCTGTCAGATCATCTGCCCTTTTGACCATGGCTTGAATAAAGTTTAGATCTTTATTTAGTATGCGCAAATCTGCAATTTCAGATGCAGGAGGTATGCATTCAATAATGCTTTGCTGTGGTATTGGTCTAATTGCCATGATTGATTTCCCTAGAAAAATTGCCCGTAACCATAAAATCTACGGGCAATTCATTATTTCTTATTTATTAGCTAATAGGATATATTAACTAACCAATCGCTTATATTATAGATTAGCTTCAACCGAGGCTGCAATATCAGCGCTAACCCATGGCTTCCAAACATCTCCATGGTTAGACAGGAACTCAACAGAAGCATCAGCACCTGTACCTCCAGTATCACCCATCCATACAAGCATTTCGTTCATAACTGAACCTGGCCATGTACGATCGGCAAAGTAAGCCATAGCGCCACTCGGTCCATTGTAATACATGTTGTCACTCAGCAGTGTATTAACACGCGAAGTAATCCATGCTGACGGTTCAGGATCAGAGCAGTTATCAGCACCAAGTGCTATACAGCCTACCCAGTTATCGTCACCCGCATATGGAACGCCGAAGTCAACCGCTTGAAGGTCATACTTACCTACTAGTGAAGTTGGGTTCCAGTAGTAACCGAACCAGTTATCACCTTGCTCAGAAGCTTTTGCAATCGAACCATCAAGACCAGCTGCAGAGCCTGGATCAATTAAATTCCAGCCTAAAGCATCCATATCGAACGCTTTGTAAAGACTCTGGTTTGAAAGTTGACAGCCCCAACCTGCAGGACAGCCGTGGAAGGCACCCCTTGAAGGATCTTCTTTATCAGGAAATAAGTCAGGACGCGCAAGAACAGCTTGAGCAGTAGTTAACTCAGGATGTGCATCTAAAGTGTGAGGTAGTAACCACCAACCTTCACCAAGACCACTCATAGGAGCAGCATTACCGATATGTAATCTACCAGCACCAACAGCACTGTCTACAAGATCAGCCATAGCATTAGCCCAAATTTCAGGCGCAACATCTGGTTGACCAGTCTCATTCATAGAAGTAAATGTAGGCATCGTAGAGCCTGCTACAAGCTCCACCTCACAGCCCATTGCTTCTAGCACAGCTTTATCAACATGAGCCATCAATGAAGCTGAAGCCCAGTTCATGTCTGCAATTGTAATCTTGCCACAAGCAGCATTAGAGGCTGCGCTTAGTATAAAAGCTCCAGCAATTGCGCTGAATACTTTAGTTGTTAATCGAATATTCATAAATATATTTCTCCTTTTTGCAAAAAGTTAATATTATTAAAATTGAAAAAACGTAATTTTTCTAATTGATTCAGATTAATGAAATCAATCCGAGGTTTGATTATAACTAAAAAGGTTTCTTGATGTCAATATATTTAATGAAATTGTATACATGTTGAATACAATTAAATAAGTGTTTATAAGTTTAATGCAGAGTTAATAAAAACTCGCATAATAATTTAATCTTGGGAATTAATTACTCTTCTAGGATATTATCTGTGTCTGAATTATCATCAGACTCTTCATCAGATTCAGCAATCTTTGCGACAGAGACTAGTTCCTCATCTTCGGCAATATTGATAAGTGTCACGCCTTGAGTATTTCTGCCAATAATTGAGACGTCATTAGATCTAGCTCGAACCAATGTACCTTTATTAGAAATAAGCATCATTTCATCTTCATCTGTAACCTGTATCGCGCCAACAACTTTTCCGTTTCTTTGCGATGTCTTAATCGAAATTACACCGGAACCACCCCTTGCCTGCGTCCGATATTCATCAAGATTGGTTCTCTTTCCGTAACCTTTTTCAGTTGCAGTTAGGATTGGATCTGTCTCCTGAGCAACTATCAAGGAAACTACATTATCACCATCCGCTAGCCTAATACCACGAACACCTATTGCTGTTCTTCCAACTGAACGAACATCGGACTCCCTGAAACGTATTGACTTGCCTGCAGAAGAGAAAAGCAATATGTCATGTTCGCCAGAGGTAATCTCAACACCAACTAATCTATCGTCACCCCTTAGCTCAATTGCAATGATTCCTCCTTTTCTGGGACGAGAGAAGTTGCTGAGCGAAGTTTTTTTACAGGTCCCTGAACTGGTAACCATAAATACGAATAAATTCTCGCTAAACTCCTTGACAGGCAAAATAGCATTGATAGATTCATCCTTTTCTAAAGGCAATAAATTCACAATTGGTTTTCCTCTTGCAGTACGTGACGCCATAGGAAGCTCATAAACCTTTAACCAGTGAACTTGGCCGGTTGATGAGAAGCACAGAACGGTGTCATGTGAGTTTGCTATAAACAACTGATCAACGAAATCTTCGTCTTTCATTTTTGTTGCAGCTTTACCTTTTCCACCTCTACGTTGTGCATGGTAATCGCCCAAGGATTGCGCCTTAACATACCCAGCATGAGATAAAGTAACGACTCTCTCTTCTTGAGCAATTAGATCTTCCAAAGTCAAATCAATCTTGCTCTCCAGAATTTCGGTTACCCTTGGAGAACCAAAATTACTTTTTATCTCAGTTAGCTCATCTCTGATGACTTGCATCAATAAATCAGGCGTCTGAAGAATGTCGAGTAGATTTTTGATTTGCTCAAGTAAATCATTAAACTCTGCAAATATTTTATCTTTTTCTAGGCCAGTTAGTCTGTGCAGTTTTAGATCAAGGATGGCCTGTGCCTGCTTCTCTGACAAGCAATAATCGCCACTCTTTTGGAGTCCCAATTTTGGCGACAAGCCCTGTGGCTTAAACTGAGCCATATCCCTCTTACCAATCAACTCCTTAATGACTTTGCCCTTCCATACTCCCTTAATCAGACTGGTCTTTGCATCTGCAGGAGTTGGGGCGGCCTTGATAAGTTTAATTATGGCATCAATATTAAATAGGGCAACGGATAAGCCTTCCAATAAATGGGCTCTATCCTTTGCTTTATTTAGTTCATAAATTGATCGTCTAGTTACAACCTCTCGACGGTGAGATATAAAAGCTTCTAAAATATCTCTAAGGTTCATTAATTTTGGCATACCGCCATCTATTGCAACCATATTGATTCCAAAAACGGTTTGCATTTCTGTGAGTTTGTATAGGTTGTTCAGCATTACCTCTGGAACCTCGCCACGGCGCAGCTCAACAACCATTCTCATTCCGTCTTTATCAGATTCGTCTCTTAAACCAGTAATTCCGTCAATCTTTTTATCTTTAACGAGCTCAGCGATCTTGCCAATAAGTCTTGCTTTATTGACCTGAAAAGGTAGCTCTGTAACAACAATACTCTGTTTATCTTCACCCTCTATATGGGAACGTGAACGTAAATAAATCTTGCCCTTTCCAGTCTCATAGGCTTCACGAATACCAGATGCACCATTTATAATTCCTGCGGTTGGAAAATCAGGGCCAGGCAAGATCTCTAAGAGTTCATCAATTGAAATCTCTGGTTTGTCGATAATGCGCAGACATGCCTCAGTTACCTCAGATAAATTATGTGGCGGAATGTTTGTTGCCATTCCTACAGCAATTCCAGAGGACCCATTAACTAGAAGGTTGGGTACACGGGTTGGTAGTACGGACGGTTCGCTTTCTGAGCCGTCGTAATTTTCTATAAAGTCAACCGTTTCTTTATCGAGGTCTCTTAGTAACTCATGGGCAAGCTTGGCCATGCGAATTTCAGTATAGCGCATCGCTGCAGCCCGATCACCATCCACTGAGCCAAAATTGCCTTGACCATCAACTAAAATACAGCGCATAGAAAATGGTTGCGCCATACGCACAATAGTGTCATAGACTGCGGTGTCACCATGAGGGTGATATTTACCTATAACATCACCGACGATGCGAGCTGATTTTTTGTAAGATTTATTGTAATCATTACCCAGAATTTCCATCGCATAGAGTACACGCCTATGGACTGGCTTTAGTCCATCTCTAACATCAGGTAAAGCCCTACCAACAATCACACTCATAGCGTATTCCAGATAGGAATCACGCATCTCTTCTTCTATGGTTATGACGGGATATTTTGTCTCAAAAAATTCTGTTGAATCAGTATTATCAGACATTCAATATATGTGTTTTAAATAACAACATTAATTGTACCCTAAATAGGCCAAAAACACATCAAATAAATGACTTTTTAGGTGAAGAAAAATAGGTGAAATTTTGGTTAATTTTTTCTTGAATTAACTGATTTGGCGAGTATACGAATCAGGGAATCTGTATCTTCCCAACCTATACAGGCATCGGTAATACTTACACCATACTCTAATGAATCTAATGGTCCAACCTTTTGGCTACCTTCGTTAAGATGGGATTCAATCATAACACCAAAAATTCTTTCAGATCCTTGTTCCACTTGGGAAGCAATACTCTCTCCAACCTTTAGTTGATTTTTGTACTTCTTTTGCGAATTTGCATGAGAAAAATCTACCATAACCCTTGCAAGTAGTTCTTTATCTTCAAGCACCTTACAGGTTTTTTCAATATCGCCTTGCGAATAGTTCGGGCCACTCTTGCCACCTCTTAATATAATATGCGCAGTCTCATTACCCATAGAGGTAAAGTGGCTAATGCCGCCATCCTTATTAACTGACAGGAGATGATGTGGGCTATTGGCAGCTGTTATAGCGTCGATTGCAATATCTAAAGAGCCACTCGTGCCATTCTTAAAGCCAACTGGACAGGAAAGAGCAGAAGCCAATTCTCTGTGTGATTGACTTTCAGTAGTTCTTGCCCCTATCGCACCCCATGAAATCAAATCGGATATATACTGTGGCGTCAATACATCAAGATATTCAACACCAACAGGCATACCAATTTCAGCTAAATCTGAAAGTAGCTTCCTGGCAGTTTCCAATCCCTTGTCAATATCAAAGCTTTCATTTAAATAAGGGTCATTAATTAATCCTTTCCAGCCAACAGTTGTTCTTGGTTTTTCAAAATAAACCCGCATCACAATATAAAGATCTTCTTTAAATTCATCTCTGAGTTTTGCAAGTTTTTTTGCATACTCAATTGCTGCCTTAGTGTCGTGTATTGAGCAAGGACCTACAAGCACCATAAGACGCTTATCTTTACCAAAAAGGATTTCTTTAATGGTTTGCCTGGCAGTAAAAATATCTTGCGAGGCATTTTCAGTTAAGGGGTATTTCTCGATTAAAATATTTGGCGACACCATCGGTGCGCTAGATGTAATTCGGACGTTATCAGTATTGTATTTCATAGTATTTGTTTATGGTTTCTAATCAATGCGTAGGCTGAGTGATTGTGTATTGATTCAAAATTTTCTGATTCAAGAACATAATAACCAATCTTTTCATTCTTGTTAAGCTCTAATGCAATATCTCTGACAACATCCTCAACAAAGGCGGGGTTATCATAGGCTCTCTCAGTAACAACCTTTTCGTCTTCTCTTTTTAATATCGCATAAAGATCGCAAGAAGCTTTCTCTTCAGCTAAATCAATTAAGTCCTCTATATATAGATAATGTCCTTTGCTTGCCTTAGCCTCAATTGTAATGTGTGATCTTTGATTATGAGCGCCATACTTTGATATGCTCTTTGAGCAAGGGCAAAGACTTGTAACTGGAACAACCACTTTGAGAGATAAATCAGCCTCACCATTCTCTATCGCTCCACTCAGTGTGACATGATAATCCATCAAACTCTCAACGCCAGAGATTGGTGCGGATTTTTTTCGAAAAAATGGGAAATTTACAACTACATGAGCACTATCAGAGTTAAGTTTTTGCGCCACAGTCTTAACCAAATCAAGAAAGCTTTGTGTAGAGAAACTGCACTCAACTTCATTGAGTACTTCAACAAATCTTGACATGTGTGTACCTTTAACTTCTGAAGGTAACCCCACAGTCATAGTAAAATTTGCCACTGTTGAACAGGATTCTTGTTCACGATTAATAAATTTAATCGGGTGCATGATATCCCTGATGCCAACTTCATTAATAACAATATTTCTGACATCGGTTGTGTTTTGTGTGTCAGGCAGGTTATGATTTTTCATGGTTAATTATTCCGAATAAGTGACTGAAGCTCTTGGGGTCTCCCATATTGTCACTTCCTTTACTCTAACATCTTGATTATTTATTAATAACCCCACTTCTTCAAAAAAATATTTTGCAATATTTTCAGCTGTCGGATTGAGAACATCGAAAGGCTTAATTTCATTTAAATATTGATGATCCAATCTCTTTGCTACCACTTTGGTTTGTTTTTTAATTTCTCGAAAATCAATCGCAATACCTTTCTCATCAAGCTTATTTGAATAAACCATAACCTCTACACCCCAATTATGGCCATGAAGTCTTGAGCAGTTGCCAGGATAGTCACGCAAGGAATGAGCAGATGCGAAGTCTGTTACAATTTTTAGGACGAACATTTTCGGAAAAATTGATAAAAAGAAGAATTATACCCGTTCGTAAGTCGAAATTACACCTAGAATCATTAGGAGTTTAGTCTTCTGCCTCAATAAAGAGAATGTTTGTAACATAGCCTGGTCTCAGCTCTTTGCCTCGCCTTGCACGATGCCCAATAAAATGAATCCAGTCTTCAGGTTTATACAGTGTCTTTCTCTTTCCGTAATATACTCGCAACTTTTGCGTTTCTCTGAGCGCACAAAGACCGGTAATAATCTCTTTTCTAGAGTTCAAGTCCTTGGTAGGAATTTGAATCAATTTATTTCCCTTCCCTTTTGAAAGGACTGGTAATTCGGAGATAGGAAAAATCAGTAATCTACCACGATTAGTTGCAACCGCAACAAATTGATTTTCAATTTCATCAACCAATACTACTCTCATAACATTGGACTGATTAGGCAACGTAATAGCGTTCTTACCTGATTTTGTTTTAGATTTAAGATTGCCCAGATTTGATATAAATCCATATCCAGCGTCAGAAGCAAGCACGATAGCCTGCTGATCATCGCCCATCACGACATCTAAAAAATGTGCACCTATTGGTGGTGTTAGGCGTCCAGTGAGCGGTTCTCCTTGCCCTCTAGCACTTGGCAAACTGTTGGCTAGTAATGTATAGGATCGCCCTGAAGAATCAACAAAATATGCCATTTTATTGCTCCTACCCCTAGCGCTGGTAAGATAAGTATCGCCTGACTTATAGTTCAGTGTAGCGGGGTCAATTTCATGACCCTTGGCAGCCTTAATCCAGCCCATTTTACTTAGTACAACAGTGACATTTTCAGCTGGCAACATGTCATTATCATTAAAGGCTTGTGCACTTTCAACATTTGATACAATTTTGCAACGACGCTTATCTCCAAACTCTTCAATAATAACTTTTAACTCTTTTTTAATAAATGTTTTAAGGCGCCTCTCGCTTGAAAGAAGTAGCTCTATCTTTTCCCTTTCTTTGCCAAGTGATTGCTCTTCACCTTTAATTTTAATTTCCTCGAGTTTTGCTAGGTGACGTAACTTTAACTCCAAAATAGCCTCTGTCTGAATTTCACTCAATTTAAAGCGCTTCATTAGTACAGGCTTAGGCTTTTCTTGAGCACGAATAATTGCAATTACTTCATCAATATTCAGATAAGCTATCAACAGACCTTCTAGAATATGCAGTCTTTCAAGAATCTTGTCTAATCTATGCTGAAGTCGATTAACAACAACTTGCATTCTGAATTGTAGCCATTCTTTAATTAATGGAATGAGTGGCTTGACCTGTGGCTTCCCATCCAAGCCAATAACGTTCATATTAACGCGATAGTTTTTTTCCAGATCGGTTGTAGCAAAAAGGTGCAACATTAATTGCTCACAATCGACTCTGTTTGAGCGTGGTACGATAATAATTCTGGTCGGATTTTCATGGTCAGATTCATCACGTATATCGTCAACTAAGGGTAACTTTTTGTCGCGCATTTGAGAAGCGATTTGTGCCACAATTTTGGCTCCTGAAGTTTGATAAGGAAGCGCCTCGATGACAATATCGCCATCCTCTTTAATGTAGCTTGCTCGCATTTTAACTGATCCACTCCCTGCCTCATACATCTGAAAAAGATCCTCACTACTACTGATAATATTTGCACTTGTTGGATAGTCAGGAGCAGGAAGAATTTTCATCAAAGACTCTAGATCAGTCGATGGCTTCTCTAAAAGCAGAATAGAGGCTGCAACAACCTCTGTAATGTTATGTGGAGGCATATCTGTAGACATTCCGACCGCAATGCCAGAGGTTCCATTAAGTAAAAGATTGGGCACCTGGGCAGGCAATTGCTCAGGCTCTTTTATGGTGCCATCAAAATTATCAGTCCAGCTAATAGTTCCTTGATTGATCTCACTTAGGAGAAGGTCGGCATATGGGGAGAGCTTAGATTCAGTATAGCGCATAGCAGCAAATGACTTTGGATCATCAGGTGCACCCCAGTTTCCTTGTCCATCAATAAAGGGATATCTATAGGAGAAAGGTTGCGCCATAAGAACCATCGCTTCGTAGCATGCACTGTCTCCATGCGGATGAAATTTACCTAAAACATCACCGACTGTTCTTGCTGATTTTTTGAATTTTGCTGTAGACTTTAAACCCAGTTCACTCATGGCGAAAATTATGCGCCTCTGAACAGGTTTTAAGCCATCTCCAATAAATGGTAGAGCGCGGTCAAGGATGACATACATTGAGTAATCGAGATAGGCGCGTTCTGTATATTCTCCAACGCTTTGCTTTTCAAGACCAGTCTGGCTCATTGATTCCTTTTCGGTTCTAACTTGTTGTCACATACATTCGCAAGTATGTGGATTTTCGCTATTTTAATTTAACTTTACTACGACTTAGAGTTAATTAGTTATTATTGATATCAGCCTGGCGGCCAAGACATCTGACGACCACCTAAACAATGCAGATGAATATGATAAACGCTTTGACAGCCATCATTATTACAATTCATCACTAACCTATAACCTTGTTCAGAGAATCCTCTCTCTTTGGCAATTCTCGCCGCTATTAAACTCAATTTTCCTAATAATGCATCATCTTCAGCATCATTAGGTGTAGCTATATGTTCCTTGGGAATTACAAGAAAATGTTCTGGCGCTTGTGCATTAATATCTTCAAAAGCCACAACATTGTCATCTTCATAGAGCTTTTCGGTAGGGATATCGCCCTTAACAATTGCACAAAAGATACAGTTTTCCATTGATATCTATTATCTACTAGTTCTTTGTTTAGTGAAATATTTCTGCAACAATAGACCAGAAATAATCAACACAACACCAAAAACTGTCGAAGTCAGCACTACCTCACGCAGAACTAACTGTACAATCAGTAAGGCCAAAAATGGTGTAATAAATACCAAACTGCTAACCCTTGCAACACTCGACGAGAGTCTTAATGCTGACTGCCAAAGAACAAAAGTAATGCCCATCTCAAATAAGCCAATATAAGTGGCGCCAATAAGACCATTTACAGAAGGCATAATAAAACCAGAATCCAAATAAACCACAATAGCAATAAACGGCAAACTGAACAAAAAAATTAAAAACAAACTGACTACAGTGTCACTGTTATGTTTAGTGTTAAATAGCCAAAACAATGCCCAAATAACAGTCGTAATTAAAGCATAACTAACTCCTTTTATACTTTCAAATTCCAAGGCAAGAATATCACCCTTAGTGGCTATCAAAACAACACCGATATAACTCAAAATGATTGAAAGGAATTCCTTAAGTCTAATCTTTTGCTTAAGAATTGGGATGGACAAAATAACCATCATCACTACCCAACTGTAATTGATTGCCATCGCCTCTTGGGCAGGCAATAAGTCATAAGCATGAAGCAGAATAATATAATAGAGACAAGGATTAAGAATTCCCAGCAAGGAAAAACGTAAAAAGTCCTGCGCGCTAAATCGACTAATTAACTTTAACTTTCCTTGGAAAAGAAGGATAAAGAAGAGTACTATTACAGACACTAAGGTCGCGTAAAAGACCAGATGAACAGGACCTAAGTATTCCAATGAAAGTTTAAAGGCGGTAGCGATGGTTGACCAAAAAAAGATTGCGATACAGGCAAAAAGATAAGCTTTTTGTTGTCGACTTATATGGCCAATCATTGCAATTCAGCTCTAATCAACAAACTTGGTAAATACATAATTGACAATTCGCTTCTTCAGCAACATTGTATTTTGAAGAAAAGCGTTCTATGCAATGCCATAAATGTTTCTCCTCAAGTTCCACTATAGTTTTATCATAGGGTAAAAGATCCCATTCTTGTTCACGTACAGTAAAGACAATATAACCACCGGCCTTGGTAACTCGAATTAACTCAAAAAGAGCTTCCGGCCCTACATGTCCGCAAGTAAATGTTCCAGCACAAGCAATAGCGTCAAAAGCATTATCATCGAATTCAAGAGTCTTGGTTAAATCAGCCTGAAATAAAGATCGATAAATATTTTTTTTCAACGCCTGGTCCAGCATTGGCTGAGAAAAATCTATGCCTACGA
>Ga0187827_10002419_pt1 | contig 25638 bp, 24 predicted proteins | sample ETNtaG_39_FD_167969 | JGI IMG/M metagenome (GOLD analysis project Ga0187827, IMG submission 167969) | Marine microbial and viral communities from oxygen minimum zone, Eastern Pacific Ocean - ETNP2014_SV_150_PacBio MetaG (Illumina Assembly) | ecosystem: Environmental > Aquatic > Marine > Hypoxic... | reverse complement strand
GAAAAATAAGTTCAAAATAGAAAACATAAAAGGATTTGGATACTATCCATTTCCTCATTTAATTTCAAGGCTTTTTTCTAAATTAGACAGAAGCCATAGCCATTATGTTATATTAAAAGCGAGGAAATAGTAAAGGTTAATTTTTCTTAGACTTAATATGCTTCTTTAATACAACAGCTGCAATAACCAACACAATAAATACCGCCCAAATCGCAAGCCTGAATGAAATTATAAACCCAAGAAGGAATGCTAAAGATGGGAGTATCGTAATTCCAAGAATAATGGAAAAAACAAACTTTTCTCCGAGAGTAAGCTTGAAATTATCCAATAAGAGGTAAAAAGGAAGCGACATAAAAATGATCCCGATAAAGACCCTTACTCCGGTTATTCCAAACAATACAAATGAGAATATTGAGATTACTACTGCTATTATAGATAAAAATACTATAAGTTCTTTCGAATCATTGCTTAGTTTCAAGTTTATACACCCTTATATGGTTTTCATTATCATTATAAAGCAAGGTATGGTTTTTTAAAGTATTTTGCTCGAATTCCTGCATATCTTTGATTAAGTTGGCAAACTGCTCTTGATTTGAAAGCGGGATAAGCATGGAATAATCCACCATTATGTAAAAATTCTCAAGATGATTCTTCCTCTCTTCATCTGTCTCAAGAAGATAGTAGAACCTGGTTACATGCTGCGATACTGCACCTAACCATCTGATTTTTTTTGCAGTTGCTGAAAGTATATTTAGGTCATGAACAATGCCTAAAACTGATATGTTATACCCTTGCGGAACATTTTCAAGAATCCACTGGCCTGCCTGATATTCGGCGTCATTAAGCGTAGTAAAAAATCCCGATTGGGAATAAGGATTGTACACTTCCTTGTTCATTGTTTTTGAAGCGGTTGCCATGTTTACAGAAAAAACAAGATAAACAAAAACTATAGCAATTGCAAATTTTAAATAATTCTTATAATTTTTAGGGAGCTTTATGAATGATGCAAGGTAAACTGCTCCAATTGCAGTCAAGGGAGCAAATACATGCGCAGTTGCAGATAATGACCTGTGCAGGAAAGTTGCTATCCCAATCATGTCCCGATGAAGCACTAAGTAGAGGCTTATGAGCCATGCCAATAAAAATAAATCTCTTTTTTCCCTTCTTAACAATAAAAAGAATATTCCAAGAAGCAGGAATGGCAGCGTCCAGGAGCCATGCATCTCCTTGAATGAAAAGTAGAATGCCGGCACGCTTCCGACAAAGTCTTTAGGGTCTAAAGACCAGTGAAAGAGCCTGGAAAGCGAAGGAAGCTCTTTTTCTCCGGAAGTTGAGCTTTGGAAAGATACAAAAATATTGCCAGTCTGGTATGGAAATATAGCAAAAAATACTACTAAAATCAATAGGGCTATGATAACATGCTTTATATTAAATGCAAATTTTTTAAGGTTTATCCATAACAATATGTAAAGCACAAACATCCCTACAAGAGAATGGAAAAAGACAAAGGGATGAATCAGCATGTTAATCCCAAGAAACAAAGACATAAGGTATAGGTATTTTGGCTGGCTGTTTTGTTTTGAATATGAAATATAGTATTTGTAAAGGCAGTATAAAATTAATGGTATAAAAGCGTATGCAAACCTTTCGGGCCACTGCCCCCATAAAAAAGGCATGAAGTCTCTTGGAGAGAATATTAGCAGCAATGAGGATAAAATTGCAGGTAAAAATCCAAATAATGAGTTTATAACAAAATATGATGTTATTATGATAAATGTTGCCATTATTGTGTTTAAAAGATACACAGGTATAATTCTTTCTCCGCCAATAACTTCCATCACCCCTAAAGATGTATGAAATGTAGGTGGATACCACAAAGTGTGCGGCCTAAAATCATTGTCTCTGCCATACCTGATATCTATATATGACGGCAATGTCATAAATGACTCATCATTGTAAGCTATATAATCTCCAACCTGAAAATGAGACATAGCATCATATTCTCCGTAAGGTAATTTTTTGTCTTGAAAAGGCTGCGACCAGAAATAAATAGCGAATAGATATACCAGAATGAATACGAATGTCTGGATATAGTTTTTATTTAATTTCATAAAATCAGATATTGCCAAATATTATATAAATTTATTCTAATTTTCCAGGCATATCAGCCAATAAGGCAAATATCATAAGCTGAAATCCAATGCTTAATATAAGAACATCAAGCATTACTAAAGAAAAATGCCCGGAAATTCCTGAAGTAAAGTGCAAATAAGCCATGTAAAGTCCTATTAAAAATCCAATTGAAAATATAAGTGTTCCAATAATGCCAAAAAACTTCAATGGCCTGTAATCCCTGTATATCCTCAATATGTTAACCCATGCCCTCAATGCATAGGTAAAAGGATTGCTGATAAGCCTGCTCTTGCCGTCTCTCTTTGCAAAATATACTGGGATTTCTTTTATCTTAAACTTATTTTTTGCAGCCCTTATAATCTGCTCCTGGGTATAAGTATGGTCTGACCTTATGACTATTTTTTTAGCAAAATTTTTTGTAAATGCCCTGAAACCAGTCTGGGCGTCTGAAATTTTCATCCCAGCCATCTGAGACACTACTTTAGAGAATGCTATATTTCCAAGCCGGTTTACCCATGGCATGGATTCTATTTTGCCCTTAAACCTGCTTCCCAAAACCAAGTCATAACCATTTTCGATTTCTCTGATTAAGTTTGGGATTTCTTCTGGCTTATATTGTAAATCAGCATCAATATGGACAATTGCATCTGCATTTAACTGCAATGATTTTTCTATCTCTGTCCTGAAAGTTTCTGCCAAACCGTAATTCTTTGGATGAGAATAAACAACTGCTCCGGATTCCTTTGCAACCTTTGCTGTCTTATCTTTGCTGCAGTCATCTACAACAAGAATCTTATATTTATATCTGCCTTTTTGCATCACTGTTTTGATCCTATTTATCAAAATTCCTATTGTTTTTGCCTCATTATAGGCAGGTATTGTAACTATGACATTCATACCTAAAGCAATGGTAAAATATTTATATACCTTTCTGTTTTTTATACTTCACTCAAGATGGACATTTTTCAGGATTATATCAATTTCTATAAGCTAGCAAGGATTAGGCTAAAATCACATCAAAATTATGTTAAATTTGAGAGCTTTCAGGCAGGAATAGTATTTAAATTTCTTAAAAGCAAGGGCATATCATTCAAAGGCAAAAAGGTTCTTGACCTTGGCTGCGGAAAAGGAGGGTATTCTTTGAACCTTTTTAGAGAAGGCGCAATTACAACATCACTTGATATAACCACAGAGTATTTTCAGAATATTAAAGGCACAAAATTCATTATAGGGGATGCAACAAGAATGCCATTTAAATCCAATTCTTTTGATTTTGTATTTTGCTCAAGCCTGATAGAGCATGTAAAAAATCCTGATTTGCTTGTAAGAGAGATTAGAAGGGTTCTTACAAAAAAAGGATTGTGCTATCTTAGCTTTCCACCGTTCTGGAGCCCTGTAGGAGCGCATCAATTCAAGCCATTCCATTATCTTGGGGAGAAAATTGCAGTTAGGCTCTCAAGAAAATTTTATGGCACAAGAAGTTTTAAGTATGATGATGTATACGGAAAGTTGCATAAGGTAAGAATCAACCAAATAAAAAAAATCATCTTAAAAGAGAAGCTGAAGATCAAGGCTATCTCAACAAGAATGTCTCCGATTAACTTTGCTAAAATTCCAATTCTCAAGGATTTTCTGACATGGAATGCCGAGTTTTTAATAGAAAAGTAGATTGATTGAATTTAATTACGCATAAGCACTGCTTTTTTCAACAACCTCGATTTAATCAAAACCTTTTTAAAAATAATAGTGTTTTTCCATAGTATGAGTTACTTATCGATTATATTATTTTTTGTATATACTTTTGGCTTAGGGTTTACTATAACTTCTTTTGTTAAAAACTCAAATAATTTTCTTGAAAGGAATTTGATGAGAATTGGCTTTGGGCTGGCTTTTCTTCCATTTTTAGGGTTGATATTGAATCTGATTAGAGTTCCTATTGACTGGAAAATTATGCTTGCGCTGTCTTTATTATATCCTGTTTATTATCTTATCAGGCATAGGCCTAAACCTAAATTACAGCTTAAAATTACTAAAACAACCCTTAGTATATTGGTAATGCTTATCTTATTTGCAGCAAATTCTTATGTCTATATTTCTGGGGCATTTGCATATCCTTATCTGGAGGATGATGACTCATGGAGCCATGCTATCGGGGTTAAGTATGTTTCAATTGAAAAGACTGTTTTTGCAGGAGTAAGCAATCCTGTCCATTATATTGACCCTTACCCTCCAACTTATGGGATGGTATTAGGGCTGCTGCACCAGACAAATGATTCTGTTTATTTTACCTTGAAGTTTTTTAATGCATTGATAATATCTCTATCTACAATATTCTTTTACTTTTTTGTAAAGGAATTTTCACAGAACAGGAATATTGCATTATTTGCAACATTTGCCTTGTTTTCAATACCTGCTTTCATGTCGCATTTTATCTGGTCAATATCTTTGGCTGTGCCTTTGTACTTTGTCTGTTTTTATGCTCTTGAAAGGATTAAACAAGATTCTAAATGGTGGATAGTTGCTGCTTTGTGCATGGTAACTGTATTAACGGCTACTCCAACACATTCTACTTACTTTGGCTTGTTTTTTGTTCTTTATTTTGTCACTAAAGCTATTTTGGAGAGGAAACTGTTAGTAAAGCATGCAGCGGCAGGCACTTTGGCATTATCATTGTCTTTTTTGGTCTGGTGGCTTCCGGCAATATTAAAGCATGGTGTACTTACTACATTGAGGGGGCTTGGACTTGACTTGAGGTATTTTGAGCCGGGAAATCCTGATGGATTTGGTGGAGCGCTTGGTGGGACTGGAGATAGAATCTATACTTTTAGTGATTTCTTTATTGCGCAAAAGCAGAATATGGTTAACAATCCAATAGGCATAGGAATATTTTTGTCTATTTTGACTGCAATAGCGATAATATTCTTACTTTTGAAATATAAGGATTTGATTAAAAAAGAAAATCATTGGCTTGTTATAACTTTTGTCTTGTTTATTTTTACGCTTTATGCTGTAAATGCTGTACGATTTTCAATTAAATTGTCTCCTTTTAGGACGTGGATGCTTTTAGCTATACCGGTATGCATCTTAGCTGCCCAAGGAGCATTTATTTTAACAAACCTATCTAAAAATTACACAGGGAATATAGGTAAGTATGTTATATTGCTGATATTGATAACAGGCATATATTTTACTTCAACCCAGCAAAAAATAGCAGTAAATACAGCCCAGTGGCCACCAGGAGGCTTTTGGACGTCAGGAGATGAGATTGGCTCTTATGTATGGATAAAGGACAATCTTCCCAGAAACTCTAATTTATTTACGTTCGCAAACAATGCTGCTGTTATGGGGATGGACATGTACACATGCCATTGGTGTGAAGATGTAAGATATTACCAAAGGAACGGCTTTAATGAGACTGCGCAGGAAAACTATAACTGGCTTAAGGGCAAAGAGTATGAATACATGATAATTGATGGGCAGACTGTACAAAGATTTGGAGTTAATGAATCAAACATGAAGATACAGGGTTTGGTTGAATCAGGATTGTTTAAGCCAGTATTGCAGAATAATGGAGCAGTGTTGTTTAGGATATAACAATGCAGGTGCAAAATTTTAATTCGTGCTTATGCGAGGCCTTAGAGGGCTTCTCAACTTCGCATACTGCGTATGCTCAGGTCGCTTAGCACAATCTTTTGGATATCTCTGAATTGGCAATTTACGCATAAGCACTGACTTTCACACCAACTTTAGATATAACTGAACCTTTGATTCTATTGATTAACACTTTCTAATTTATTGTCGCTCTTAAAAATCAAGTTTTTAAGGTAAATAATTTTTGCTTTTGTTATCACTTTGAATAAGACCAATGCAATGACATATAAACTGCCGCTTGTTAAAAAAACTATTGCCCCTTCTACAACCACGCTAAGCTTTCCGATTGTAATGAATATCAGGCTTTCTAAGAACATTGCTACCGACAGAAACAAAGCTCCGGCTGTTAAGATCTTGAGCTGCTGCTTGTAATCAATTCTTATTGTTGTCTTTTTCCTCAAGCGATTATAAGTCAACGAAGTTATTATCACGAATCCAAGCCCTGTTGCAACCACAGCCCCAGTATAATCATAATATCTTATAAGGATTATGTCCAGGATAATGTTGAATATCACACCTATCCACAATGCCTTGGCTATATATTTAACTTCTCCTATAGCGCTTAAAAAAGCAAAATTTACTCTTCTCAAAAACATAAATATCCAAAAGATTACATATATTTTTAAGGCTAAAGATGCCTGTAGATACTTAGAGCCGAAAATAAAGTTAATTATCTCCCCACTGTATACAAAGAATATTATGGCAAGTGGTAATGTGAAGATTAAGAAGTTATTATAGACAAATGAGGTTAATGCTGCAAATTGGCCCTTTTTTTTATTGTGAAAAAGATTTATTGCAACAGGAGCTAACAAATTGATTGCCGGGATTGTGAGAAGAAAGACTATCTGCACTGACGGCAAAACAACATGGTAATATCCTACAGACTGAACGCCTCTCATCCATGTCAAAATCATTGTGTCAGAATAAGGAAGTATAAGCCCTGCAAAGCTTCCTAGTGATAGGGCGAATGCATAACCAAATACACCTTTTGCTGTTTTTTTGTCATATTGGGGTTTTACATGCAGTTTTTTCAGGCGTATTTTATACATAACCAAATACACTGCCAATGTTAATATGCCTGCAAACAAGTAGGAGAGAGGCGCTGTTAAGAGTGAGAAATTCAGGTTAAAAAACAATAAAGACAATAAAAAAACAAAGATTATATTCAAAAAATCCTTTAGCTGGAACAAAAGATGCTTTTGAAAGCTGCCAAATGCGCTTGACAAAGAAAAAATAACCGGCTGAATGATAAAAAGTATCAATAATATATCGATCATGCTGCCGGAAATAGGGGATTTAAAAAAATTGCTGACAAGATATGGTTTTAGTAAAAAGATTATTGCTGCAATTAAGATACTCAGTATCATCTGAGGAATAAGCGCGATAAATAAAACAGCTTTTGCTTTTTTGTATTCCAGCCTGGCTAAGAATTTGTTCATATGAAATAACTGGCTCGAATCAAATCCAAGGTTCCTGAGCGTATTAAAAAGAAAGATAAAAGTAAGGACAGAATAAAATAACCCATATTCTGCAACAGTGAAATTCCTAGCATACAATGCCCTGACAAGATAACCGGCAATTGCTGCTATCAAAACAAATAGGTATATCCATACACTTTCCTTGAGGATTTTTTTCAGGTTCATTTATAGCTGCGATTATAATGGCATTATTGATTATATATAAATATGATGAATTAGCATAATATTTTTATATGTATACTACTTACTTATCCTTGATGATTCAAACAAGTGGAGATTATAGTTCCGATAATATTCTTGAAGAACAAGAACTGAAAGAAAAAGTACGGGAATTAAAGGGACAAAATAAGAAAATAGGGCTTTGTGTAGGCTCTTTTGATCTTTTGCATCCCGGACATATGGCTCATTTCAAAAGTGCAAAAAAGCATTGTGATGTGCTTATTGTAGGAATAACAGCAGATAAATTTTCATCTCAAAGGAAATCGGAAGGCAGGCCAATATACGATGAAAAGCTGAGGGCGTTTTCGGTCAGCCAGGTGAAGCCGGTTGATTATGTGCTTATAAGCAATTATCTAACGGCAAATGAATGCATCTTATTAGTAAAGCCGGACTTTTATATCAAAGGGCCCGATTATGAGAATAAGGTTGATGAAGAAATAGATTCAGAAAGGGACACTGTTAATGGAATAGGAGGAAAGATAATCTATACAAAAGATGAGAAGCTTTCAACTACTGAAATAATTGAATATATTCAAAAGCTAAAGTGATAATTAGTTTCTACTACGGGTTGTGCGATAATGCATAAAAACTGCCCTTCACTAAGTAAAAAAAGATATATTTATAAGTGAAAATGCTTTTCCCACTATATAGAAAACTGCTATAATTACCTAAAAAAGAGATAAATTAACTTAAGGATTATTGGCATAACCAATTCTTATCCTGCCATGCATAATCAGAAAATTCGAATAATAACATAAATTCATAATTTTATATGAAACATTAAGTTTAAGAGGAAATAAAACATGAAAATACTATTAGTATCTCCAACAATCGATACATCTTATGAATTTGCGCCACCTTTAGGCCTGATGAACTTGTACCTGATTGCCAAAGAGCTTGGGCATGATGTAGAGCTACTGGATTTGTCATTAGAGCCTTATAAAAAAGGCATAGCAAAAATTTTGTCTAAGCAATATGACATTATTGGAGTTACCTGCAATTTTACCAATGCCATTCCTTTTTGCATACGCTATGCAAAAGATATCAAAAAGAAATATCCAGATACAATGCTTGTCACCGGAGGCAATCATGCCACTCTGCTCCCAGAAGATTTATTGTTCAATCAGTATGATTATATCATAGCAAGCGAGGGGGAATTGACTTTTAAAGAATTCCTGCAGAGACTTTCAGATAAAAAAACAGTGAAGGATATAGATGGCATTTATTATGTGAATGATGGGAAAGTTATAAGAAACAAGCCTCGCGAATTAATAAAAGATCTGGATACATTGCCCCTTAACGATTATTCTGAATTTGACCTGGACCCTTATTTTAAAACGGCAAAAATGCATTACATGAATATTGAGACTTCACGTGGATGTTTGTATAATTGCGCTTTTTGCACCACGACAAAAATGTGGAGGCATAAATTTCGCATTAAGTCTCCTGAAAGGGTCTTGGAAGAATTCAAAATTGCTAAAAAGAAAGGATGCGATTTTATCTGGTTCGTTGATGATGATACTGCAATCAATGAGGAAAATCTTCGTAACTTATGCAAATTATTGATCAAGGAAAATATGGATATTCCTTGGGGAACAACTTTAGGTTCACAATCTATCAAAGATGAGTCTACTTACACTCTTATGAAAAAAAGCGGGTGTATTAAGGTTAATGTATGCATTGAATCTGCAAATGCCCGGATTCTAAAAGAATACAGAAAGCCATACACTATTGAAGATAACAGGAAAACATGCGCCAATTTGCGAAAAAACGGAATCCTCCTCCATAATCATGGAATTATTGGGTTGCCTGGTGAAACTTTTCATGAAACCTTAAATACTTACATTCACCTGATAAAAACGTCACCTATATGGCACATATCTATCTTAGAGCCAAGGCCCGGGAATGATTACTGGAAAAAATGGAGCAAAAAAGGAGATACATCCCAATATGGGCGCTTTGGAAAGGCAAATGTAATTCTTTCCAAAACAAAAACTATCAATTATCTTATCTATCGCCTTTTTGCATTATATTATTTTTTAAATCCACGCAGGATTTGGAATGCTTTTTTCCATAAAAACCAGGTTGTACGTTATAATTATTGGATACAGTATTATGTCGCTTACAAGACTTTAAAAGTAAATTTTATGGATTTTTTCAGAAACATCCAAAAAATGATTACATGAAGATAGAGGATTCACAATGAAACAATACATGGACAATTATTTCAATAAGATAAAGGAAATTATAGACAGCCTTGATAGGAGCAGCATAGAAAGGGTTGCAAAGCTGATTGAGTCAGCATATCACGATGAGAGGCATATTTTTATTGTTGGGAATGGAGGGAGCGCTGCAACTGCATCCCATATGGCAAATGATTTTTCAAAAGGCATTAAGACAGGAACAGATAAGCACTTCAAAACAATGTCATTAACAGATAATATGGCTCTTTTTACAGCAATCGGAAATGATGAGGGCTATGAAAAGGTATTTGTTGACCAATTAAAGGTTTTTTTAAAGAAGGATGACCTTGTTATTGGTATATCAGCAAGCGGAAATTCCCAGAATGTCATCAATGCATTGGAATACGCAAAGTCCCATGACGCAAAGGCTATTGGCATAGTAGGATTTGATGGTGGTAAGATGAAAGATATTGTTGATGAGTGCATACATGTAAAAACAGAACATGGGCTGTATGGGCATGTAGAAGACATGCATATGCTGATTAATCATCTTATCTCAGGATACTTCATTGAAAGGTTCAAAAAGAAAGAATAGCTTGTTTTTTATTTCAAAAACATGCCAAGATAAATCATTAAATTGTAAAATATGTAAATATTAATCCTTGCCTTGCAATTTTTCTTTAATAAATTCAATTAATTTTTCTTTGGTTACACTTTCTTTGTTGCCCATGATATTGGCCTTAATACCCCCTGCACAGTTTCCGATAAAAGGAATTAATTCATCATCTGCTTCAGCTTTTATCATGAGAGAAGTAAGCGCAAAAACAGCATCTCCTGCGCCAACAGTATCCACTACAGTATCCACGAGGATTGGCGCTTTATACAATGCTCCATTATTAAAAAATATAGAACCTCCTTTTCCAATTGTGACTAAAAATTTATTATAATTGAATTTATTGCGAAACTCTTTAATCACTTCTTCAATCTCCTCGAATCTTTTCATTAAAGGCAGCCTTATTTCCTGGTCATCCATCACAATAAAATCAGATTTTTGGTAATGGTTAATGTAGTTATACCCCATATTTGCGCTGTTTGATTGCGCATTTACACAAAGAAAATTAGATTTATTTTCCAATACTTTCCTGATAGAATCATTAATAAATCCATGGCCAAAATCCCCGATAATAATTAGGTCATATTTTGGCAATTCCTCATCTAAATAATTTACAATTTCTTCTGTTAAATCGCTTTCAATTGGACTATCATTAATATACTCTATCTTGAACAGCTTGTTGTTTCTATAGCTCTCAATATATCTTTTTTTAACTATTGTATGGGAATTTTTCTTAATAAATGTTTTTAGCTCAGTATTCTCATGCAGTGATTTTTCAATAAAGTCTGTTTTTGAGTTATGGTCTCCAATTAAAGTGACTAATTTTATCTTATTAACATAGGAGCTCATATGACCAGCAATTGCAAGGATGCCTCCTGCATAAGTCTCATGATTTTCATATTCCACAGAAAGTATTGGGTCTTTTACTGCCCTGCCTTTTGGAGCTACAAATACATATTCATCTATTATTGTGTCTCCTATGATTAAAACATTCAAGTCTTTAAGTTTTTCCAAATAAGACCCTATTTTAGCAGCGCTAAATTTTTCCTTAATCGTGCTGATGTATTTTTCTTTGCTTATATCCATTGTATTATTTTAGAATATTTTTAGATAGACTTGAATTATCCTATTGCTTAAATATTCCCTTACCCTTATGGATGTGGAATGCAATAAATAAATTTGTGACCATCTTGACTGCACCAAAAATTTCCCTAAAACGAAGAACATTTACACTCGTTCTTTTACGTATGCGCACAGGGATACATTTGTAAGTATGGCCTGTCTTGACCACTTTAATGACTATTTCTGCCAAAAGGCTTCCGCTGTTTGCAGTGAGATTAATCTTTCTCAGCAGTGCAGTCTCGCACAATATCAGGCCAGTATAATATCTCAGGTTCAGGTTAAACAGCAAGTTTACGGTATTAGCAAAAGTTCTGGAAATAATTCTCCTGTAGAGCGGACGAACATTTTGGTTTACATTACGTGAGACTACTATATCAGCTTCACCTGCATGGCTAATAACATTCTTTATCGCATCACTAGTAAATTCATTGTCACCAGCTACCCACATCAGGTATTTTTTCTTAGCAATCTGAATTCCCTTTTGATAAGAGTAGCCAATTCCCATATTCTTTCTGTTATGGAAGACCTTAACATGAGGATTCTTTTTTGCAAGCCTCTCAGCTATTTCCGGTGTTTTATCAGTGCTACCATCGTTGGCTATAAGCAGCTCGTAATCATCAAACAATTCTTTAGAGATATCATCACATATGTGGACAGTATTTTCCAGATTTTTTTCTTCATTATATGCAAGAATAAGCAGAGTGAGCGATGGCTTCATGGTATTTTTTTCCTTTTTCTTCATGGATGCTGGTTAACGATATCCTTTCTTAAACTTTACTATTTTTACATTGTTTTTAGAGTGGGTTTTCGAGCCTGAAAATGATGAAGCGAAAAATTTAAATAATTAAAAGTGTTAAAAATTAGAACGGGTGGAAGAGAAAAATGAAAATCTTATTGATTAATATGCCATTTGAAGGACAGTCAAGTGACACTTCACTAAGACCGTATTTTCCAGAGGAATTTTATGTATTTCCTCCGCTAGGATTGATCTCAGTTGCAACAGGCATTGATAAAAGGCACAATGTAAAAATTCTAGATGTCATGGCAAAAAAGATGACTATTGCAGAAACTATCGATTATATATTAGACTACAAGCCAGATATTTTAGGAGTATCTGCCATTACAAGGCAGCTTTATCCATTGTATGAAATTTGCAGAAAGGTTAAGGGAGCAAATCCAAAAATAAAAATATTTGCAGGAGGGCCCCACATAAATGATTATCCTATGGAAACCATGGAATGGGGCACGATAGACTATGCTCTGGGAGGATTTGCTGAATATACGTTTCCACAGCTTGTTGAAGCAATAGATGGCGGAGAAAAGCCCGAATCTCTGCAGAAAATCCCAACGTTATATTATAAATCTGATGGCAAGATTATTTCTAATCCTGGCCATAAGAAGCCTTTAGTTTTAGATGAGTTTCCCAAGCCAAATAGGAAGCTGGTAGATTTGAGCAAGTATTTTTCTGTCCTGGACAAGAAAAAAATGACTACAATGAACTCATCAAGGGGATGCCCTTTCAAATGTATTTACTGCAATGTCCAAGAAAAGAAGTTTCATTATAAAAGCGCTAAATATCTGGTTGATGAGATGGAGGAAATTCTATCTCTAGGCGTTGAGGAAGTTTTTATTCATGATGATGCCTTTAATGTACTCCGCCAGAGAGTGGTGGATATATGCAACGAAATTTTAAAAAGAAAATTGAAGATAAAATGGTGCGCTCGCTCAAGGGTAACTCCTTTTGATGATGAAATGGCTAAACTAATGAAAAAAGCAGGATGTGTAAGGCTGCATGTTGGTGTAGAGAGTTTAGACCAAAAAATATTGGACTACATCAACAAAGGAATCACAGTAGAGCAAATTAATAATTTCTTTAGGCTTTGCAAGAAATATAAAATCGGAGTAATGGGTTATTTTATGGTCGGATTTCCAATGGAAACAAAGGAATATAGGGCAAGTATCTTAAAAGATATAGAGAGATTGGATCCTGAATACTTTACCCTTAATATCCTGTTTCCTTACCCAAAAACAGCTTATTATAACGAACTAATAAAAAATGGAACTTATAAGAAGGATTACTGGGCTGAGTATTCGAAAAAGCCAACAAAAGATTTTGAAATGCCACTTCCAAGAAGCGCTGAACTGGAAAAGGAGCTGGAAGAGTTAACAGATACCAGTTATAGGAAATATTTTTTCAGGCCAAGGCGCATATTGAGGGAAATTAATCACTCAATTTCTTCTCCTGGCATGCTTTTTAGAAAGACCAAGCTAGCAGCAATACTTTTGCTTCAAACACTAAAAAAGAGCGAAGCAGATATAAAATAAACAAAAAGTCAAATGACACCTTTATTACACCTACTAATTTCTTTAATTTTAGCTGCTGTGTTCTATCCTATATTTAATCTGAAAGTTCTTTTAATCTTAGCTGGAGGAGTTTTAATAGATATGGACCACTACCTTTTTTATATCTGTAGATTCAAGGATTTTAACATAAAAAATTGCTATAAATATTGCCATGCAGGAATAAAGAATAATAATTTTAAGGATACAATGGGGATGCTTCTAATCTTCCATAATATAGAATTTTTATTAATATCAATAATTTTTTCCATATATTACCAATTAGCGCTTATGTTCACTATAGGCCTGGTATTTCATTATATCATGGATATCACACACCGCTATTCTCTTGCAAAGAGCATTATATCAAGCCCTTCATTGATAGTCTGGTTCATTAAAAATAAAATTCGGTAAAACATAGGTTGGTGCGAAAATCTAAGGAATCGTGCGAGTTCGCAAAAAGCTCATTTGCATATCACGGCTTGCGCGAGGCCTCAGAGGGCTTCTCAACTTCGCACACTGCGTGTGCTCAGGTCGAATAGCAAATCCTGCGGAGCTGACTGCATGGGCAATTTACGCGCAAGCGCTGACTTTTACAACAACCTCAGTAAAATAATAACGTTTAAAAATGATATAGCAATACTTTTTAGAAAATAAGAGATATAATACTCTAACAATAAATTGCATGATATATGAGGTATTGATATAATGAAGATAATCTTAGCATACCCTAACTTTAAATGGAAAAAAGATTGGGAGAATTCTACTGCCTGGAAATTGTATCCATATAATTTATGCCTTCTTGCGGCAATGGTTGAGGATAAGCATGATGTTGTTATAGTTGATATGAATTTTGCCAATTCAAGTAAAGAGGATTTTTCAAAAATCATAGAAAAAGAAAAACCCGATTTAGTCTGCTTATCCATATTAACAGATGAATACCAAGAGGCAGTGCTTATTGCATCAAAAATTGTAAAAGATACTTCTAACTCAATCAAGACAATAATCGGCGGAGTAAGTGCAATCTCAAATCCAGACCCCCTGATAAGCGATGAGAGTGTTGATTATGTCATAGTTGGGGAAGGAGAGTATGTTTTTAAGGAATTATGCGACTATTTTAATAATAAGGGAAAATTCCCGGAAAAGGGAGTCTGGCATAAAAAAGACAATAAAATAATAAAAACAGGAAGAGTTGATTTCATCCAGGATTTGGATGCTTTGCCTCTGCCGGCATACCATAAAATTGATTTTCTAAAATATGCATACCAGTATAGGGGAGATCATATTGATAATATCAAAAAGCTCCCATATGGCCACCTTTGGACATCCAGGGGATGCCCTTATAACTGCAGCTTTTGCCAGGTCGGAACAATATCCGGTAAAAAGCCAAGATGCAGAAGCCCGGAAAATGTAATAAAAGAGATAGAATATTTGATTAAGAACTATAATATAAAATCTCTGGCTGTAGATGATGATAATCTGCTGATAGACAAGGACAGGGCTAAAAAATTGTTTAGGATGATGATTGATAAGAAATTTAACCTCGATTGGTATGCACTTTCACTGGCAGTCTATAAGCTGGATGACGAGATGATTGATTTGATGGAAAAGAGCGGCTGCGTATATGTTGATATTGCAATAGAATCCGGAGTTGAGAGGGTTTTGAGGAATGTTATCCATAAGCCTGTTGAACTGAATTATGCAAAGAAGATGATCAAGAAACTCAAGGAAACTGAAATTTTTGTTGCTGCTAATTTTGTCATTGGCTTTCCTGATGAAACATGGAGCGAGATAAGGCAGTCTTTAAAATTTGCAGAAAGCCTGGACGTGGATTACATAAAACTGAATATAGCTACTCCTTTAGTGGGTACTGAATTATATAAGCTTACAGAAGGAAAAAAATGCCTAAAAGACTATAGCCCTGAAAAGCACTCGTGGACAGAAAGCTCTATCGAAACAAGAGAGTTTAGAACACAGGATATAAAGATATTAAGGGCATATGAATGGGACAGGCTTAACTTTACTGATCCGGAAAGGAAAAAAAAGATCATAGAAAGGATGGGAATAACTGAGCAAAAGCTTAATGAGATCAGGAACAAAACTTTTGAGAGAGCCAATCCATGAAAAAAAGTGTTACAATATTAGTTCCTGCATATAATGAAGAAAAAAATCTTAAAGATACTGTAAATAATATAAATTCTGCATTAAAAAATTTTATCTCAGATTATGAGATTTTGGTATTTGATGATTATAGCAAAGACAAGACAGGCGAGATTGCTGATGAACTTGCTAAAAAAGATAGCAGGATCAAAGTAATACATAATCCCAAGAATATGGGGCTGGGCTATAACTATCGCAGGGCAATTCAATTAGCTTCTAAGGAATTTTTTATGATGGTCGTTGGAGATAATGACCTCTCACCGAAAGAAATAAGATTTGTATTAAGCCATATTGGCAGGGCAGATGTGGTAATCCCTTACCATATGAATGATAAAACTGCCAGGACTTTTTTAAGATTGGTTATTTCAAAAACATTTATTCATTTGATGAACACCCTTATGGGATTGAATTTAAGGGCCTATACAACTATGATTCTGCACAAGACTAAATTACTCAAACAGATAAATATAACTACTGATAGTTTTGCATATCAACCTGAAATACTAGCTAAACTTTTAAAATCTGGAAGTAATTTCATGGAAATTGGAATAAATTATGCAGATGATGAAGAAAGCGGCGATACTAAATTTTTCAAAATTAAAAATTTTATAGGCATTTTCAAGACAATATCACATTTGTTTTGGCTTATAAGAATAAGCGAAAGAAGAATTTATAATAAAAGGCCTATTAGGGTAAAATAAAAATTTAATTTTTCTAAACCATGGACCAATCAGAAAGTATGCCAAAACAAGAAGAAAATATTCCTGCTCAAATGACTGATAATAAAAAGATAAGGGTAGGATTTGCAGACCTGACGCATACTGGTAAAGGCATCTCGAGCATCATGTTCCCTTACGGAGTATCTCTCGTAGCTTCCTATGCCATTAAAAAATTCAAAGACCAGATAGAAGTGGATATCTTCAAATACCCTAAAGATTTTAAGTCTTATTTAGAAAAAACACCACCAAAGATTGTCTGTTTTTCCAGCTATCACTGGACAACAGAATTGTCTTATGAATTTGCAAAAAGAATTAAAAAAAAGCATCCTGAAACAATAATTATATTTGGCGGGCCTAATTTTCCGCTTGACATATCGGATAAAAAGAAATATCTGGAAAAATATCCTTTGATGGATTTTTATTTAGAAGGGGAAGGGGAGATGGCATTTGCCGAGCTATTGAAAAAATTAATGGAGCATAACTTTGATGTAAAGTCTATAAAGGAGAAGGAAATTAAAATTTCCAATTGCTATTATTTATCCAAGGATAATCTTTTTTCAGGAGCATTTCTTCCGAGAATATCTGATTTGGATGAAATACCTTCTCCGTACCTGTCAGGCCTTCTTGACAAGTTTTTTGACGGGGTGCTTAGTCCTGGTATACAGACAACTAGAGGGTGCCCGTTTACATGCACTTATTGCCAGGAATCAATCCCATATTTCAACAAGATAGCCAGGTTCTCATATAAGCGCATAAGGGATGAGCTGGATTATATAGCCAAGCGCAATGTTGTTCCAGAACTGATTTTAGTTGATTCAAATTTTGGGATGTATGAAGAGGATTTGGAATTCTCCAGGCAAATTGGGCAAGTTATAGATAAATATGACTGGCCGAAATTTATAACAGTGTCAACAGGCAAAAACCAAAAGAAGCGCGTTATAGAATCTGCAAAGATATTACATGGGAGATTAGTTCTTTTTGCATCTGTACAGTCAACAGATACTGTGGTGTTAAAAAACATCTGCAGGCAGAATGTAGGAGTATCAGATTCAATAGAAATTGCAAAAACAAGCGAGGAATACGGAGCTAACAGCTTTTCGGAAATAATCTTGTGCCTGCCAGGAGATACTAAACAGGCACATTTCAAATCTATGCTTGACATGGTTGATGCAGGGCTTAATGTTGTGCGCTCCCACCAGCTGATTATGCTGCCAGGCACTGTTCTTGCAAGCAGGGAAAGCAGGGAAAAATACAACATGGTTACAAATTTCAGAGTTTACCCCAGATGTTTTGGCAGATACGAGCTTTATGGTGAAAAATTTTCTGCTTTTGAAGTTGAAGAGATATGCGTTGCAAACAATACAATGCCTTATGAAGATTATCTTGAATCACGCAAGCTTGATTTGACTATTGAGATTTTTTATAACAGCGGCATTTTTTATGAGCTTTTTCAGTTTCTCAAGCAAAAATCAATTAATACATCATACCTAATTAAAAAACTGCATGAGCAAAGCATCAGTAAAGGATCAGATTTATTTGATATATACGATGGTTTTTTGAAGGTGGGTAGAGAAAATTCATGGAAAAGCGCGGAAGAATTTGAAAACTTTTTGATCCAGCAAGATACAATTGATAAATATGCAGAAGGAGTATTTGGAAGCAATGAACAGCTAAATTATCGGGCAATAACATTCTTTGAAAGGATGGAGAAGTTGCATAAGATTACATATGAAGCCGCTAAAAAGATTTTATTGGAATCAGGAAAACTAGAGGATGATGATATCTCTTATTTGGATGAGCTGCATGAATTTAGCTTATTGCGGAAAGGCAGCATTCTCTCCTTTGACAAAAATATAAGCAAGATTTTTCACTATGATTTTTTGAAATTGATTTCATGTAAATTTAATGACGTATCTTCTTCTTTTAGGGTTGATGCTGGAATGAGCATTAGAATATCACATACACAAAAGCAAAAAGAGCTTATTTCCGGATACATAAAACAATATGGATCTTCTATAGATGGGTTAGGGCTCATACTCAGCAGGTCCCATATAAACAAGTTGTATCGTGAAGTTTCTGCAGGGAAATAAATTTTTATCTCAAGAGTTTTTTATTTTCCCTTAAGAACTTAGCTCCAATGCGTGAAGGAAAGCCATAGCAAGGAAACTTTTTTGGAAACAAGGATTTGTATTTTTTTTGAAGTTCTTCATCTTTTTTTGTGGTTTTCCAAGTTCCATCTATTCTTTCGTTCACTTCAATTACTAAGTCCAATATCTCTTGAGGGGTGTTGTTTATTATCTTAATTTTCGCTTTATCATATTCATCAATTTCGGTTGGATATCCTATTTTTAAATCAAGCATTTCTCTAAAAGTCAAAATCCTCTTTTTTTTTGCAGACCACAATTTTTTAAGTATGAACACACCCCTGTTACTCCATGCAGGATTTTCTATCGATAGGATATTAACCCATGCTTCTGGAACATTAAATATTAGAGATAATTGATGGAGTCCACAACCATCGCCTAAGAAAAATTTGCATTTTGCAGATAAATAAATATCTCCAAAATCAGATCTGTAAAAGGAAGCGTAATCAATAATTTTCTTATTTTTTAGTTTTGGTAATTTTTTTTCGACTATTTCTCCCATACGTATAGCAAATCCACCTTTTGATGTTACATACTCTGCAGCTTTTAAAGCGGTGTTTATATCCCAATCACGGAAGTTATGGTATCTCCAATCACGGTTCTTGAATTTATTTTTTAGATAAAGAGAGTCTCTTGCATGAAAACAAACAAACCAGTCTTTGTCTGTTAAGCCCATTTTTTTTAAAAGTTGCTTTCCTTTTTTTTCTTCAGGGGGTGTGAAATGCAGATTTGGTTTTGCATAACTAAACTCATGGTACTCATTCAAAGTCAGCGGCAAGTGCATGCCAAATCCCGATTTAACTAATAGTGATTTTTCACTAAAAAGAATACCATTCAGGAGAACATCATTCAACAGCCTTGGAATCTGGATTACAATCATCTCTCTTTTGAACATTGTTAAGAGCTGCTTATTGGATGGCTTGGTGCTGGCAAGTCCTACAAATAACGTTCTTTTTTTCTTTATTATTCCTAATTCTAATCTTCTTAAAAATAAATCAGTATTTGCAGCCAAATGGCCTATTCTCTCATCCCTGATCTTAAGGAATTGTATTTTTAATATGGGCTTTATCAAGTACAAAAGAAGAATCAATGGAATTAAGACTAAGTTAAAGACACTCCAAAAAATAATTTTGAATGGCTTTATGTAACTGGATTCTGACTTAACGATGCCTTTTAACATATGAACCCTCAAAAATACCAAAACTATATGTCGGCTTTGGAATTCTATTATTTTAACACTGCTATTATTCATATACTGACTTGTCTTTCTTCAGGCTTATGAAAGCAGGGCTATATGAATTATATGATTTGTTTATTGCTTCGATAGTCTCTTTAGAATTCTTTGGAAAATAAGAAACAATGTTCTTAAAAACGCTCATGAGCTTTTTGCCATCTATTTCAGCATGTGTCGGGCCCTGCTCAGGATAGTCTGCATAACCGACTAGTTTTACGTTGACATTTTGCTCGTCAATATCCAATTTAACCTGCTCAAAAGGCCTTTCAATAAGAAAAGGAGTGATTGTATAAACATATGGCTTTAAGCCTTCCAATGCCATTCCAGAGGCTGCGCTGATCATGCTTTGTTCGCAGACTCCAAAGTTAAAAAACCTATTGGGAAATTTTTCTATAAATTCGTCAAACATCTTATAGCCTATGTCTCCTACTATCAAGATTACTTTGTCGTCTTTTTCTGCAAGTTTAACCATGTACTTTCCGAATTCACGCCTCATTTTAATTCCTCATATGCCTGTTCCAGCAATTTTCCTGCCGGTATACGGCTGTGCCATTCGGGCTTGTTTTCCATAAAGCTCAGGCCTTTGCCCTTAATCGTATCCGCTATTACTATTCTCGGGATATCTTTCTTAATTTTCGTTGTGCTTAAATTATCCAAAAGTTCATTGAAATTATGGCCATTTATCTCCATCACTTGGCAGCCAAATGCCTCAAATTTAGCTCTTAGGTTTGTTTCGTTCATAACTTCTTTAATTGTTGTAAGAGCCTGCAGCTTGTTATAGTCAACTATTACAGTGAGGTTATCTAACCTATATTTCCTGGCAAGATTTAATGATTCCCAGATTGTGCCTTCCTGGCATTCTCCATCTCCCATTATAACAAAAATATGGCCTTTTTCTTTTTTAAATTTTCTTGCAAATGCCATTCCGACTCCTATTGGCAGGCCGTGACCTAAGCTGCCAGTAGTGCAATGAATTCCCTGCTTTACATCAACATCTGGATGGCCGCTGATTTTTGGATTAAGGCCCTTGTCCATCAGTGAAGCGTATAGGCTTAAACATCCATGTCCCTTGCTTAAAATTATTTTATCGTCTTTATTTAGAATTTCATTATATAATACTGCCAGTATCTCAACAACAGAGAAAGCAGGAGCAATATGTCCGTCTTTATATTCCAATGCCAGCTCTAAAATATCCTTTCTGAGTTTTTTTGCCTTTTTTTCTAAGATAGTTGTATTAGCCATGAAGATTTCCGTATAAATTATCTGGTTTGTTTGAATGCTGCTGTAATTAAGTCATATAAAATTAACATGTTCAGGAGGATGCTTTAACTTCCATAAAAAAGAATTTATTGCATCAGTCCTACACCCAACATAACATTTTTTAACACCCATTTTCCTGACTCTCTCGACAACTTCCCAATACCTATCGCTTTTAATTATGTCCTTGAACGAATCTTTCACTAAATCTCCCATAAGGAACTTATCCCAATACTTTTCTGTAAAGAACGCTCCGCAGGGAAATAATTTTCCATCTCCGCTGGAGTAAAGCAGGAATGGCACACCTAAGCAATTCTCGTAATCCCTTTTACCTTCTCCCATAATTTTTTGCCATTTTGCAATAACATTATAATTTTCTGTGCTCAATCCTTCTGCTTCTTTCAATATATTTTTATAATTTTTATACAAGCTTAATTTGTCATATACCCCAAGCGCGCTTTCTACAGTATCGCTGCACTGCTTAATAACAAAATAGTCAACTCCAAGCTCTCTGCCAAGTTTAGCTAAAGGTATCACTTCACCAACATCTTTATGGGTCAATACCATCTGCAAGCCGATTGTTATGTTCAATTTTTTGCTCTTTTTGGTTTCAACACAAAACTTTATATTTTCAATGACTTTTGAGAATTCCTTGCTTCCATGCAATTTTTTGTATGAGTCATCTGAAGCTGCACTTAAGTTAAATCTAATCCACTTAAGGCGTTTTAATGCTTCAGCTCCTTGTTCACCATTGTCAAACCTTGCGCCATTGGTTGCCAGAGATATATCAACTCCTGCATTAGATCCTTCAATAATCGCTTCATAAAGGTGAGGATTGAGAGTAGGCTCTGCTTCCCCGATAATAGCCATAGACTTGACCCCTGCTTCGCCTGCATCTCTCATATATCTTAATAAAGCGTCTCTTGGAAAATAAGTTTCAGCCCCTTTGCGATAAAAATTGCCCTGAAGCGCTCCAAAGCAATAATGGCACTTTATATTACATCCCTTGCTTATTCCGACATCTATGTGCACTGGTGCTATTCTTTTTCCATTCTTCCAATCATTTATTCTGTCCAGATGCCAATAAAGCTTATGGGAATCCATCAAATATTTATCACTCATTTTTCCTCCATTTAGTTTTTGTTAAAATTTATTCGGATACGATAGTTTTTCAAATAAAATTTACATGCTCCGGGGGATTCTTCAGCGTCCACAGGAACTCATTGATTTCATTCTGTCTGCACTTATATCCGCAGGATTTATGCACATTTACAGTATTCTTGACTTTTTCCATGACTTTCTTATATCTTTCTCCGAATATAATATCCTTAAAGGATTCTTTAATAATATTTCCGGCAAGAAATTCCTTATTTCCAAAAAAGTTTCCGCAGCAATAGACATCACCATTGCCAGAAATTTGAGGTAAAAATTCACAGCCATAGCAATGGTCGTATCCTCTTTTTTTATGTTCCATCTTTATTCGCTTTATTATTACGTTATAATTGTCATTTGAATAAGATTCTGCTTCTTTCATCAAATCTTCATATTTATTATAATCATCAATTGCTAATTTCTGCTTGACCCCATGGCTTTCTGAGCATTGCTTAATTACCACATAATCAACTCCCAAATCTCTGCCAAGTTTTGCAAACGGAACAATCTGGTCAACACATTCCGAAATCAATACCATCTGCAGGCCAATTGTTACCTTCAAATTATGTCTCTTTTTTAATTCTACGCATTTTTTTATATTTTCAATGACTTTAAAGAAATTCTTTTTAGGAGTTCCCATAACACTTTCATACTTATCCGGATTTGCTGCGCTAATGTTAAATCTTATCCATGTGAGAGCTTTTAGGAAATCTTTTAGCTTATCATGATTCATTACAAGGCCATTTGTTGAGATTGCCATATCAAGTCCTGCTTTTGATCCTTCAATAACTGATTCATATACTCCTGGATGTATCATAGGTTCGCCATCACCTAAAAAACCAATTGCTTTAACTCCTATTTCTGCTGCATCCCTTAGGAACCTTATCAATGCATCTGTAGGTATAGTCTTGTTTGTCCTGTTTGCCGGTGTTGCATAGTAGCAGTATTTGCAGGCCACATTACACGTCTGTGTAATTCCCATATCAATATACAATGGAGCTATTCTTTTTCCATTAATCCAGTCACTAACCCTGTCTAAATGCCAATACAACTTGTAACCTTCCATGTTATATATATCTGCCATTTTTTACCTATTCTAAATCTAGATTATCTGTGTAATCTTTAATTGCTTCTTTCCACGGCCTTAACGGCTTTATTTTTTCAGAAGTTGTTGGAGTATTTATATTTTTAATCCCGATGTATGGGAAGTCCTTGTAGGATGCTTTCTCTACCTTGACATCAAGATTAAGATTTTTAACAATTTCCTGCATAACTTCAAATAAGGCTGCTTTTCCTTCATTAACTACATGATAAAGCCCATAAGGCAGCGCATTTTCAACAATTTTTTTAGCTTCTTTTGCAACATCTTTGCTGTAAGTAGGCGATGATATCACATCATCAACTATCCTGATGGTTTTACTGCCTTCTTTTATTTTCTGCAGCATCTTTTCAACAAACTGGTTATTTTTCTTTGATTTGCCGAACAAAAGAGGTATCCTAAATATGTAATATTTCTTTGCAATGGCTTGGATAAAACAATCTCCCCCATATTTAGTCAATCCATAAACATTAAGCGGTTTTGGAGTATCACTTTCAACACGCAAACCATTCTTTTCATCATTAAAAACAGCATCAGTGCTGAAATGTATTAATAAAAAGCCCATATCTCTTGATAGTTCAGCCAGTAATTTAGGATATAGTGTATTTAATGTTAAAGCTTTTACAGGGTCATTTTCACAAGGGTCAATTCCCAGAAAAGCTACGGTATTTATTAGTATATCTGGATTAATCTCCTTTACCATGCCCTTCACTTCATCAAAGTTTGAGGCATTAAAGTCATTGCTGTTTTTCCCAATTACTTCATAATCCTCCTTTAAGGCCTCATTTAAAGCAATGCCCATTTTGCCTGTATGACCAAGCAATAATACTTTTTTAGTCAATTTTGAACCACCCATATATAGTTCGGGAAAGCAATATAATTTATATATTTTGCCTAAAACCAAATAATAAGGGTAAAATGAGATTAAAAGAGGTTTCAAATATTATCTTATACGATTCGGATAAGAAAGTACTGCTGCAGCAGAGAACACTAGATACAGCTGTGCTTCCGGGCTATTGGGCGTTTTTTGGAGGTTCAATTGAGGATAATGAAAGCCCAAGGGAAGCAGCAATCAGGGAAGCTTATGAAGAGCTGAATTTCAATGTAAAAAACCCAAAATTAATCATTAGGTTTAAGATTAAATTGCTTGGAAAGGAATTGATTGACCATGTTTTTATTGAGCTGTGTACAGATAAATCCTCCCTGAAACTCAATGAGGGTCAGGACTGGGGCTGGTATGCTATTGATGAGACAAAAAAGCTTAAGATGATACCCCATGATAGGAAGGTTCTGGAAAAGATAGATAAGATAATCTCTAAAAATATCATATAAAAATTATTAATCTTGGCTGATACAACGGAATACCGCCAATCTCTGATTGGTGGTATGAGTAGTGCTCGAAAACCACTCATCATTTGGTGGTATTCCTGGCGTCAAAAACCACTAGCTGTATTAGCCACATTCATAATGCCATCCATTTCTTATGGGTGGTTTTTGACATACTTAAATAAGGTATTTATTGTATTCATTATGTGGGGTATTTTCATTACAGGAAATTCCTTTTTCATCTTAGGAGAGTATAATTTTCCTGTTCTAATCTCTTCGATTGAAAAAAGGCCTAGGTCAGTGCCTTCCAATAATTTAATATTTTGTACAGGAACTGTCAGCAGAAAGCAATAAGCATGTGACATATTATCTCCAATCTCTGGTACTTTCTCATTGTAAAATTTATGCATGCTTTTTGGATTAAGGCATATTTCCTCAAATAACTCTCTCTTTGCAGCTTCTTCCGGCATTTCTCTATCTTCGATGCTGCCCCCGAAAAAACCCCATTGGCTGGGAAATACGATGTCATCTTTAGCATCACGCAGCTGCATAAGTACTTTATCCCTGATATAAGGAAGAATAACAACAGTTTCTATTTTTTTGTATTTTTGTGGATTTATTTTAGTCATAAAGATTATTATTGATTTTATTATAAGAATTATTTAAGATATTTAAACCAGCTTTTAGTCTCTTTCTCAATGCTGTCCGGATCCCATAAAGGGGCGTCTTTCCAGTAATCAATGTTATCAAGCATTATTTTAACTCCTTCCTCAAAAGAGACTTCTGGCTTCCATTTCAACAGTTTTTT
>Ga0187827_10002418_pt1 | contig 25640 bp, 28 predicted proteins | sample ETNtaG_39_FD_167969 | JGI IMG/M metagenome (GOLD analysis project Ga0187827, IMG submission 167969) | Marine microbial and viral communities from oxygen minimum zone, Eastern Pacific Ocean - ETNP2014_SV_150_PacBio MetaG (Illumina Assembly) | ecosystem: Environmental > Aquatic > Marine > Hypoxic... | reverse complement strand
CTAACTTTGCTGATGTGGTCAGATATAAACGGAAATTGGAAATGAACTATGCCGCCCTATAATTCATAAGAAATCAGATTCCTCTGTTTCTGTTAGAAATACTTGAAACAAAACACGCTAAAAGCCTAAGCTTCGCGGCTCGCCCAATTGGGTTCCGATTCTGTAAAGAACAGAATTCAGGACTTCATTACGACGTTTCCGTCCGAATCTTCGAACTTTTCGGATACAACATTGACGATATCAATAATCCACCAGATATAGCACCCACCAAGGGTGATTAACTTTAGGATACCAGTTCCTATTTTGCCAGTGTAGAAATGATCTACACCAAGAGATCCAAGTAGGATACTCAAAAGTAATAATGTTGTCCAGTCTTTGTCAGATGCGCCTTCAGTCATAACTCTCGGATTGCCCTTTGTGCTATAAGTTTTAATCCGACGCAGGAGTTATCAAATAACGCCCTTAGCCACATTTCGGTGAATCAATGTCAATCGGATTTCTGAAAGATTTTTCCCGCCAAGATTTCGATGGATTGGTGGCAGGAGGTGCATTACTAACCTCATTTGTTTTACCTCACGGAGAGATTGATGGTCTGAACCTGTGCCCTTGGTTTCACTTGAGTGGATACCTATGCCCATTCTGTGGAATGACTCGTGGATTTGTTGCCATTACCCATCTTGATTTCTCAGCAGCTATAGATTTCAATCCCGGGTCTCCTTTGATTTATGCAGCATTTGTTTTCATCGCGTTAAAATCATTACTTCCCAAAATCAAACAGGATTTTGAGTTGAAATTACCTAAGCCATTGTACTATTCTTGGCTAACCATAACAATCCTTGTTTTCGGATTTGTTGCATGGAACAGATTATTTCTCTTATGAATTATCTTTAGGAACCCTTCAATAAATAAATCCACGGGGAAATGGTATGAAGGTGCTAGCACGTGCTTTGTTGTGTGTTGCCACCTTACTTCTTTCATCCACCATTCCTCTTTTACCAACATATGAATTGGAACAAAAATCAAACCAATCATTTACTAATTCAAATGATGGATTTGGACCGATTGAATATACTGATCAACACACTACAGCATCGATAGTTTCTGAAGGGCGGACAGCAACTCTGACTATGCCCGGCGGTCATGACAACAATCACCCTCTCCCTCTAGTAATTGCTCTTCATGGGTATTCGAGTTCGGGCTCTTTCAATGCCTGGTGGATGAGTCTTTACGACAGTGTTCATGAAAATGAACATCTTCTCCTTACGCCCGATGGAAATCTAAATTGGGTAGGAATGAGATATTGGAATGCAACCGATGCCTGTTGCAATTTATTTGGGTCTTCAGTAGACGATGTTGTTTTCTTAGAGGGACTGATCAGTGAGGTGGTTGCAAATTATGGAGCAGATCCAGATGGCGTGATACTAATCGGCCATTCTAATGGAGGATTCATGACGCATCGAATGGCCTGTGATAGAGGGAATTTAATTGAATCAATAATCTCACTGAATGGAGCAACATGGAATGATTTCACTAACGACTGCCCAGATACTGGTAGGCCAAATATTCTCCATGTTCATTCTACACTTGATGGCGTTATACAGTATGATGGAGGGACTCTTCCATCAACTGGAGCACAATACCCCTCCGCTCCTCAAAGCACATCATTCTGGGCGACTCGCTCAGGTTGTGATTCAATATGGACCAATCTCGGGGCAATCGATTTGACTAGTTCTGATGGAGTAGCCGAGACTGATAATTTAGAGCACTTGAATTGCGCAGATGGCAACAGAGTTTCTCATTGGCGCATCAACAATGGGAGTCACGCACCATCCCTTAATGCACCTAGTTGGGCAGATCAATCATTGGCATGGGGGTTAGCCGATTTTGTACGTGATTCCGATGGTGATGGATACCGCGACGATGTTGATGTTTTCATCTACAATCCCTATGAATGGGCCGATTCTGATGGAGATTTAGTTGGCGATAATTCCGACGAATTCCCAAATGATCCAATGGAGTGGGTTGATTCCGATCACGACGGAGTCGGCGACAATGCGGATCAATTTCCAGATAATCCTCTAGAATGGATTGATTTTGACGGAGACGGAATTGGTGACAATTCAGATCCTGACGACGATAACGATGGCTGGTCCGATGAGCTTGATGCGTTCTCAAAAAACCCCTTCGAGTGGGAAGATACCGATAACGATGGGATTGGTGATAACGCAGATCCTGACGACGATAATGACGGATTCAATGATGATTACGACGCCTTCCCTCAAAATCCAAATGAATGGTGGGATGGTGATGGCGATGGAATTGGAGATAATGCAGATACGGATGATGATGGAGACGGATGGACGGACGACGACGAAAACGATTGTTGGACGGACCCAATGAATCCGGACTCAATACCTAATGATGCTGATGGAGATGGCGATTGCGATAGAGTCGATCCGGATGATGATAATGATGGCGACTTAGACATTGATGACCAATTCCCATTCGATTCGACAGAATGGGATGATTTCGATGGGGACGGAGTCGGCGACAATTCTGATGCATTCCCCGAAGATTCCTCTGAATCAATAGATAGTGATGGAGATGGTGTTGGTGATAATTCTGATAGTTTTCCAAATAACTCCGAAGAAACACAAGATTCCGATGATGATGGAGTAGGCGACAACTCCGATGCATTCCCCCTAGACTCCTCTGAAACTCTCGATAGTGACGGCGATGGAATTGGAGATAATACCGATACATTCCCATTTGATGAAAATGAAACAATAGATAGTGATGGAGATGGGATTGGAGATAATACCGATATATTCCCCAATGATCCTAACGAGAGTGTTGATGCTGATGGGGATGGAATTGGAGATAATGCAGATATATTCCCCGCAGATCCTAATGAATCAGCCGATTCTGATGGAGATGGTGTTGGAGATAATGCTGATTTCTATCCCTTTGATGAGTCGAGATGGGTAGAAGAATCCAGTAACAACATTATACTATTTTCAATAGGAATTTTGTTAATATTGGGTTATACGATTTTTCGTCGACGTATCAAAGAATAGTCACCATATCGCCCGTTGACACAACTCCTTCAACAGCTACAGATGCGTACCACCGCGACCATCCTGAATATTTTCCTTCAGAAATCCGATTAGAATCACCATCGATAAATGATGCTTCAATTACCTTGCACGGTGGGGCAGGTTTTGTCAATTCAAGAATTACATCGCCAATTGATAATTCCATTCCAACTTCTAGAGAACCCCAATCCAATCCTTCGAGGGTTAGATTTTCCCCAGTAGTTCCTACATCAATAGGATGACCTTCAGATTGTAAATCCTTGATGATTTTTAATGAAAATAAGCATACTGCACGCTGAGGTCCACCATGATGCTTCAAATCATTTTGCTTATCTCCTTCAACACCTTCTTTGTGTAGCCGTGCAGAATCTACAGGAGGTTTTGGCACGCCCCCTTCTGGATTTGCATTTACTGAGTGCACAACCCCACTCATTCTTCTACCTCCATTATTGCCCCACCTTGATTTATCATTGATTAAAATGGTGGTATTTTATCTAAACGCCCAACCATCTCAAGGTAGCGATTTGTATTCTCAGAAGGTGGCATTAACATAACGAATTTCCAATAACGCCAAGCGGCAATTGACAATGTGGCATAGCGATGCAAGTCACATAACGCCATTTTTTCATTATTCGATAGAGGGCGAACAGATTCATACCCCTGTAAAAGTGCAGTCCACCTTTCCTCTACTGGCTCACCACCTTCCCATCCAAATCCTACAAAACTCATCACTAAATCGAATGCCTTTGGTCCGGTACAAACTTCCTCAAAATCAAGTATAGCCGAGATTTCGCCATTCGATCCTAAGACATTATCTGGAAATAAATCTCCATGAATAATTCCTTGCGGTAAACGATCGAAAAGGCTGCCTTGAAGAGAATTCATTTCCATCTTTAACAGATCAATAAATTCCGAATCTAAGTTTTGTTGTTCGGCCAAATCAAACATCTTTTTCCAGAGTTCTAATCCCATCGAAAAGGAGGAATGGATGTTATCTGGAGAAGGGATTTCATGAAGTTGAGCTTGGATTTTACCAAGAGCAACTAAAGATTCGTAATCTGAAGATAACCAATTCCCTTCGACATAAGGCATTAACATCCACGCAGCACCATTTTTCAACACCAAATTAGAACCATCATTGAAGGTCAAAGGGACTGGCGTAGGTATCCCATGCTTGGCCAACCAGAGGGTATTCTGAAGCACTAAATCAATATCTTCAGGTGTGCGTTCATCCCACACTTTCAGAACCACTTTCGAACTATCTTCAAGTGTTAGAATATAATTTGAATTAGCCCACCCTCCATCGAGCGGCTCAATTTCATTCAAGCCCGAGAGCCCCGCCTGAATCAATAATTCATTAGCGTCATCAGAACTTACTTCAGTGTACGCCATATACCTCATTCCCTATTCGGCTGAAACATCACCGGTACGGCCCAGTGACTCATTTAGAAGTCGAAGCGTCATGTCAATGTCCTCTTTCGTAAGCACCATCGGTGGCTTAATTTTGATAACATTGTGCAATGGCCCATCTGTACTCAATAATACGCCCGAATCTCTCATTTCACGAATAACCCTCGCCGCTTCATCAGCGGCCGGCTCAAGCGTATCGCGATCATGTACAAATTCAATGCCAATGAATAAACCACGACCGCGAACATCTCCAATAATTGGATATTTTTCTTGAAGATCCTTCAGACCTTGAATGAAGAATTCTCCCAATTCACTTGCCCTCTTCAGTAGATTTTCTTCTTCAATCACATCCAGAACCGCGTTTCCTATAGCGCAAGATACAGGATTTCCACCTGTAGAACTGAACCATTCCATCTCTCCCAAAGACGATGCTATTTCTTTTGTAGTAAATACAGCAGACATTGGATGTCCATTTCCTATAGATTTTCCAAGGACAACAATATCTGGAGTCACACCTTGATTCTCGAACCCCCACATATGTGTCCCAACTCTACCAAATCCAACTTGTACCTCATCAACAATCAACAATCCTCCAGCTTTATGCGTATATTTTCTAGCCGCGTCTAGGAATCCTTCAGGTAGAGGAATTTGACCGGCACAAGATAGCAGGGGTTCTACTAGAAACCCAGCAATTTTTCCTGCATTTTTGATTACTTGGTTAATTTCCTCTCCATAATCGAATTCCTTCCTTCGAAAGACATCAGGAACAGGAACCACATGAACCCATGACTCCGGTTTTCCTTTACCCCCTGGTCCCATGAATTTGTATGGACTTAACTGAACTAACATGCTAGTATTGCCATGATACCCACCCTCAATCACAACCATGTCATGATTCCCAGTATGGGCTCTGGCCAGACGAACTGCAAGCTCATTAGCCTCACTTCCTGAGTTTAGCAAAAACCCAACACAGAGTTCATCTGGCAGAGTTGCTGAAATTCGAGAAACATATTCAGTTAAACCATCGAAAACATAACGAGTATTCGTACTCAGTTTAGACATCTGTTCTTGTCCAGCAGCAACAACCTTCGGATGACAATGGCCAACATGGCATACATTGTTTACAAGATCAAGATATTGTGTACCATCTGCTGCGTAAAGATACTGCATTTCACCTCTTACAATGTGAAGCGGTTTGCCGTGACCAATTGATAGGGCCTTGCTGATATGCCGATTTCTGGCATCAAGCAGCCCGGATAAATTTGTCATGAGCACTTTCCTCTGCCTTCTGAAATTATTGATTAGAAAACTTCCTCTTTATTGCTCTAAGAAACGCCTTTGTCCAAAGAGCAAAGGACTCCCCTCTTGAAATTGGTTCTACAAATTCATCCATATAATTTCTCAACGACTTCCTCATTTTCTTTAATTCACCGTTTCTAATACTCTGAAAAGAGATCATTCCCGCAGCAACTTCGACATATTTTGTCTTATCACATCTGTATAGTAATATTTCACTTCGTGGTCTTATTCTCTGCTCTCCAGCCCGATCCGGGTGGTGAACTACACAACCTTCATCCCAAGAAATAGTAAATCCTGAATTTATTATTCGCCATGCAACATCTGTATCTTCCCTGTGTATGAAATACCTTTCATCAAATCCATCAACATGCTCCAATACCTCTCTTCGATAGATCATGTTCGCTGTCTTGAATCGATTCCACTTATCTGCAGGGTGAGGGTCCATATCTGAAATATTTCCAGATTCATCAACTATTGTTACGCTTCCTTCAATACCATCAACCCCACCTTCTTCAAAAGCCCGCTGAATCGATTCAATCCAATTTATTGAGGGAACGCAATCATCATCAGTAAATGCAACAAGTGGAGATTTTCCCCTCCTCCAACCAATATTTCTTGTGAACGCCGGCCCTCTGTCAGTTTCCGAATCGTCAATAATTTCTATTGACGCGGGTGCAACAGTTTGTTTCTCTAGAGCCGCAAGACACCTAGCCAAGGCCGCTGGCCGTCGAAAAGTTGGGATGACCACGTCGACATCTAGGCCCATGAATCACCGCCTAACCTCTTCCTAAATAGCCAAGCGGTAGTTTTGTTACAAGAAAATAACATAATTCTAGGTTGATTATGCATCTATTGATTCCGATTCCAAATGGCTCAATTTGATGGCTTCATTCACTTTCTCGTAATAATTCATGAGCAACTGCAAGCATATACCTATAACGTAAAACCCCTCGTTTTGAAAATAGTATGCACATACTTGTTATTACACGTTCAACACTCCACCACCGATTCGGTGGATTTCAGAGACAATGTATGGACCTTTGCGAGGGTTTTGTAAAGATGGGCCATGAAGTTACAGTTCTATCTACAGCCCACCCTGATGGTGTTGAAAAAGTGGAAGAATTGGGATACACAATCCATTTTATCCGCCCCTCCAATCCTATGCGACTATCGAAGGCATGGTTCAAGGAGACAAAGAAGTGGGTGGATAAAATTCATGCGAATAAATCAATCGACGTAATTCACAGCAACGGATGTGCTGGAATAGGAATAACATCCTGGGCTAGAAGACACAACATCCCTATTTCTCTACTATGCCACGGTTCTTTGCGAACCGAAATCCTCTCTTTTCTTTCTTCCGCAGATTTTCGCCCTAGGTATTGGCATTGGCTCCTACTTACACCCTTTTCTCTCTTCAAGAGATACCTTCTCTGGGAACTTCCCTTGAGGAGAGCATCATCCAGCATCATTCTTGTTACCCCTACTATTGAGCATGATTTTTCCTTATTTTCGAAAGAGAAGGTAAAGGTGATTGAGAATGGTATAGCACTCCCAGATCCGTTTACGAAAGAGCTTAATCAAGGAAGACTGAGTCTACTTTGTACTGGGCGAGCAGATAGGCAGAAGGGCTTCCAAATGGCAATCAAAGCCATCTCTAAATTGCAGGATTTAGATCTCCACTTAGATATAGTTGGAACTGGCGACTACCTTGGAGAACTAAAGAAACTCGTAAAGAATTTGGAACTCGAAGAAAGAGTCACTTTCTGTGGCCGTGTGGATGACGATGAATTGCACAGATTATACTCCGAAGCAGACATTTACCTAATTCCTACTTTGAGATACGAGGGTCTACCTTTGGCCCTACTCGAAGCGCTCGCCCACGGAATTCCCACTATTTCCTCAGAAATAGGTGGTAATTCTGATGTCATCACTCACAACCATGACGGTTTATTCGTTAAACCAGGAAACCTCGAGAATCTAGTTGCATCAATCAGATACCTCGCAAGTAATCCATCTGCAAGGGAATCGCTGGGCGTAAATGCCAGATCTACTTGTGAAAGGAGATTTGACAAAGACAGAATGGTTAATGAGACCGAGCAAGTATTGAGAATGATTACCCACACAGCATAATCTGAGATTACTCAGTTGCCTCACAATGAGGTTCAATATAGGAACTTGGTTCGCCCAACCAATGAGCCAACCCCCCTCGTGGCATTTGGCCTGCGTCGAATGTGGTACGACTTACCTTGGGTTAGAGTTACGCTACCGATGTGACTGTTCCGCTACTCTAGACGTCATCCATGACCTTGATGCATGCAATCTAACAAGAGAAATCCTCGATTCTCGCCTCGCCTCAAAAAACCCTCTTGACCGCTCAGGAGTCTGGCGTTTCCGCGAACTAATCCTCCCTCTCGGCGATGAAACTCTCAGCAACATTGCAGTAACGAGAGGAGAAGGCTCAACACAACTCTATGATGCTAGCCTAGTAGGCTCAGAAATAGGCCTCTCAAATCTTTGGTTGAAGCACGAGGGCGAAAACCCAACAGGCTCTTTCAAAGATCGGGGGATGACTGCAGGAATCACCATTGCTAAACATCTTGGAATGAAAGCAGTAGCTTGTGCTTCAACAGGAAACACTTCTGCTTCAATGGCATCCTATGCAGCGATTTCAGGCCTTGAAGCAATTGTATTCATCCCTGAAGGAAAGATAGCATTTGGGAAACTAAGCCAGGCACTCGCATACGGCGCTAAGACAATCCAAATTGAAGGTGATTTTGATGACGCCATGGCACTCGTACAAGAGGTGTGTGCGAGTGAAGGAATCTATCTTGTGAACTCAATTAATCCATTCCGAATTGAAGGGCAGAAGGCGATTGTCTTTGAGATAATGCAAGACCTAGATTGGCAAGTCCCCGATTGGATTGTATTGCCGGGTGGAAATCTTGGGAACAACACCGCAATTTCGAAGGGTCTGCTTGAATTACACGCACTCAATATCATCGACAGACTACCCCGAATTGCTGTAGTTCAAGCAGCGGGAGCTAATCCTCTCTACACTGCATGGGCAGGGGGCGAAAATTTAGTCCCTGTCAAAGCCGATACAATTGCTACGGCAATCAAAATAGGTTCCCCTGTATCTTGGCGCAAATCGATGCGAGGGATTGAAGCATTGGATGGTGTAGTAACTGAAGTTTCAGACGATCAAATAATGGATGCTAAAGCATTAGTTGATGCTACAGGAATCGGAGCGGAACCAGCGAGCTGCGCCACAGTTGCAGGAATTCGAAGATTAGTCGACGAGGGAGTAATCAAATCAGAGGATAAGGTAGTAGGAGTTCTTACAGGTCATCTATTGAAAGATCCCGACGTGGTTGTTAAATATCATACAAATAATCTCGAAGGCATCAAATCTCAGCGAGCAAATGCTCCTATTTCTGCTAGTGCCGATATCGACGAGATTCGTCGCATAATTCGTCAATGATTCGCCTGTGAATTGAAGAACAGAAGGCCACTCGGAGTTCCATGCTCGACCTCGCCTCAATGGTTTTTGGCGACTTCCAAGATAACATCGTTAGTACTTTTGGCAATGATTTGGGTTGGCTAGTAGGCCACACTCTCTTATTGGGGACTATCTCGCTGTTTTGGGTTTCTTGGATTAATAGAGAGCATATCCGAACCCAGTCTGGTTGGGATAAGTCAACACTTTTGGATTTAGCAACAATAGCAGCCCTCACTCTAATCCAATATGCAATTTATACCGGTAATTTTGGATTCGCCACTACGGCTTCTTTAGGTGTGGCTTTTGTTGGTTCAATGACAGCCAGATGGTTGATTAATGTCGTAAATTAGCCCTAGTCCGAGTTGCATTTCATTTCCCCAACGGTGAAAGGCAGCGGGCCTGCCGAATCAATCATGGCAGCCTTCGGCGACCACCCTCCTCTTCCTGAGTCGCTAGAGGTATTACTTGCTGATGAAACGGCATCTACTGTATTCTTGAAGGCAGAGTGCCCACCTCGAGTCAAAGCCGGACACATCTCTGAATTGAGGTTAGAAGAAGTCGAGGGAGACTCTTGGGACAAACCATCTCTAGAGGCATTGAGTGAAGAATTACAATTAGTCATTGAGCAAAATGAAGCACGTTCGGATTGCTTCGTTGAAATTGAGCGCGAAGGTTGCCGAATAATGCAAATTGGAGACCTTCGTGTAACCTGCGCATGGCCGCCTTTTTCCGAAGCATGGGAAATCACAGTTGTTCGCCCAGTAGCTCACTTGAAGTTGAGTGATTATGAATTACCAGATGAACTAATTCGCCGAGTAGCAGATCACCACAGAGGGATTTTCGTCGTCGGGAAACCAGGTTCAGGAAAAACCACCTTCGCTCAAGCAATCGCAGCCCACCTCGATGAGACGGTTGGTGCCATGGTCAAGACCATGGAAGCACCACGTGATTTACAAGTCCCACAAAGAGTCACTCAATACGCACCATTAGAGGGCGATTTGGAGAAAACCGCGGAAGTGATTTTCCTTGTCAGACCCGATTTCGTAATTTTCGATGAAGTTCGCCGAGCCAGAGATTTCGAGATATTCGGAGATGTACGGTTGGCTGGTGTGGGCTTACTTGGAGTCACTCACGCAAACAGTGCACTGGAAGCAATCCAGAGGTTGGTAGGCAAGGTTGAACTCGGTTTAATTTCACAAGTTCTTGATACGGTGATTAACATCGAGAAAGGTAAGGTAAACGAAGTACTTGAGTTGAGAATGGTAGTTCGCGCCCCAACAGGCATGGAATCTGACCTTTCTCGCCCCGTGATTGAGATCAAACGCTTCCCAAGCGGTGAACTAACTCACGAGATGTTCGCTTTCGGCTCCGAGATAGCAGTCGTACCTGTTGGGGGGCGTGCGGGCGAAGGCGGCAGCCCTGCTTGGAGGATGGCGGGTGAAGAACTCAAGCGAGAAGCATCACGCCTGACTGGAATCGCAGTTTTACATGCACAATTCCTTACTGATGCTTCGGCAGACATCTATGTTGATGACTCTGCAATTGGAGCAATGGTAGGCCCGGGTGGTGATGCAATCCGTTCACTAGAGAAGGACGTAGGGGGAATCAAACTGAATGTCAAATCCGTAACCGAATTGCCAAGAGGTCTACGAAAGAGGATCGAGCGAGATTCTTGGGGCGGCGGCGGAGATATGGAAGAATGGCGAAGCCGTGGAGGCCGCCATTGGGAACATTCTGGCAGCAAGCGTAAGGGCGGCAAGAAGGGAAAACGCGGACGACGTTGATAACCTCCTATGTTGAGATGATTGAATGGTTGAAGAGGAATTATGCCTTCGTGCCTTCATTGTATTCTGGATCATAGGATTTACCATCCAAGAAATAAGTAATAGATTCTTGAAGACCAAAGAAGCACATTCAGCCGAGCTAGACAATCCTCCTCTCAATAACAAGGCAGTAGTCTCCATGAGTGATGCTAAGATAATCGATGGAAGGTTGAAGGGCAATGTCACAAATCATCCAAAACTTGGAAATCAAAGAGTCAAGACCTCGAGTATACTAGGGATGGAATTCGACGAGCACGGTACGACCTTGGTCGAGACTAGGAATACTGTCTATGTGGTGGATTTGAAGAGCTGGAGAGAGATTCCTGAAAACCATCCATCTCTGGAATCTGATGGCAACTGGTGGAATTAGTAATCTCGCAAGGGTTCTTGACGCCCTCATTGGTCGGCGAGCCGATGAGCGAGGGTGAAGGCAAGCCTCCGGTGGTCGTGGTCAGCGAATCCACAAGTATCACCAGCGGTACTGCTGTTCAGGAGAAACTCATCGTCGCAGCCCGCGTATTTTCCGATCTACTCAAGCCAACTTATGGTCCTAGAGGATTAGACAAAATGCTCTACAAAACCGATGGTTCAACAGCAGTTACCAATGATGGAGCGAAGATTGTTGCTGAGTTAATGGTCAAGCACCCAGCAGCTAAGATGATGGTTTCAATGGGTAATTCTCAGGAAGAAGCCTGTGGTGATGGCGTCACCACAACAATGCTTCTTTGCGGTTCATTACTAGAAGAGGCCAACACCTTACTCTCGAAGGGATTGCACCCGCTAACTCTCGTAGATGGATATCGAAAGGCGATGGGTGTTGCATTGTCCCAGATGGACTCTGATTCTGTTGCTTTGGATGATGAGCGTTTGTTAGGTGTTGCAAATACCGCATTAACAGGAAAAGGGGCTGAAGCAGCAATCGACGTATTCGCACCTCTTGTTAGAGACGCTCTTAATGCCGTCCAAAACTCAGTAGAAGCACCTAGTGCCGAACACGTTGCTATGTTCAAATTAGGCTCAGGCGGGCTAAGAGATAGCCGCTTAGTGCGCGGAATAGTCATCCGTCGTAGGGTATTGATGGACACATTCCCCAATAACATCAACAATGCACCTACCGCAGTCATAGGCAGTGATATCAAGATACGTAAGATGACTCGCTCAGTAGAAATCCAAATTACTTCTGCCGAGAACCTTGATGGATTTGTTGAGGCCGAACAATCACGCAAGGAAGAAATTGCACAAGCACTGATCACATCGGGCGCGAAGTTGATACTCTGTGGAGGAGAGATTGACCGCGACATCCTTCATGATTTGGCCGATGAAGGTATACTTGCAATTCCCGAACTCAATGAATCAGAATTACATAATGCGGCCGAGGCAACAGGCGCGACAATAATCGACTCAATCCTAGATGTGGATTCTAGCGACCTTGGTGTGGCAGGAAGTGTGCATTGGGAGAAAAGGCAAGCCACAGATCAAGTTGAAGACATAATCACCATCGATGATTGTACTAATCCTGGTGTAGTCACACTCGCAATAGGTGGAGCTGGAGAAACCGCTACTGAAGAGATAATTAGGGGCCTTCATGATGCCCTTAGAGCAACAAGTTTAGCCCATGAAACTGGAGAATTACTCCCCGGTGGCGGTGCTAGTCATACACGAATCGCTCAGGCCGTAAGAGAAGCCAGCGAATCAGAATCGGGGCGGGCGCGATTAGCAATGGATGCATTCGCCCGTGCTATGGAAACAATCCCTGCTACTCTAGCTGCCAATGCAGGAAAGGACATCCTCGACTCCGTACTCGAGATGCGAACAGCAGCACGAGAAGGCTCTACGACTCCAATTGGAATCCGAGCCGATGGAGAAGTTGGTGATGTTTCAGGAGTATGGCATCCTCGTGCAGTAATCGAGGATGGACTTGAGTCAGCCACCGAGACATCGATGAGCATGTTACGCATTGACCAAGTCATCAGTGCTAGAGGCGACTGAAATCGCTGCCCACGAACACTTCAAACCCGATGCCACCACGCCGAGTTATGACAGCGCCTCGCGCCTTGTTGAGCGTCTTCCACAAGGACGGCATTGTCGAACTGGGACTGGCTCTCAGCGACTTAGGTTGGGAGTTACTTTCGACTGGCGGAACATCTCGTAAATTGAGGGAAGCGGGGCTATCGGTAATCGATGTCAGTGAAGCAACAGGACACCCCGAATGTTTTGATGGACGAGTAAAAACACTACACCCTGCCGTGCATGGTGGAATACTGGTTAGACGCGAACGCGATGACGATATGGAAATGCTCGCAGAACTAGGGTATCGCACCGTTGACTTAGTCTGCGTCAATCTCTATCCATTCGAGTCAGTTGCCGCCAAGGATCCACCAGCTCTAGATACCGAATTAATTGAGATGATTGACATAGGTGGGCCAACTATGATTCGCTCAGCGGCGAAAAATCACAAGGATTGCTTAGTACTCACGTCCACAGATCAATATTCAGCAGTTATTGAGGCCCTAGCATCTTCACAAGGAAGCCCTTCAGGAGTCAGCCTTGAACACCGCAAGCAATTAGCCCTCGAAGCATTCCAGAGAACAGCCGCCTACGATGCAGCAGTATCTAGCGAGTTAGAAATGAGATTCAATTCACCATCAATCCCATCCCGTATCCATGTTGCTAGTGAAGTAGGCACTGAGTTGCGATATGGCGAGAATCCTCACCAGCCCGCTGCCTTCTACCCTGCAGCTAATGCGACAGGCCCAGCCGGACTGGCTTCTGCAGTACAGCATGGTGGCAAAGCACTCTCCTTCAACAATTATCTAGACCTTGACGGCGCTCTTCGCATAGCACGTGGATTGTTACGAGATTTAGATGAAAAATACTCACATGGATGTGTTGTTATCAAGCACACCAATCCATGTGGAGCAGCAATAGATGCCACCCAAGTTGGTGCATGGCAGAATGCTTTGGCGAGTGATCCTGAATCTGCTTTTGGTTGTGTAATTGCATTCACTGATGTTGTGCAAAAAGAGACTGCTGAGGCAATAGGAGGTCATTTCCTTGAGTGCATAGTAGCACCCGGATTTGACGATGAGGCGCTTGAAATCCTATCAGAGAAAAAGAATCGTCGAATGTTAACTCTAGAAGACTTCACACCTCGTGAGGATGAGGTTAGAATCCGTCAGTTAGATGGCGGTTGGGTGGCACAAGTGCAAGGCCCTCCCTCTGTAGATTGGCCTTCTGTCAAGTGCGTAACCAAGGCTGATGCGGATGCTGAGTTAGTGGCTCTTGCTCGCTTTGGCTCGACTGTACTTAGTGAAGTGAAATCAAACTCAATTGTTCTAGTTGCTCAAACCGATTCCGGATTCGCTACTGTGGGAGTTGGCCCTGGGCAGACAAGCCGAGTTGAAGCAGTTCGAATCGCAGCGCGTAGAGCGGGCGAGAGAGCAGCAGGTTCAATGATGGTGTCAGATGCATTCTTCCCATTCAGAGACGGAATAGATACCGCACACGAGATTGGCGTTACAACCGTAGTGCAACCAGGTGGGTCAATGCGAGATCAGGAATGTATCGATGCTGCGGATGAGCATGGAATTGCTATGATATTCACAGGTCAGCGCCTCTTCCTTCATTGAATTAAGAATCAACAACATCCAGCTTCACGGAATGGGGCTACAACGAACTCTACTCTGTCGACGTCCTTCGTATTCTTCAGTTTCTCAACCATTTCACGTATGGCTTCCGAACTCCCTTTAATTTGCATAGTATCTACACATGTGTGACTAGATGTGAGACAGTTATGATGGTATGATGAGACAGTAATTGAATCGGAATGTCTCAATTCTGAGAGCTTATGTTCAACATTGTGCTGATAATAAATCACAGTAGTCCCCTCAATGTCGACTCCATCTCTCATAGTATCCAAATCTCCTCGAAGAGTTGCCTCAGCAAAGTGAATACTAGCATCCCTGAGAAACATACTGCGATTATTGTATCCACTTTGCTCGATAAGACGCCCCAATCTATTGGCAAATTCCTTGTCTGTGCTGAATGAAAGAACACGGCTCATAGCACGGCTACATACTCTCAATTAATAACATTTCTTAAATATGTAATAACTATTGGATTGCGTTATGTCTGAGGCAGGTTTGCCAGTCGAATTGATCGTGTTAACTCTAGTTTTAGCCCTAGTTGGAGGCCTAGCTCCGATATTCAGCAAGATTAAGGAAGACCGCGACACTATGCGTAGAGTTACCGCTATTGCTTCTGGGATTTTATTGGCTTCTGCCATGCTTGTGGTCATCCCAGAGGGCTTTGAGTTAGCCGCAGGAGGGCATGACGACCACGATCATGACGATCATGTTGACGAGGATGCACTGGCTGGATCAGTAGCTCTCGTAATCCTAGAACTAGAGCATGGTGACATCAATGCTTCTGGAGCAATCGAAGAGATTGAGGAGCTATTAGGTGGGCACGACGAGCATGATGATCACGAAGAAGGTGAAGAGGAAGAAGGTCATGACGAGGAATCGGAGACCTCTCTTACCGAGAGTATAGAACACGTAATTGAAGAGGTAGAATCTGAAGAAATTAATGCCACTACTGGAATCGATGAAATAGAGGAACTCATCACATCACATACTCATGAGGAAGGACATGATGAAGAAGAAGCAGCCGCTCTTGAAAGCCTAATCATAGGAGGAGCCATACTAGCCGGATTTGTGATGATGTTGGTTATGGAAGGTTCAGGAATTGGTCATGCCGTACATGAGGAACACCATGATCACGAGGAAGAGCATGGGCACGAACACGTGCACCATAGAGCATCTCCTTGGATTCTCGTACTGGGGCTTTCTCTTCACTCAGCTGCTGATGGGCTAGCGATAGGATCCGCGGCAGCCGGTAGCTCCGAGGTGGTGACTGCATTGGTGGCACTAGCCGTATTAATTCACAAAGCGCCCGCAGCATTCAGTTTGGGTATTTTCTCTATGCACGAGCGTAATAATCGAAATGAATCAATTCGTGATGTAGTAATCTTTGCTTTAGCAACACCTGTGATGATTGTAGTTGCATTCTATGCCTTAGCAGGCGTGACCATTCAAACAATTGGCCTCGCAATGCTATTTTCTGCAGGAACGTTCCTCTATGTTGCAACAGTAGATACGTTGCCTGATATTCACAACCCTGAAACGGGCAGAGAAGCTCTCAGATATGTCTTGATTGGAGTTGTAATTTTGACTCTAATTCTAGTCGGTGCTGATTCAATGGGTCTGATAGAGCACGCCCACTGAATTACTCACGAGTGGGCACTTTCTTCCATAGCCACCAAACACCAATAGCCCAAACTATTGCGATTGTTACTTGTCCGTAACCCGGATCTCCTGTAATTGTAGTAACATATATCGAAATGACCGACATGATTGTAATGAGACCGATAATCCAATTTTTGGCGTGTTTTGGAAGTGTTTTGCCATTTGCATAATACTCGAAAACTTTTGGCCCAACCCATCTATTTGTCATAGTCCATCGGAAGAATCTCTCATCAGAGATGCTGAACAAATATGCGGCTGGAACCATCCATGATACAGTAGGCCAGCCTGGGACGAAGATTCCAATGAAGGCACACCCCACGAATATACTGCCAATTGCAACATAAATCCATTTTCGGATTGGAGTAGTCTTACGAGAGTATTTTTCGATGACAGCATCGACAGACTCCAGCACCTCCATGATTCTATGGCGCTGAGATTAGGTGATAAAGTGAGAGGCGAACACTGCCGCAGCATTACACGCCCCAATTCTCAAGCGGCTTCTTCTAGACGCGATGGCATGGAGGTTGCCTACACGCTACCTAGGGCCGCCTCAATAGAAGACCCCCTCAGGCTCGCAGTACTCATTTCAGGCAGTGGTTCTGGTCTTGCTGCGTTACTAAAATATCAGCAATCCCAGTCTTGCCCTCATCAGACGGTATTAGTATTGGCAGATTCTCTTGCTGCTGCTGGTTTAGAGCATGGCAGAAACAGCGGAGTAAAATCAGTTGGAATACCTCTCCCAGATATTATTGACAAGGTTGAGAAAAGGCAGAGTCACGAGGAATTAATTGAGGCTGCATTAATTGATGCACAGGTCGAATGCATAGTTCTCTCAGGATATATGCGAATCCTCACTCCAAATTTCGTCCGTAAGTGGAAAGGCCGACTGGTCAATATCCATCCCTCCCTTCTCCCAAATTATCCTGGTGCACATGCGCACCGTGATGCATTGGCTGATGGGGCAACAGTGTCTGGCTGCTCAATCCATCTTGTTGACGAAGGCGTTGACAGTGGTATGATTCTAGCTCAACACGAAGTCCCGGTTCTAGAAGGAGACACGGAATCTGATTTACAAGAACGAATCAAGAAAGTCGAGCATGTTCTTTACCCAATAATCATCGACAAATTGGCTACTGGTGACTTTTCACTCTAGATCAAGTGGTTGGTTAATATTCTTCAAAACAGCCCGGTTTTCAAGCAAAATTGAATGTTGCATTTCAGCAAATTGTATTCTTAATGGTCGCCGGTCATTAGCTAACAATTCCCTAACTGATGTAGGCCTAATTAGTGCTAGAAGAGGATGCATTCTCTTTCCATCCGCTGGGACTGCAAGCGCATCATCATCGGCGATAGTATCTGCTAGAGTAGTGAATAATTCAGGAGTCACCCAAGGAACATCCACTGGCGCAATCTGTAATTCGTTAGCCTCCAACATCGGGTCACTCAGAGCCTCAAGAATAGCTTCAATTGGCCCTGCATGAGGGCTTGCATCTAGAACCCACTCTACATCAATTTCCTTAGGGATAGTTGCACCATAATCATCGATATTCTCCGGATTCGCAACCGCTATTCGTATTGGCTCTAATCCTGCTTCTGCTAATGCAATTGCAACTCTGGCAACGCAACTAACTCCATCAATTTCAATCAGAGCCTTATCGCGCCCCATTCGTCGGCTACGGCCTCCTGCGAGAATTAGAGATAGCATACTTTCACCGCAACTCATCGAGTCGTTGCATTGCGTAACGTATCTCTTCAATTAGATCGGTCGCTCTTGCTAGAAGCGTCATCCTATCTTTACGACCCTCTGTCTTCTCCAGCCACCGCATTAATTGCCGAATATCTTTCGAGTCGCGATCAATAGTCCACTCGAGAACCTGTTCAGCAACAGGATCGTCGGATGGAAGCAACCTCTCGTTCATGACCGGCGGCTTACGAGGTGGCGTTTGAACTTGGCTCAAGGAGCAACCAATCTAGACTTGATTCTGCCAAGTAACGAATCTCCCGGAGGAATCTTGACTGTTTTCAAAACATCAATTACATCTTGATTGATTATTTCCCCTCTGACACTTCCTGCATGTAGCACTAGTAGTGCTAAATGACCGTCTACAACTCTACTTCTACACCACTTATTGATTATCGAATCATCAGGTAAAGGCTTCCCAGCTCGTAATAATTCTTCGATGGACAACAGTAGGGCTTCAGCCGGCTCTTTTTTAGAGATATTTTTTGCCAATTCACCCCAAGGGTCAGTCCCTAAACGACTGTGATCAATATTTGCTAGTAATAGTGCAGCTAGAGCCACATCCTCTCGCCCATGCCTCTTCCAAAGATGCTTGACCATTTTGAGTAAATTCTCTTGTGAATTTCCCGCGCTAGTAATCAACCAAGAGGCAATTCTGCGTAGATTCTCATCAGGTGTGCCAAGATGAAATGAGTATCCTGCTGCAGCTCCCAAACGATCAGTGCTGGATTTCAAAATCAGTGCAGGAACTCCAATAGGATATGCGGCCCGAACTATTTTTGTGAGTTTTCTAGGTGAACGATGTGCTCTAGCAGATACGGAATCAAAGAATTCATCCAGTGGGTCTGAAACCATCATCAGCCCTCACTTCTGAATTCTAAATTCATCGAAAATCGCACCTATTCTCTCGATGCTATCATCAAGACGCATTCGCATATCTTCAGCTACAGTTCGATGTACTGCCATCTCCAATTGCCTGTCCATAACTCTAGCAATTGCTCTATGTTCAGCATCATCAATTTTGAATACATGTCTCAAATATGCAACGAGAATCAATTCTTCTTCCGAGCGGTCTGTATGCAGAAGGAAAGCCTCCAGAACTTGCTCATATACTCGTCGAGTCTCCTCAAGGCTGAGAAAATCACCTTCTTCCAGAGACTCTCCCTTTACTACAGAGTCATAGACAAGTTTGGGCTGCTCCTCTTCCAGTTTCAACGCATGAGACATTTTGACTAGGAGCCTTTTCTCACCATTACTGAGTTGTCCATCACTAAGAGCAAGTGCCACGGCCCCTTTGAACACCTCAAGTCGTCCCAAACTAACCTGACTCACGACCGTCGACTAAGCAATACTACCTTAATTGGTCGGGCCAATCATCGTAGTTGTTAACCACAATTCTTTGCAAAAATGATTGCGGAGTGTTCAAAGGGGGGTGTATGTCCGGACGGATTGCAGGAATCCTGTCACACTCGCGGGTGCTTAGCACCCATTACTGACTCGCCTAAGGCGAATAACAGCGCGAGGCCCCCCGAGTGGGGCCGGCCTACTGTAGGAAAGAAAGAAATGTCAAATGAAGGAAAATATGTGATTCACGCGACCATCAAAGCGGACGGCACAGTCGCCCGCAAAGATGTCGTCGGGGCAATCTTTGGTCAGACCGAGGGTCTGCTTGGAGAGGAACTTCAACTTCGAAAGTTGCAGAGAACCGGACGCATCGGCCACGTCGATGTGAATCTTAACAATAACAAAGGACGAGTGAAGGGTGAAATTATTCTCACATCGTCAATAGACCAGGTCAGCACCGCTGTAATCGGTGCGGCACTGGAAACAATCGATAGAATTGGTCCATGTAAGGCGATTATTCGCGTACAAAGGATAGAGAATGTGAACTCAGCCAAGAGAGACACAGTCATTGACAGAGCCAAATCTCTGTTGATGAGTATGATTGAGGCAGGTTCTGATGAATCGCGAAACATCCTCGATGAGGTACGTTCCGTGCTTACGGTCGATACAGAGATCGAAATCAATGGAATGACTGCTGGACCCAATGTGAAAAACTCAGAAGCAATCATTATCGTCGAAGGACGAAATGATGTACGTAATTTGCTGAAGTTCGGTATCAAGAATGCAATAGCAATGATGGGTTCTGGCGTTAAGCCGGAATTAGTCGAATTAGCAAAAAGTAAGAAGAATGTTACAGCCTTCCTAGATGGCGACCGTGGCGGAAAACTCTTGCTAATGGAAATCAGTGGTAGCTTAGGCAAGTCACTTACTCATGTTGCAATTGCACCACAGAGCCGTGAAGTCGAACATCTTGAGGGCAAAGTTGTCACCAAGTGTCTAAATCAGAAGGAGGCTGCTGGAAAAGTAACTTCCCGAATTCAAGCCGAAATAGCGAAAGAAGACGATGCCTCAGTGGGTCGTGGTTCTGCAGCTCTTGAAGCTCCTGATGACGTCAAGGGCTGGGCTGAAATGCTAGATGGCTTGAAGCGAAATCAAGCTATCATTGTCCTCGAGGATGGCTCAGGCACCGACCCAGTCGGCGCCTCAGGCCTTGAAGCCGCACTAGCGGATTCCGATGGTGCCACAGGTTTGGTATTCGCAGGCAAGGTAAATGATCGAATTTTCGAACTAGCATCGGGCGCTGGAATCAGCAACGTGCTAGGCAAGACTGTTGGGACTACCACTCTGAAAAGTGGAGTCCAAGCATTCTCAGCCAAAGATTTGTGATAACATATCTTGAACCGATTCTTCGGCGGGACGTAGTCCCGCCTAGAATGGCTACGTAACCCATCTTAGCAGACGAAGGCATCAAAAGGGCCACAGGTCCGCTGAGAGCGATGGAACAGTCCACTATGGCCATACTTGCCATGTATGGATTCCTCGCCCTATCGATTTGGATTCTGTGGATGAGGCATCAACAAGTTCTGAGCCAACGTGACCGGATGGTGGACCGCGTAGGATATCTTGAAGGTGATTTGACAGCAACATCTCAGAGATTAGATTTACTCTCACGAGGTGTTGATACAGTATTTGGAGAAACACCCGAGCTACATGGATTGCTAGGTGTCCATCGTTCTCTAGAAACGGCTGAATCTTTGTTGTTTGATCAGGGAGTCGAAGTCAGTTCTTCAGAATCCTGCGCCATCGCTACTCATGCCGCTAGAGCAGTATTAGATGGCGAAGATAATGATGGTTCGTCAAATGAAACAATGCTTGCAGGTCTAGCGCCCTTGGTTAGCCGTATTGCAAAAATTCTTGATGCGGCGGAGATGACTGCAGAAGATTTGGAATTAACAGGGCCAGAACAGCGACGACTTGGCGAATTATTCCATACAATCGAGCGAACTGATAAGGCTGCAGAGTGCTATCGCAGAGCCCATCAACTAGGTGCTGAAGATGCATCTGCATTGAGTTCACTTGCAGTGATTCAACGAGAGGAGGGAGATGTTGAGGCTCTTGATAGAAGTCTTGAACGTCTTCTAGCAATCAATCCGGATGACATAGAAGTTCTCAAGGAACAAACCCTACTTCTTTCAGGCACAGATGTAGAACGTGTAGTCAGAAACCGGCGCCGTTTAGAGGCTCTAGGAGTCGAAATCAATCCAACTACAGAAGAGAATACAATCGCAGATCTTGCAAATCGGGCTCATGAATCTAGAGTTGAAACAGACCCTCTTTCCTCAGAACCCACAACCGCTCCAGCATGGTTAGAGAGAGGCGCTAAACTAATGTTACTTGGCGAATCGCAAATAGCCCTCGAGTCCGTTGAGAATTCACTTGAATTAGACCAGTCCGGTGCGGATGCATGGCTACTTCATGCAAGACTATTGTCTGCATTGGGGGGCAGGACTGCAGAGGCCATTCAGAGTGTCAGAAGAGCAGTTGCATTAGGTGAATATGGCATTCTTCTTGAGGCAGAAATACTGGAGGCGGACGGACGTCTAGATGCTGCCAGAGAAACTCTTGAGAAGCATCTTGAGGCAGATCCTAATGATGCCGAGGCAAGGAGCAGATTAGCCCTTATTCTCCTCAGAGCAGATTCTCCAGATTGGGCACGCAAGGTGTTGAACGAAGCTCCTGAATTGTCTTGGGAATCATCTTCTCTCCATGTAATGGATGCTCGCCTTCTTCTAGAAGTCGCGGACCAAAATCGAGATGAGACTGGCGAGCATGATGAAATGATTCTCCTTCAAGCCCTCACGGCTTTTGATGAAGCCATTGAATTGGACAGGGAGTCCGGCCTCGCTTGGCTTGGTCGTGCTAGGACTCTACGCTATCAGGGTCACCGCGATGAGGCCGAGGTAGCAATTATTCGAGCAAGGCGTTTAATCCCAGAGCATTCTTCAATTCCTCTTGAAGCCGCTCGATTATTCTTAGAAATGAATCGTTTCGATCAAGCAAATACAATGCTTGCAGAAGCGGCAACTCATTTGCATAATCACCACTCAATTGCTTATGTTAGAGGATTGATTGCTGCCCACCAAGGTCGTATGTCAGAGGCACAGAGTATGTTTACCAAAGTCCTAGAAGTGGAACCAGAACATACTCGCGCCCGCTTAAATCGGTGCTCAGCGGCCTTATTGCGGGAGGATTTAGTCACAGCTCTTGATGATGCAAACGCACTAGTGGAGACTCATCCAAATCTAAGTATAGCCCGGCAGAGGCGCGCAGAAATTCTGATGAATCTAGGAGATTGGACAGAGGCCGAGGCCGAATTGCGTAGACTTTCAGAAATCGCTCCAACTCATACCATGGCATTGGTACACCAAGGAACCTGCCTCATCGCAATGGACAGAGCAGAGCAGGCAGAGATACCTTTGAACAAGGCCTTGCAGATTGATCCTGAGAACTCTGATGCATGGTATCAAAGAGGCCTTCTTTACCTCGACTTTGGTAGACTAGATGAAGCATTTTCTGACTTTAAAAGAGCAGCAGCAAGTGATGGTAAACACCTCGACGCACGTTTGAGGATTGCAGCAATTTTGCACGAGGGCGACGAGCCGGCCAAGGCAGCAGCGGCGTGGAGAGACGTGCTTGATGTAGACCCCGAACACCGTCTGGCCCGTAGACGATTAGAAGAATCAAGAGAAAAGGTGGCCTTGAGGTCAACAAAAATACAATCGCAGGATTGAATTGTTGAACGCTTCCTCGCCGAATCATGACAGAGCCCAGCGGAATTGAACCCGGCGACAATGCACCTAATTTTCAACTACCTAATGCCAACAGTCGGATTGGGGGCGAATCCCTCAGTCTAGCCGAAGTTTCTGGCGAAAACGGAACAGTTGTGATGTTTACTTGCAACCATTGTCCCTATGTTGTTGGATCTGAACCCCGAATTGAAGCGATGGCAGCAAAGGCACGAGACCTAGGAATGGGGTTTGTCGGAATTAATTCGAATGATCCGGTAATGTATGAATCGGATAATTGGGAAAATATGCAAAAACGTGCCACTAAGGGGATGACATATTCTTACTTGCACGATTCATCACAAGACACCGCTCACGCTTATGGAGCCGAGAGGACGCCAGAATTCTACCTACTTGATTCGAATAATGTTGTAGTTTACCGAGGCCGATTAGATGATTCTCCTAAGAATCCAAACGAAGCCACCACTTCTGAATTAGCTGAAGCAATGGACTCTCTGGGAGCAGGCCAGAACATCGCTAATTCTCGTACACAGTCAATTGGCTGCTCAGTCAAATGGAAGTAAAACTCAGTATTGTTCCAAAACCAATTCTGTTTGAGTCGAAGTGATGTCACCGGGTGCAGTGAGCCACATTCGATCGAGTAAATCTCGCAGAGCCACTGTATCATCAACATGAACGATTGAGATTAGATCAGCATCGCCGCTAATCTCGTACACACACTCAACGCCATCCCATCCAGAGAACTCTCCAGCTAGGGTTCCAATCTCTGTCCCAAGTCCAACCTTGATACGAACTAAAGCAGTCAAACCAATGCCGGCTTCACGAATTGTGTAACCACGAATTACTCCCTCTTCTTCCATTTTCTTCATCCGTGTTCGAACAGTTCTTTCAGTAACTCCAACTCTTTTTGCGATATCAACAAAAGGAGCTCTAGCCGTCTCTCGAAGCACGGTCAAAATGGATCGATCAAGAGAGTCTACGGTTACCATAATCCGTTCCGATTTAGGAACCTTATTTGTAGGTTATGCGCTTAATGGCACGCTATCGAGACTAATATTTTTCCGGATTACAGCATTTTTCTTGGTTTTTTTTCAAAGTTGCATTAAAATGAGACGCCTTCTTCTTCCGCTTCAATGAGCGGGGGTGAGGGGTATTCCCAACTCAAGGTACAGCAGTATCTAGATGATGTCTCTAGACTAGATATATCACCAGATCAAACCCAATGGTACAATATCGATGTTGCCGCAATTCTTTCAGGAACTAATGTTGTCGATCACGAAGTCGATGAGTCATCAGGATCTTCACTTCTTTTCCTCGAAAGAAGTGTGATGCTATGCTGTCCGAAATCCGGTCAAATGCATCATTACCCCAAACACCTCTTACATTGTTTTGTAGATGACAATCGCAACAAGTGTGATGCTGTCGATGGGATATTGATGCGTGCTGAATTATTCTCAATTACTCCAAATGGAGAGCAATTAGCCTGGGAGCGATGCTGCCGTTCAGAAATGGAAGTTCCGGAAGTTGAGAGTGCGGTTGCTCGTTGGTTATCGTGGCTCAATAAATGAACTCATTTCACTTCTTCAATAATTGAGCTAACATCATTGCCGCAGCACCTATTCAAGACTCCTGCACCTCTTTTTGAATAAGATGCTTCACTTTTCGTCTCTGACTTGCACCTTTGAGAAGGCTTTAGAGCCTCCGAACACGAATCTTGCTTGATGGCTGATAAGGACCTCCAAATCGTCGACCTATTCAGCGGCGCTGGTGGGATGAGTACTGGCTTTGAGATGGCTGGTTTTGAGGTCGCACTAGGTGTCGAATATATCGAGAGGTTCTCGAAGACATTTGCCAAAAATCACCCAAATGCAATTACTCTCAATAAAGACATCAGAGAAGTCAGCGAAGAAGAAGTATTGGAACTACTTGATGGTAAGAAAATAGATGTTGTAATCGGAGGCCCTCCTTGCCAAGGGTTCAGCGGCGCTGGCCGTCGCGATCCCAAAGATCCTAGGAATTCTCTCTTCATGGATTTCGTAAGAATTGTCGGAGCCCTTAATCCAACATATTTCGTTATGGAAAATGTCCCTGGAATCCTGAACATGAGAAATGCAAACGATGAGTTGGTCGTTGAAATCATCAGAAATGAATTCAAGAAAATCGGTTATTTTGTTGAGTGGAGAAAACTCTTGGCTGCAGATTACGGTGTGCCACAAAAGCGTAGAAGGGTGATTTTCATTGGATGTCGACTCGATTCCAAGACCCAACTACCCATAATGCCAATCGTTTATCCAAAGAAAACTCATACAGCTAAGGT
>Ga0187827_10002415_pt1 | contig 25657 bp, 14 predicted proteins | sample ETNtaG_39_FD_167969 | JGI IMG/M metagenome (GOLD analysis project Ga0187827, IMG submission 167969) | Marine microbial and viral communities from oxygen minimum zone, Eastern Pacific Ocean - ETNP2014_SV_150_PacBio MetaG (Illumina Assembly) | ecosystem: Environmental > Aquatic > Marine > Hypoxic... | reverse complement strand
CACTGAAGATGATATTAAGAACGCCTCCAGGGCATTCACAGGATGGACATTTAAGCAGCCGGTACCAATTTATCCTCAAGGGGCGTATCCGACAGAATATGAATTCCTAAGTGAAGACCATGATTACTCCGAGAAGACTTTTCTCGGTAGAACTGGCCCACTTAATGGAGAAGAAATAATTGAAATTATTGTAGAACAAGATGCAACGGCTCAGTTTGTTGCAAGGCATCTCTACAACTTCTTTGTTGCAGACGAATTTCAGGTACCCGCATGGAATGAGAATCCCCCCAAAGACCCTGAAGCTATTTCGCTTCTGAGTGAAGCTTTCATAAGTAGCAAAGGGGATATTTGTGCGGTCCTTGCTGTCCTATTTAATTCAGACTTTTTCAAGCGGTCGAAATTCCAAAGAGTTAAGTCTCCAACAGAGTTTGTGGTTGGAGTTCTCAAGTTGACGGGGGAATATTGTGACCCCAGCATTCCTGCACCAAATTATGGAGCCGCCACGACAGTGATGGGACAGGAATTACTCAATCCGCCTACTGTCGAGGGTTGGCACACGGGAGCAGAATGGTTAGATGCAGGTACTCTCAGTGAACGTATTAATTTCGCCGTAGAATCAGTGTCCGATACTCATAAGCCCAGAATTAATGCCTTAGTCGATAGGGTTTCCGATCAATGTCAAGAAGGCGAAATGGGCCATGATGAATTATTGAAATATTGTTTGAACGAATTTGGTGGTCTTCAGATATGTGAAGATGATCTTTCTCGAATAAAGAGATCTGTGTCTGGGATGAAACAGGAAACAGAGGAACGACTCGTCGGGTATCTCCAATGTATAGTCTCGTCACCCGAATATCAGAAGTCCTAAAGTAACAATCTTGAAAGCCGTATTTAGAGTCTAGCAGGTCAATATTGAAGGAGGTTACCTTATGAGCACTGCGGTTAAGAATGACAAGACTATTGTCGTTGTACAGCTTACCGGCGGGAATGATTTCATGGACACTATTATTCCTTACACAAACGGTATTTATTATGATTGTCGGCCTACCCTCTCAATAAAACAGGATGATGTTTTGCCGATTGATGAAACACTCGGATTTCATCCCGCTGCGCGTTCTCTGAAGAATCTCTTTGACGACGGGAAAGTGGCCGTGATCCAAGGGGTAGGTTATGAGAATTCAAGCAGATCTCATTTTAGAGCGATGGATATTATGCACACGTGTGAGCCTGACAAGGTTGGTACACAAGGGTGGCTTGGCAGGACGATTCAAGAAATAGATCCCCACCAGGAAAACGTCCTCACCGGAGTGAATATAGGCAGAGGTTTGCCGAGATCGATGGCACTTTCCGGCGTTCCGGTCACTTCCATAGGGGATTTAGATAATTATGGGCTAATGACTTCCGTTGACAATATGAAATGGAGAACGGCGATTCTCGATAACTTTAAAGATATTTATACGCAAGCAATCGGTAGCGGTCCGGTTTCAGATTTTCTAGGACGAACCGGAAATGATATTTTACGAAGTGCAGATTTGCTCAAGGATGTTCCCTCAAATTATGAATCTACTGTTGAATATGCAGAAAATCCCATCGCAAAGAGCCTTCGTGATGTTGCCCGTATCCACACTGCCGACATGGGAACCAAGGTGTTCTATGTCCAACATGGCGGATACGATACTCACGCTGATCAGGGCCCAAATCACCCGCGGCTTCTCACTGAGCTGACTGACGCATTGTCCGACTTCATGGATGATTTGAGAGAGCATAACGCATCCGAAAACATTTCAATTCTAGTGTTTACAGAGTTTGGTAGGCGGATGCGAGACAATGGTAGCGGCACAGATCATGGTGCGGGGGGTGGTGCATTCTTGATAGGGGATACGGTTAAAGGAGGATTGTATGGGGATTATCCATCTCTTGAACCAGCGGAATGGCAAGATGGAGAAAATCTTAAGTTCAATGTTGACTTCCGTAGCGTCTATGCTACCGCACTTGAGCAATGGCTTGAAATAGATTCACGGCCTATGGTATTTGGTAGCTACGAGCAACTAAGGGTCTATTGAAAACAGAATTGGCAATGATGGCGTAAATTTCAGAAGGAATATCTAATGTCGACCTCCACCGCTGAAGAGAATAAGCCTTTCGGACTGTTAAGAGCTGGTTTTCCATTTCTTAAAACGATAGGTATGCGGCGTATAACCAACTATCCCTATGACGTGGCTATAGAAAATGATGATCGGATCTATATCCTGCTACGATCCACCAATGTGGCGCTAATCAGGGTATGGTTTTTTGAGGATGCGGAAAGATTGCCTGATACTTTTGAGGACATTGGAGCTTACGGTAAAGAGGATGGGCAGTTTATATCTCCGGTTTGCGTGGTACTGGATCCAGAAGGGAATATCGTAGTTTCAGATGAGTCTCTCAATCGGATCTCATTTTTTTCGCGTGGCGGGGAGTTCTTGAAAGCCTGGGGAATATCTGGATCGAATCCGGGCGAACTTGATGGGCCTTCAGGTATAGCCTTCAATAATAGAGGAAACCTCCTGGTCTCGGACGCAAAAAACCATAGGATTCAAGAATTTGATTCCGAAGGTAAAGTTTTGAATTACTGGGGGAATAATGGAGATGGACCTGGTGAACTTAATAAGCCGTGGGGTATAGACGTAGACGACTCAGGTGATGTTTTTGTCTCGGACTGGGGTAACGACAGAATCAGCAAGTTTGGGCAAGATGGAGAATTTATATTTTCTTTCGGTAGCAGTGGAGATGGAAAAGGTATGCTGGACGGGCCCTCGGGGATAGCGGTGGATAAATATGGGGACGTGTTTGTAGCTGACACAGGAAACGACAGGGTCCAACTCTTTAATAAAGAGGGCAGGTACGTACAAGAATTTATTGGAGACGCAACTCTGGCCAAGTGTGCTCGAGATTACATGCTTACGAATGCAGGGTCCAACAGATTGAGAGATATGGCTGATTTAGAGGTACAAAAAAGATTGAGGAATCCACGTTCTGTAGCAATTGATGAAAAAGGTAGACTCTACATTCCGGATTATCGTTCATTTCGGGTACAAATCTACCAAAACGAAGTAATACCATTGGATGAAACGCAATTCGCCAAGCCAAGGAGAAGTAGATCCCTTCTACAGGAATGATCTGCTCTGGTGCGACAGATTCATCCTGGTGTCAATGCGTTTTTGAGACTTGGTGATTCCTAGTTATAGTTGGTGAAGTTTTTCTTCGTTCTCTTCAAACACCATGCTGGAGATCCAGGGGCATATTGTGAATAGAAGCACGATTTCTAGTCCTCAACTTCTTGGCGGGTGGTTAGAGATTGGTTATTTAACTGGGATGCTACGTTTGAATCTAACACCATAAAGGAAAGGGATTACTGATGACGAGAGCATTCGATAACATTCGGGTATTAGATCTCTCTAATAGGCTTTCAGGGGCATATGCGGCTCGTATATATGGGGACTTCGGTGCCGAGGTAATCCTGGCGGAACGGCTTGGAGGACATGCATTGAGAGCTTCACCAGTATTACATTCCTATGCGAACTGGAACAAGCAATCGGTAAAACTGCGAGATACATCTGAACTACTTAAACTCATAGAGAGTAGTGATGTAGTTATCACAGATGAGATCAATCAATCGGACCCAATTATATCCGCTGTGAACGAATGCAGAAGACCGGAAACCGTGTATCTGTCCATCACGCCGCATGGCCTTGATGGGAATCTGGCCGGGATAAACGGTAATAACCTAACGGCATGTGCTCGAACAGGGTTTTCATATATCAACGTTTATGAGAACGAGCCTCCTCTTCAGTTGCCAAATAACCTTACGGGTTATATAGCAGGCGTTGCAGGATTCATAATAAGCTCGGCTGTTCTACACAGCAGAAGATTTACTGGTATCGGCGACACTATCGATCTCAGTGAAGTTGAATCTCTCGCTGTGGCTTGTCATCCCTGGGGTATTCAAGCGATATTCGAGAACAGAGGCTGGTCGCGCGGAGTCCTTGGCGGTCAGCCGAGGGGATCTCCTCGACCCCTATGGCAGGCCCGAGACGGTCTCATAAACTTCGGCATAGGGGATTTCAGGAATTGGACAGATTCCATGAAGTTAATGGGGCTACAGGAATTTGCGCATGACGAGGATCTAAAACCAGACTTGGGGAGGCATGGTAATCCGAAAATTGCTGATGTGACTGCGGCAGCAGCAGGGTCAATCTTAGATAAGGATCGCGAAGAACTCTTTCATGGACTATCAAGGCTTAGATCTATCTGTGGAATGGTTCGGGACATGTCAGATGTTCACAGTTGCGAACACCTTAAAGAGCGCGAATTTTTCCGGTATATAAAGGTTAATGGAAAAAAAATTAAATTTCCTGGCCCTCCGGCGAGGCTATTTCCGCTTGAGTGGGAGATTCGCTCACCGGCTCCGGCGCTTCACGAACACCAGGGAAAGGTAGACTTGGACCGTAAGGCGGTTTCAGCGGGCTCAGGCCCAAAGAGGGAACCGTCTCCTGAAGGACCACTGTCGGGAATTCGGATACTAACTTTTGCGCACGCATGGTCCGGCCCATTTGCCACAGAGTTGTTAGGTTTGCTTGGAGCCGAAGTAGTACAGATAGAAGCTCCTCATAGATCTGACGTATGGAGGAGAACAGGAAACAGTGTTCCGGAAGGAGTAAAGAATGGGCGTGTTGTCCAACATCCATTGAACACTCAAGGTCTCTACAACTCTGCCAACTTAAATAAGAGGGCGTTGACCCTGGACATGTCCCGGGAGGAAGGGCAGGATATATTCTGGCGTCTCGTTCCTCATTTTGATGTTTTGCTGGAAAACTTCACCCCTCAAATAATGCGAAGATGGGGTATTACTTTAGACACCCTTGAAAAAAGGCGTCCGGGGATAATTTTTGCCTCGCTTTCAGCTTATGGCGCCACAGGACCTTACAGAGAATATCCGGGAAATGGTGGGACAACAGAACCTATGTCAGGATTATCTTCCATTCACGGTTACGAGGGTGACAAGGGCATGAACACAGGTGGCATGATTCCTGATCCGATCTCAGGGTACTTCCTGGTGGCTTCGATCATGAGTGCTCTGCACGCTAAGGATTTGACAGGCAAGGGGCAAAGAATAGAGGGATCTATGCTCGAAGCTATGGCAACCGTCGTCGGAGACGCACTGGGAGAATTCCAATCGACAGGGATCATTCCAAGACCATCAGGGAATCGGCATCCCACGATAGCACCTCACAATGTCTATCGGACTAAAGAAGAAAATGGATGGGTTGCAATTGCAATACAAGATGAAGATACATGGTATGAGGTGGCCAAGCTTATGGGAGTTTCTGCAGATTCTAGGTTCAACAGTAGGGAGGGCAGGAAACTGAATGAGGATCGACTGGACGAAATAGCTTCCAAATGGACCCGAACCATGAGTAGCGAAAATGTTGAGAAGGTGATCAATGATCTCGGAGGATGCTCTGCAAGAGTTGTGTCTTTATACGAACTGTATACGAGACCGGACCCAAATTTATTGTCCAGAGGATTTCTCTCGTATGTTAAGCACCCTGAGACCGGCATCAACATACTCCCGACTAGATCTTGGAAATTCAAAAACGTAGAATCGTCTGAAGTGCGTCACTCTCCCTGTGTAGGTCAGCATAGCAGGGAGATATTGCGTGAGTTCTTGGACATTAATGACAAGGAATATCAGTCCTTGGTAGAGAGTTCTGTCACCGGTACGATCTACGACTACGAAAGGTACAACGAATCATGAGTTTTCGCAGAATACTTATAGCAAATCGTGGCGAAATCGCTATCAGAGTTATGAGGGCAGCCACTGACCTTGATATAAGCACTGTAGCGGTGTATTCAGAGGATGATGCCGCCTCGCTCCATAGGACTATGGCTGATAGCACAAGTGCCTTGCAAGGGAATGGGGTGGCAGCCTATTTGAATATAGAAGGGATCATTGAAGCGGCCAAAAAGAGCCATTGTGATGCGATTCATCCGGGGTACGGATTTCTTGCGGAGAATTCGGCATTTGCAAGAAAATGTGTGGAAAATGGAATTGTGTTTATCGGGCCTGATATCGGTCATTTAGAACTATTTGGAGACAAGGGTAGAGCAAAGTCTGCAGCGGTTGCTGCAGATGTGCCTATACTCAGAGGTAAAGATCGACCGGTAACACTCGAAGAAGCGCAGGAATTTTTTGCAACCCTTCAAAGTGGTTCCGGGATGATGATTAAGGCGATTGCAGGAGGAGGAGGCAGGGGATCCCGCGCGGTAACTGATGAATCCCAGATTGAAAATTCCTATAAGCGGTGCAGATCTGAGGCTAACAACGCTTTCGGAAGCGGAGACCTTTATGTTGAGGAGTTCATCGATAATGCTCGGCATATCGAGGTCCAAATACTTGGCGACGGCAATGGCTCCATAGCCCATCTGGGCGAGCGTGAATGCAGTGTTCAACGTCGGTACCAGAAGATTTTAGAGATTGCCCCGGCACCCAACTTGGATGGATTCATACGCGACAAGATAATTGACGCGGCTCTGCGTTTGGCAAAAAGTGTCAACTATTCGAATATCGGTACCTTTGAATTTCTCGTAAATACTGTAGCCGAGGATCCTGAAAAAGCTTTTTTTTTCATCGAAACAAATGCTCGTTTACAGGTGGAACATACTGTCACTGAATCCGTGACAGGAGTAGATATCGTTCAGGCACAAATCAGACTTGCTCACGGTGACTCTTTTGAAGATATTGGATTGAACGTTCCGGGACTCAGCTCTCCTCATGGCTACGCAATTCAAGCCAGGATAAACATGGAGACGATGACAAAGGATGGCATAGTCAGGCCATCGGGCGGCACACTCAAGTCATACGAAACCCCCAACGGACCGGGGGTACGAACGGATGGATTTGGATACGCGGGTTACAAGACGAACCCCTCTTTTGATTCCTTACTAGCTAAGGTCATCACCCACTCTCCCGGCGTTAAGTTTGATACGGTCATCCAGAAATCCCTCAGGGCTCTTTCAGAATTTCGAATCGAAGGGGTCAATAACAACATATCGTTTCTCACAAATGTCCTTAGACATCCTGATTTTAGTGACGGAACTGTGCATACAAGATGGGTGGACCAAAATGTGGCCACTCTTGCTGGATCCGATTTTTCAGACTCTCCGAAAAGATGGATAGAAAGTGCATCCCTGGATTCAGCAAGCTCTTCTGAACGGCAGGCGAGTCCACTTACAGGAACCGCGCCTGTAATGGTCGACGCATCCGATCCTCTGGCGTTGTTCGATTATGACCGTCAGGTAAAAGATGCTGAGTCAAAAGATGGTGCGACTCGGGAGAACCCTCGGAACCCGGTCGGCCCGGATGGATCTGTTGGGATCCTGGCCCCCATACAGGGCACGATAGTTCAAATATCAGTCGTAGAAGGCGGTGAAATAAGGATCGGCCAAGAGTTCTTAGTCATGGAAGCCATGAAGATGGAGCATGTCATAAAGGCAGATATCGCCGGCATAGTCAAGAAAATTAACGTGATGCCAGACGATATCGTTGTGGAAGGACATTCCCTAATATTCGTCTTGGAAACAGACCTAGGTGAAGCGGACGTCGATACAAAGGATTCAGTCGACCTCGATTACATAAGGCCAGATCTAAAGGAAGCCTATGATCGTCACGCATATACCCTAGACGAAAACAGGCCCGAAGCTGTTGCCAAGAGATATGGTCGTGGTTTCCGGATGCCCCGCGAAAATATAGCCCAGCTGGTTGATGAAGGATCATTTAAGGAGTACGGTCCTCTGGTTGTGGCTCGGCAACATCAACGCCACACTGATGAAGAACTTAGAAAGAATACGCCGGCTGACGGGCTTATATCCGGGATAGGCTCAGTGAACGGCAAATACTTTCCTCCAACTCAGTCGAGAACAATGGTGCTCTCCTACGATTACACTGTGCTTGCCGGCACCCAAGGTGGACGGAATCATTACAAGCAGGATCGGATGTTCGAATTGGCGGAAAGGTTTAAGATTCCACTCGTTTTCTTTACTGAAGGTGGAGGGGGCCGCCCTGGTGATGACCGGACGGGGCCAAAGGTCGCGTTTGACACACATACATTTACACAATTTTCCCAGTTAAGCGGATGGGTTCCGTTGGTTGGCGTCACTAACGGTAGGTGCTTTGCAGGTAACACGGCCCTTCTTGCTTGTTGCGATGTGATAATCGCGACTGAAGGATCAACTATTGCAATGGGGGGACCGGCGATGGTGGAGAGCGGAGGCCTAGGAGTTTATACCCCTGAGGAACTTGGGCCTATGTCATTCCAAGTTCCTAATGGAGTTGTGGATATATTGGTAAAAGATGAAGCGGAGGCAGTTAATACCGCAAAGAAGTATCTTTCATATTTTCAAGGAACCATTGATGAGTGGGAGGCTCCCGATCAAAGGAAGCTTCGGCAAATAGTTCCGGAAAATAGGATGCGCCTATACGACATGCGTCAGATTATTGAGACAATAGCAGACAAAGATTCGGTCTTAGAGATTCGAGAGAAATTCGGGATCGGAGTCATAACGTCGTTTATACGCGTGGAAGGAAAGCCAATGGGGGTAATTGCTAACAACCCTCATCATATAGCAGGTGCTATAGACTCGGATGGAGCTGATAAGGGTGCCAGGTTTGTGCAACTATGCGACGCGTTCGATATTCCTATCCTCAGCCTGATGGATTGCCCAGGAATGATGGTGGGCCCGGACGTCGAGTCTACTGCCCTAGTCAGACATTGCGTGCGTATGTTCAATGCGGGGGCCAACCTCACGACTCCAATGTTTCTTACTGTTGTACGAAAGGCTTACGGCCTGGGTGTTCAGGCTATGTGTGGGGCAAGTTCATTTACGGGATTTTTCTCTGTTGCGTGGCCGACTGCTGAATTCGCTGGTATGGCGATCGAGGGGTCAGTTAAGCTCGGTTATAGGAAGGAACTGGAAGCTATTGAAGATCCAGAAGAGAGACTCGCTGAATATCAACGCAGAGTGGACCATGCATATGAAAATGCAAAGGCCGTAAATGCAAGTGCAGGCTATGGCATAGACGATGTGATAGATCCCGCAGATACCAGATCATGGATTGTAATGGGACTGAACAGTGTCCCGGAGACTCCGGAGAGAACAACGAAGAAATATCCATATATAGATACTTGGTAATCATTATTTAGGTAAGTTGTAGGCCTATTTCAAGTTTAGTTATTCGGACTTGTGAACAGATCTCATAAACTGTGAAATTATCGCTCGCTGATACAGGCGTACCTAGTCGTTTGTGTACCGACGTCCGATTCTGAAGTTATGCGATTACCTTGAATGTGTATTTAGTCTCGTTCAGTTCACCTTCAGAAAACCTATTCATTCTCAACGGAAGTATGTCGATTGTTTTGGAAGTTCCTTCCATGATGAGTTCAGACACCACTTCTCCGACAGCGGGAGACAGCTTGAATCCGTGTCCGCTAAACCCTGTGCACAGGTATAAGCCTCCAATACCGTCAATATTGTCGATTATGGGATGTAGGTCCGGTGTCGTAGTGTAGAGCCCGGAGTACCCTGTGAATAGCTCGGCTTTTTCTATGTCCGGGATCCTGTTAGCAAGTCTTTCCCAAACCTCTTGGGCATATGAGAGGGTGTATCTGGGGTTGTAGTAATCTGGATTGACGACTTCCTCATGATTTCCATTGCCGACTAGCGTGAGGTCCCTGCCCTCGGGCCTGAAATATGTAAGGTTGGTCATATCGCCCCCTCCTGGATGTGTAGGCAGGGTGTCTAGGTCTCTCTTCAGTAGGAAGACCTCATGTCTAGTAGATAGTAGTGGCAGATCGATCCCTAGTTTTGAAAGGAAATCTCCTGACCAGGGGCCGGTCGCGATTACAACTGTCGGAGCTTCGAAAGATTCTTTCTCAGTAACGACCCTGTGTGTTCCGGTTTCTCCGATCTGCAAATTGAGAACAGGGGTATCTAATATGACCTGAGCTCCAAGGGAACGCGCCTTGCTGATGTAAGCGGACGCTGTCGCCGAGGGATCTGCATGTCCAGAATGACTTTCCCAAGCGAAATGCTCGTCTTCGTCTAACCGAAACGCCGGGCCTAACTCTCTTGCTTCATCGAGGGATATCACCCTCGTGTCTATTCCGACGGATCTTTGCATTTCAATGTTTTCCAAAAACCCTTCTCTTGCATGATCCGGGGCGAAGACCATATAACCAGTTTCTACGAATCCGACATCTCCTCCGACAATCTCATCAAAGTTAGCAAATATTTGTAGACTCTCCAAAGCCAGTCTGGCGTTGACTTCGGTGGAGTAATGCATTCGAATGGCACCTGATGATCTTCCTGTAGATCCGGAACCAATAGTTGAACGTTCTAGAAGTATCGAGTTTTTTACCCCTTTGGAGGTGAGGCTATGAAGGATGCTTGCTCCCATAACTCCGCCTCCGATCACTACGGCATCTGCAGTTGTGGTCATAATTTCAGATTACCTCCCATTCCAGTTCAAAGTATGAAGAGCTTTCTAAGCTACTATTAATTGGTTCTTGCAACTTTACCTGAAACTTAGACGATAATTTCTGTATTAGACAAAATTGGAGGAAAAATGAAGTTTCTTGACCAAATCCTCAGGAATTTGCTCCTCGAAATCAGTTTTCCTGTTTCTACCTTGCAAGAGATTCCCCTATTATCTGGGATAGAGACCTAAGACAAATTTACAGGCTAGGAGTGATCTGATGTCACAAAACACGTTTGCACTGGTTAATGGATCCATAGTTGACGCTCTTAATCTATCACCAAGCAAAGGCAATATCGTTGTGTCTGGCGATGAAATTGCCGACGTGGTTTCCGCGGAGCCACGGCAGAGTGGTATTACAAAAAAAATGGACCTTGCAGGTAAATTCATCGTGCCGGGGCTTTGGGATGTGCATACGCACATTGGCAAGGGGATACCGGATTCGGAGGCAAGGGACGAAACTTCGGCCGCGAGGACAATAAGGGCCGGCGAGAACTGCCTAAAATCGCTTCACATGGGTATTACGTCACTGCGTGTAGTAGGGGAAAAAGACTTTATAGATGTTGCCTGGAAAAAGGCCTTTTCATCTGGATCTTTCATAGGGCCAGATCTTTATACGTGTGGCTGGTTCATAACAACGACGGCTGGTCATTTTCTAAGAAGCGGATGTGCGGTAGAAGTTGATGGTGTCACGGAGTACCTACGAGTTATCCGTGAGCAGATAAAGAATGGGGTAGATTTCATAAAACTAAATCTTACTGGGGGAGTGATGGGCCCGGATTGGGACAAGATGCCAAACACTTTCCCGACAGACGATGAATTAAAAGCAGCGTTTGGCCTTTGCCATCAGCGCGGCTTCAAGGTAGTAGCTCATGCTGGCGGATTGGACGGTATAAAGAAAGCTGTTGAATATGGTGCTCACACTCTGGAGCATGGATACCAGCTTGACGATGATTCTGTTGAGATGCTGTCAAAGTCAAATACATATTTTGTACCTACTTTAAGCCTCACCCATATGAACAGGGGAGAAGATTTTGCGGACAATGAATTTGAGCGTTCGTGGATGAAATCTAACCCGATACAGGAAGACTATAGGTTGAGAGCAGTTAAGGCAGCTCAGTTACATGCGGAGGGCTTTAGAAAGGCTGTAAGCGCAGGGGTCAAGATTGCCTGCGGATCTGACCTTGACCTACCCTTCGGAGCATTTCTGGAGACAGCGATGATGGTCAAATGCGGCATGACTGAACATCAGGCAATTATCGCGGCCACACTTACTTCGGCGGAAGTTTGCCTCGCAGAAGATAAATATGGAACCGTACAACCAGGCAAGAAAGCTGATTTATTGATCCTTAATAGTAATCCGCTTGAAGATATAAGTAATCTTCGCGATCTGCACATGGTCATAAAAAAAGGCAAGGTTATTGTAGAAGGTTCCTGACTTAATAAGGTCTCTTGAAAAGCTTCGCCAAGATTCCTTGCCGTCGTCAGTGTCTCTCAATAGCTCCGTATTGACGATCCTGTAAGCAAGTATGTCTGACGGGCGTCTTTACGGTCCTAAAGGCATTGCGGGCTGGGATATACTCGTGATAACTGAATTTAAGGCAATTGAAAAAGAGAATAAGGTGTTTTGATATGGCAACTCCAACTTACGAACACAACGTAATTATCTCCGAAAAAGAATATAACGTTATAGGGACTCGTCCGATTCGCCATGACGGGTCTGATAAGGTAACAGGAAGGGCAGAATATGGAGCCGACGTTAATCCTGCAGGGTTGCTCCATGGAAGAATTTTACGTAGCGTCCATGCCCATGCCAAGATAATTTCTATTGATACTTCAAGAGCCGAGAAACTTCCCGGCGTAAAGGCCATCGTGACGGCAGCCGATCTGCCTGAAACTTTAGAAGGTGCAACGGTTGACTATGGTGAAGGCTCAATGGACCTTCACTACATGAGGCAAAACGTCTTTGCGATAGACAAGGTGCTATATGCGGGTCACGCCATCGTGGGAGTGGCCGCTGTGAATTCTCATATTGCGGAGGAAGCACTGGCCGCCATAGATATAAAGTTTGAGGTGCTCCCCTCAGTGACAACGGCGCCCGACGGAATGGCTGATGAGGCACCGATCATTTTGGGAAATCTTCAGACCAATGAACTGGGACAAATGATTGATGGGCCTAGTAATATCGCGGAGCATTTTAGGCACACACTCGGAGACATTGATCAAGGGTTTGAGCAGGCCGATGCTGTCATAGAACGGGAGTTCACGACCGCAATGGTACATCAAGGTTATATAGAACCACAGAATGTTACGGCGCTCTGGAACAACGATGGCAGGCTACACATTTGGATAAGCACGCAAGGCCCTTTTGAAGTCCGTGGCGCAGTGGCTGCATCGTTAGACTTGGAAGTGTCCCGGGTCAAAGTCACTCCTATGGAAATTGGCGGAGGATTTGGCGGCAAGTTCCCCTTATATCATGAGCCCGTCGCAGCATTGCTTTCTAAGAAGACTGGGCAGCCGGTAAAGATAGTGATGTCACGCAAGGAAGTTTTTGAAAGCACAGGACCGACTTCTGGCTCCGCTATAAGAATAAGGATGGGGGCGACTTTTGATGGAAAAATCACGGCAGCAGAAGCGTGGTTAGTATATGAAGCGGGAGCTTTTCCAGGATCACCTGTTGGTGCAGGTGCCGAATGTGTGTTTGCACCCTACAACATTTCGAATGTACTCATCGATGGTTATGACGTGATTGTGAATAAGCCTAAGGCGGGAGCATACAGGGCACCAGGCGCGAGTAACGCGGGTTTCGCGGCGGAGACCGTCGTTGACGAGCTGAGTGTTGAGCTGGGGATCGACCCTATAGACTTTCGTTTATTGAATGCTTCTAGGGAGGGGACAAGGAGAGCTACCGGCCCGTCTTTTCCGAGGATAGGATTGGTTGAAACCCTGGAAGCAATGAAAGCACACCCTCATTGGACAACACCATTGGAGGGACCTAACTGTGGCCGCGGTATTGGTGTAGCGTACTGGATGAACGGTGGTGCCGAATCTGCCTGCACTGTTAGCACTAATCCGGACGGAACTATCAATCTCATTGAGGGATCGGCTGATATTGGAGGAACTCGAGCTTCCGTTGCAATGCAGGCCGCCGAAGTGCTGGGGATTCGCTCCGAAGACGTACTTCCGGCTGTAGTGGATACGGATTCTATTGGGTACACGAGCGGAACTGGTGGGAGCAGCGTTACATTCAAGACAGGCCTGGCTGCATTTAATGCCGCAAGCGATTTGAAAAAGCAAATGATCGAGCGGGCCAGCGTGATCTGGGATGTGGAGAAGGACTTGGTAGAACTCGTGGACGGCGTTTTTCGTTCAAAAGTTGATAATTCGCTTAGCATGACTTTCAAGGAACTGACTCAACAATTAAATGGTACCGGGGGACCAATCGTAGGGCGGGCGGCTGTAAACGCTTCGGGAGTCGGAGCAGCATTCGCAGGTTGTATAGCCGACGTTTATGTAGACCCAGATACGGGAAAAGTAGATGTCTTGAGATTTACAATTGTTCAGGACGCAGGCAAGGCTATTCATCCAAGCTATGTGGAAGGCCAAATGCAGGGAGGAGCAGTACAGGGCATCGGATGGGCTTTGAACGAAGAGTACTTTATGAGCGAGCAGGGTACTATGCTTAATTCCAGTTTTCTGGATTACCGAATGCCAACTTCTCTGGATCTACCAATGATTGATACTGTTATTGTTGAGGTCGCAAACCCTGGGCACCCCTTCGGGGTAAGGGGTGTAGGTGAGGTCTCGATAGTTCCCCCGCCGGCAGCTATTGCAAACGCAATCTATAGAGCCACTGGAGTTCGTATGGAGACTTTGCCCATGAATCCGGGTTCCGTAGTGAAGGCTATGTCTGAGTCTATAGACTAGTTGAAGGAAATCTATTGCTACTGGCCGTCATGAATAATGCAGTTTAGATCGCGGTTTTTCCCGTCACTGACTCACAAGAACTACAGGGTGATGTGGTTCGGACATATTGTGGGAGAATCCTCCTCATGGGCGTTGGGCGCCGCAGAAGGATGGCTAATTTTCAACCTGGCGGAAAGTAATCCCAGTAGCTGGGTAGGGGCCGTATTTTTCGCGGCTATGATCCCCTGGTTCATCGCCCCACTAGTAGTCGGTGTGTTGACAGACAGGTTTTCCCGCCGAAATATTCTCGTATTAGCCTATGTGATTAGCCTTATGCACGGTCTAGTTTTAACTATTCTGATATTTACAGGATCCATCCAGGTTTGGCATGTTCTCATACTGGCTGTGGTCAATGGTATAGCGCGTGCAGTACATATGGGTGCCATAGAATCGCTTGCTGCCAATTTAGTGCCGGCAATTGATCTACCCAATGCTTACACGCTTGTATCTGCAGGCTACTATGCTACCCGGTTAATAGGACCCGGCTTGATAGCGCCACTTATGGGTATGACAGACATAAAGTGGATTTTCTTATCCTGTGTGATCACATACGCGGTAGGCTTATACCTTGTCATGCAGGTGACGGCGGTTTCAACGGGAAGAATAGATCCAGAGAAAGGATTCATATACAACATCCTGTCTGGCTTCAGGTATGTTTACAGCCATCCCGTTTTACGAAGCGTTATGTATCTGGTCATGTTCCACTGCACTCTCGTCATGTCATTTGAGTCTTTATTGCCGGCCGTGTCTGATAATCAGCTAGGATCAGGAGGTGAAGGAGTTGCATATATGCATATGATGGTGGGGCTGGGGGCATTAATTGCGTCGATAGCTCTGGCGCCTGTACGTGGACATGGGATTTTGGGTCAGTTGTTTTTGATTTCGGCCTTAACGAGTTCGGTTGGGAATATTGCTTTAGCCATGGCTACAAACCTGCCACTTGCAATGATAGGCACCTTGGCTATCGGCATATCCCATACCGCTTTCATGACCATTGCTACCATAATGATCCAGTCCGTGGCTCCTGATTCGTTAAGAGGCAGAATCACCAGCATTTACCTTCTTCATGCAGGAGGGATCATGAGCTTTTCATATTTTGCCAACGGCGCCTTGGCTGACCTATATCTGCCATCAAAAATACTGGCCGTTGGCGGGATAGCTTTCTTGTTAGTAGTTATTGGAAGCTGGCTTGTTCGGACGCCCAGACTCTTATACAGGCAGGGGGCATTAATCTAGATCTCGTACCTGCCAAGCCATTCTAGTAAACTTACAGCAGTGCTTTTAGGGGATTTCTCCATATAAAACATGTTTGTGAAGAGTCGCGAGATTTAAAACCAGTTCGGATATGGGGGTAGATTGATTGTTTAGAAATAATCTCAAGGGCAAGTTGAAATCGGGGGAACGGGTATATGGGACGATGCTCCAGGAAATGGTTAACCCCACCGCCGCACAGATATTTAAGCGGGCAGACTTTGATTTTTTTATGATTGATTGTGAGCATGGCCCATATGATCAGGGAACTGTTAGGGAAATTCTGAGGGTTGCAAGATTAGAGGCAATTTGCCCGCTAGTAAGAGTCAGGAACCTCGACTACAGCCTCGTTGCTGGTTTCCTTGATGCTGGTGCAATGGGCTTGATGCTTCCCCGAGTTGAGCAAGTGTCTGATACTGAGGGCCTTGTGAGCTTTATGAAATATCCTCCCGTTGGCGTGAGAGGTCTTTCTTCCGATGCTCCACACTCTGATTATAATTTTGGTGATCTTGAGGAGTTCATTCAGATACAAAATGAAGATACCCTGGCAATTGCTCAAATAGAAAGAAGGGTAGCGGTAGAGAACCTCAAAGAGATAATTTCAGTTCCCGGGATTGATGTAGCCTTGGTAGGACCCGAGGACCTGTCATTGTCTTACGGATTACCTGGTCAGATGGACCATCCGATTGTTGTGGAGGCTATTCAAAAGGTGATCGATATTTCTATAGAGGTAGGGGTCACTCCTGGAATTCATATGGGGAGCATAGAGAGGTTGTCCCAGTGGAGTGATAGGGGAATGCGTATGATCATGTATAACTCGGATCTCGGGTTTCTTATTGAAGGGGCAGAATCTGGAGTAAAAGCGCTTAGATCCTGACTCTCCCTGTATCTTTTATCTTATGCTAGGATCGTCCTTTGGGTAGCATAGGCACAGTTTTCACATGCCGGATTTTCGTCTGGTAGTTCTGTGCTGTTGAGCACGTTTAGCATGTCTCCGAGCTTTTCTTCCACCCAACTTGCCTCCCAGATGTAAGGAACCAGGGTTTCCTCAAACATCATCTGCCCACTAAATGCTTCCGCATTCCTGTCGGCGTTGCATACATAAAAGTAACTGGTTTCGGATATTTTGAATCCCATGTTGTTGAGTATGTATGCATACACGTCCATCTGAATCTTGTAGCTCTGATGATAGACATTGTCGAGATAATATTTTGTTGTGACCGGATATTTGCTTGCCTGAGACTTATAGTCGGCAATTATTAGCTCGTCACTGGATATGTCATGCCATATGTCATCGATGCCACCCTGAAGAATGATATTTGTACCGGGTATTTGGCATGAGATACCGTGATGAAGGGAATCTCTCCATTGGTCGATGTCTGGATGCATGAAAGGTACAACGTTTAGTAATCCGTACTCGGAAAATATCCTGTGTGGCTCCTGACGAACTCTGCAGATATCAAACTCTTTTTTCAGCAGAAGATCAGTGGTCTCGTTGAGCGTCCACCCCGGAGTTGAAGGAGATCGTAGTCCCTTGACCCGGTCGAGGTAGAAACATTTTTTACAGCTAAGGAAGTCGTTGAATTTACTTCTGCTGATTCGAAAAGTTTCCAATTGCCCAGGCACGTAAATGGATGATGCTCTACTCCTGATTCCAGTGGCCTTTACCTGCTCGCCTCTTTTGTTAATGTTCAGGCTTATCATTTCACGGTTCTCCGGTTTTTTAGCAAATAAAGGTGAGACACTTCATATCAAAATGTGAATTTTTGATTCACATAAAGGTTCTCTGATAGACGGAATCCGTAGGCTAAATATTGATCTGCCGTGGTTATGGTTTGAATCAATCGTTTGCTAGGGACTAACAATTAAGACTTCAACAGAATGTTCAGCCCCGGCTTCCCCATTCCTCCCTCCTACAGAGTAAATCTTTCCGTCGACGTATACGGCGCCAAATTGATACCGTCCTACATCAAGAACTTCCGCGGTGCTCCAACTGTCATTCACAGGATCATATATGTCGGTTGTTTCATAGGCTTGATATATGCTACCAGGGCTTCCACCGATCAAATATATTTCAGCTCCCACGGTGACTGCCTCGGGACCATAACCATGCCATATTTCAGGACTGGTAAACGGCATCCACGAGTTGGTTTCTGGATTGAATTTTTGGTTGATCGGGAAAACATAGATTTCTCCCGCATAGACGGCGGAGGCCGGGACCTGGGAAGGTGAGGGCATATCCGGCCCTTGAGACCAGGTCAAAGTTGTTGTGTCCAGGATATAAAGAGTAGAGAGAGTTTCTCCATTGGCACTGCCCCCGATAAGGTAAATATTGTCTCCTATGGTTTCTGCAGTTCCCCAGTACATGCCTCTTGGTAAATCCGGTCCCTCAGACCATTCACCTTTGTCAATATCGTATACCTGGACAGTTTCCTCCCACCCGTAAGAGCCAAAGGTATATATAGACTTATCAACTCGGGATGCTGCCAGTCCTGACTGCCCAGAAGGCAGAGGACTCAACGTTGTCCAGGACTCTGTGGTTGGATCAAAAACTTCCATGATCGTTGGCCCACCCCAACCACCAATGGCGTAAATTTCCCCTTCGTAGCTGACTGCTGCCAACCCGTACCGGGAGGTGTCCATTGATGGGCCAGGTTCCCAGGACCTGCTAGCAACCTCCACCATCGGGTCCGTAATAACGTTTACTCCTCTTAACCTCAATTTTTCCATGTTCTGAATATCTTGAGAATCTTGCGTAAGATCGAGTTTGTTATCCCGCAGATCGACGAATAATAGATTTTCCGGTCCCCCTCCAGCTTGGCTCCAGAGCAACGGATCGATATCGGTCACCTTATTAGTTTGGAGGTGAAGTTTCGTAAGGGCACTCATTGATTGCAACGGAGACAGTTCGTCAATCTGGTTATTGTGTAGCCATAGATTTTCTACCTTTGTCAGTAACGAAAGTGCTGAGATCTCGCCGATATTGTTCTCCTCTAATCGCAAGTAGTCGAGGTTGGTCAGGTTTGCTATAGAGCGAATATTGCTGATCTGGTTGCCGTTTAGCCACAGGGTTTTTAACGCGGTCAGACTTTCCAGCGCACTGATGTCGCTGATTTGATTGTCGCCCGCGTTAATAAAGTTCAATTCTGTTAGGTTTCTAAGGGGGCTGATGTCAACGACTTCATTTCCGTAAAAATAGAACACTTCCAGGTTCGCTAGATTTTCTAACGGGCTAAGGTCACTGATTTGATTCTGTGAGATTCGGAGGTCGACGAGGTTGACAGCATGTTCAAGGCCCGAGATATCGCTGATATTTTCGGATACGACGTCCAAGTAAGTCAGGTTGGCCATATCGGTTGCCGTAATGTCATCTAGGGTTGACTTATTTAGTGCCTCCTTTAATGCTTTAGCCAACTGTGTATCCGGGATTACGATTGGAGAGGATGAAGACACATCTGACGATGAACCTGAAATTATTCCCGACCAGATGGAAAGATTATCTAACAATCCCTGGAAAGCGATAGCGTTTGACCAGTTAGTCAAAGTTATAGTTTTATCATTAGGGCTGCCGGTAATGACATCCAGGACAAAGTCATCAGGCAAAGTGTGGTCAATTATCCGATCTGTTCCAAGATACAATTCAACCTTTCTGTTGCCTAGATCGAATGTGCCCGCCACGTTGTACCAGGTGTCTCGCTCCACTTTGAAATCTGAATATATTGAGTAAGATTGATTGTTTAAAGATATATTCAAAGCATCTTCATTATCTACATAAATGCTGAACCATCGCCATCCAGTTCCTCCAACAATTATTGGGAAATAATAAGAGATCTCTGTGTCGCCCTCGATCAAAAAGTCAACTTCCATAGAAAACCCTTCGAAATTGAAATCAGGGATTGAGACATATACCTCGGAGTGCGCATTTCCACTGGAATTGTAATAATTGCCGCTCGTACGCAAAGCCTGATCCTCGCCTATTTGGTCAGCTTCGTAGGACGTATTAGTCAAAGAGATTGAAGGCCCCCCAATTACAGAATTATCAGGAGAACCGTTGAATTCAAACTTGGCCAACAGAACTGGTTCCGGGTTAGTGTTGTCTATAATCGGATCTAATTCGGCGATCTCCACTCCCCTGGCTTGCAGTGTTTCGACATCTTCCAGGTCATTGGAACCTTCCCAGAGCTCAAGTGCGTTATCGCCAAGCCAGATCACGGTGTCCTCACCAATCGTGTCGTTATTAACAAGGGGTGAGATATCCTCTATGTCATTATTACTAAGGAGCAAAAGGTACGGATCGTTTAGATACGCCAGAGCAGATATGTCGGAAACGGCATTTCCGCTGATGTCCAGCCGGCGCAGGCTCTCAAGCCAGGCCAGAGGGGATATATCCGTTATCTGGTAAGTCCCACTGCTTATGAGGTCCATGCTGGAAAGTGAATCCAGGGAAAACAATGCAGATATGTCAGTAACCTGGTTGTAGCTCAGAAAGAGCACGGACAACTCACTCATCGAACTCAGCGGGCTGATATCGGAGATATTGTTCTGCCTGATATCCAGCAGTTCCATCCCTACCAGGGATTCGAGAGAAGAAATGTCGCTTACGTCGTTGGCTTGCAAGGTCAGATCAACGAGACTGGTCAGGCCCTGAAGTGCAGATATATCTTCTATACCATTTACCCCGAGGTCGAGTTTTTCCAGGTTAACTGCATGTTGCAGCCCTGTTATGTTCACGATCCCGGCATCCCGGGCGCTCAGTTCAGTTAAGTCCGCGAGATCTGATTCGGTGACCGGATCGCCGGAGGCTATATTTAAGGCCTCCTGGATGGCAGCTTTAAGATTGGCATCGGGGATGCTTACCTCAGATAAGTTGACTTCAGCTGCAGAAATCACACCGACTTCAATCGTGTATCTGCCAGTGCCGGAAGCAGAACTCACCCGCACCGTGTACTGGCCGCTTTGTTGAAGAATCCAACCATAGATGATGGCATTGGAAGAACCTCCTACGCCACCTGACTGGGTTTCTAGGTTTCCGCTGGAATTGATTAACTCAACATAAATATCGATATCACTTGTTTCGGAAGGATTAACAGATACTTTTAGTACCGTTCCCTCTGTCCCATCGAAATTCCACTTGTCAGAATCGGTAGTGTGGTTGATGGTGCCCGTGGCGGGCTCGTTCATTTCCAACGAGCCTCCGTCCACATCTTCAGAATAGTCGGGTGTGGTTGTGGGTGTAGGGATTACTGTCGCGATTGGTGTTGGAGTAAAAGCTGGCAGTACGCCAATTGTTCCACTTACTGCCTCCCTGTTGTAGGGATTACCTGCAACAGTGGACATTAATCTAAACTCATATGTACCAGTCTGTTTCGGGGCTACAAATTCTATAGAGCCGGCGCCTTCTGAAGCAATCCTCTGATAACCCTTGAAAGAGGTATCAGGGTCGCTAGACTTGAACATTCCCACCCAACCATCTTTCTTACCGCCCATGCCCCCATAAGTGACGGTTATCTTGTCGCCTACCCGGAAAGTTTCTCCACCGACTTTCAATGCGGGTGCAGATACTACTGATTCCTTAGTGGGTACCGAAGTGGCCGTTGGGAAGGGAACCTGTGTTGGGGTCGGTATAGGCATCGAGGTGGGGGTAGGGACTCGAAACGCTTTCGCAGGAGCAGGTGTGGGTTTAGGTGTTGCTGTCGGGTTGGCAATGGCGGTTGGGATGCCGAGCACTGTTGGGGCAGCCGTTCTTACAGCAGCGGTTGCAGTAGGGGCTGTTATCTGTATCGCAGTTGGCGGAATTACCATTGTAGGTACGGATTCCGAGATAGCTTGCTCGTATCCAATTCCCAGAGCAAACACGGAAAACCCAGGGGTTCCCGCTGAAAATCTTTCATAGAACTTGTTTCCTGAACCGACTATAGAACCTAAGTGTTCTGTTTCAAGATATATCCACTCTCCTTCATGCCTGTATAACTGCACATCGTCAAATGATACCGATTGGTTCTCCAGCCATTCCGTCATCACATGGAATTCAATGGTCGCTGGCAAGTTACCCGTATCATTCGGACCCTCAATATTTATGTCGACCACCCGTACAAATAATGCTTTTGCGGGTGGCACAGGAGCTGCATTCACAGGAATTGTTTCAATAGTAAGGCTTGAATTCGATGGAATATCAACTTCGAAATCTATTCTGGAAACTTGAAAGAGGTCTGCAAAGTCAGCCATAGGGACAATAGCTCTATAGAAGCCATCTGCCTTGGCTTCTATGGGAATAGCTTCAACATCCTCCTGCAATACCACAGTCGGTACCACCAATTGAGGAATTGGACTTTCAGCTATAGACTCGCTTGGTAGACCCAAAATACCCCTCGCCTGTTCCATAACCCTGGACGCATTGATAGTGAAGAAAATAATGGCAGCTATAAGGCTCATGATAGCTATAGCTCTTGCCCATATAGAGGGTCTGAGCACTACTTCAACTGCTCCACTTAATCCCTGCTGCGGTTGCTCGGGAGTGACACTGATTCTGTCTATCTCATTCAGGTTCCGAACCTGCTCAAGAGATACCTAGTGTTTTTGCTGATCTATGTCAGCACGCTCCTGGAGAGTTAGGCCCCAGCTTATAGAATAATCCTGTATGTGGAGCCCGAATGCGCCAAGGGTTCCGGATATTTCACGCTGTATGGACTCTCCAATCTCCCTCAGTAGAGGCCTGTTGCCCCTCAACTCTTCGAAGGTGTGCTGGTTAAGGTCGAGCCCGAGGACTTTGGCATGGAGGCCATCTCTTATTTCGGATGCGATGTCGTAGCGGTTGAGTACGTTCTTTCCTCTAAGTAGCAGGAGAGTGTTCTCTGCGAGTTCTTCATCCACTTCAATCCAGAGGTTGATACGTGCAGGGATTACCTGGTTATCACTGGTGAGAACAGGTAATCCGAAAGCAAAGCTCTTATGACCCGTGGCCGCGGTGTCATCGTCACCCAGCCAGAAGACGATATTGAATCGTGTCTTGGTAGCCTTGTAGACCTCGATATTCGGTCCGAGACCTAACAGTGACATGAGCGATTCGCCAAACGAGCGAGTAGCTTTTCGCTGCTCTGAGTAGACGTCTTCTATTTCACCGTTTTTCCTGATGATTACTACTTCATCAGCTCCGGCCTGTACATTCCGCCTGAATCCCTGCCGATCGTCTTTTCCTACTTCGCCGAGTACAGTGTACCGGCCCTGCCTCCTCCAATCGCGACCTGTAGGTTCAGGTTCATCGGGGTCAGAGAGGTCCTGCTGTCCCATTGGGGCGGCCCCGCTCGCTGCCTAGAAGGGGAACCTGACAGTGCTCTCAGAGCGGAGGCCACTTCCTGGGCGTTCTGATAGCGGTCGCCGGGATCTTTCTCCATGCATTTTCTTACTATTGCAGCCAGGTTCGCAGGCACATGGACGGAGGACGGGAAATCAGGTACAGGATCGTTGAGGTGCATCTGGGTAAGTTGCATAGCGGAGCCCTGGTAGGGAGGAGCCCCTGCTAGCATTTCGTACAGAGTGATACCTATCGAATAAATATCCGAGCGAACGTCCGGTGATTCTTCCCCTCGGCACTGTTCCGGTGACATATAAAGCGGAGTGCCTACTGCGCTCGCAGAGGAAAGGTCCGTTGCTCGCGCTATACCGAAGTCAGTTATCTTTGGTGAACCGTCCGTGCCCATCAGTATGTTGTGAGGCTTTATATCCCTGTGCACGAACCCCATTGCGTGGGCGTAGGCAAGGCCGTCACATATCTGGGCCGCTATATCCACCGCTTTTGTTGTGGAGACAGCGCCGTCTCTCTGTAGTTCCTTATCGAGACTGTTCGGGAAATACTCCATCACGATGCATGCGTAATCGCCGTCAATCTTGAAGTCGTATACGGTTGCAATGTTTTGGTGTGAGAGGCCAGCCGCCAGCTGAGCCTCGGACATGAGGCTATCAACGTATTCCGGCTGAGCGGATACGAGCTGGTTCATGACTTTTACAGCCACGGTGCGCTCGAGCAGGGTATCGCGGCCAAGATAGACGGTTGCCTGGCCGCCTGCCCCGATCCTTTCCCTCAGCTCGTATCGGTCAATTCTTTCTAACACTAAAAGTTATACACGGTTTGATTAGCCCGCTAAAGGCAGGAGTTATAAATTTATACACACAAGAAGATTGGAAGGCGGCGATTTATCTGCCTTCACGTTCTCTGAGTTTGTAGATCTTTAATAGCTACTCTTTATCGTTCAGTAGAAGGGTCTTATCTTCACCACCACTGGAAACCGGGGCGGGGTCACCATCCCCGGATTTCCGTCCCCTCATCTTGAGGATGGCGTCACGACTACGCCTCACGTCGGCGCTACGCTTGGATTGAACGGCCTGTCGGTCGACATCAAATACCTCGACTATTCTGTCGAGATTAATTTCGCTTTCTTTACGATCAACTGCAAGGTCCTGGAGCTGAGCCTCAAGCTCTTCCTCGGGGATCTCGTTGATCTTTTTCCATATACCCCTCTTTTCGAGCTCCTGTTTCTTATCAATTATGTCCAGAGTGGAATCGATGACTGTCATGCGGGTTATTACTTCCTGCAAATCCTTTTCCGCTCTGTCCTTGGTTTTATTTACCTGACCCATCTTGTAAGCGGCAGCATCCACCTCTCCGTCAGTGACGCCGGGCTCAGAAGCAGACTCAAGCAAACCGTCATGTTGCTCCTGGGCATGGCGGATACGAACTATCAGCTGATCCTGCTTTACTTCCTGGGTAAGCCTCTCTTTCTTTAGGTCACCGACCTTTAGGTCTTGAAGCTTTCTTGCTCTTCCAAATCCGAATAATCCCATTTTTAGCTCCTTTTGCTAATAACCTTAACTTTCTCCCCGTTAAGGCCTTCATGCTCACTTTCGGTGACCTGTTTTTCCTTGTGCAGCTGGGTTATGACATCTTTTACGACGTCTGATCCAAAACGGTCTTCAAACTGCTCTATGACAAATACTTCTCTGTCCACTGACTGGAGAGTAGTCAAAATGTAGGCACGACACGCCTCTTGCAAAGCCTTGTCTGCTTCTTCCTCATCCTTTCTTAATCTCCATTTACTTCGACTGGGCTCAATGTAAGGTGTTAACGGTTCCACCTCACCCGATGATGGGCCCGACCGACTGCTTTCAAGCCATCGGTCTACTTCGGACCTACGGAATCGCCAGACTGACCCTACTTTGAATGCCGGAATCTTTTTCTGCTGAGCCCACTGGTATATGGTCCGTTCCGTAACGCCCAGATATTTTGCTACTTCAGCAGGCCCCATCAATGTTGCTGGATTATTGCTTTCAGATGTCAAATTAACTCCCCCACTTACTATGGTTGACGTTATTTGGTGACATTGTGCTGTATCGTGACATGGGTTGCAATATATGGAGGTTTTTCTGATCCAAGAAAAGAGAAGAGAAGAACTATCAAATACAAACCTCCAAAATGGATTAATTGCGAGAAATTTTAGGAAGATAGGAACCTTCTCATTGTTTAACAGGGTATCTTTTCAGTAGAAATAAATGGCGAACTCCTGTACTGATAATGCTGTGAGAAGCTTTTCAGTGTTCTTCCAGGATAGTTAATTCAGAAAGTTTAGATTAATGAGGTCTTGGAGAGGCAAATTCAAAAAAGAAACAAATTTTTTGAGCAAACCCAATTAGACTTTGATTGAGCTTTTAGCTCTTTCTTCCAGCAAATATATTGAGCTCAACAACTATTGGGTAAGGTTGGCCAGATATGTGTAATTGTGTGGTTCATACTTGTGTGAGGAGGGGTGGTAATATAGCGAAACTGGAACTGAACTATTTTGAGAATCAATAAAGTTTTGAAATATTGCTTTTATG
>Ga0187827_10002414_pt1 | contig 25666 bp, 14 predicted proteins | sample ETNtaG_39_FD_167969 | JGI IMG/M metagenome (GOLD analysis project Ga0187827, IMG submission 167969) | Marine microbial and viral communities from oxygen minimum zone, Eastern Pacific Ocean - ETNP2014_SV_150_PacBio MetaG (Illumina Assembly) | ecosystem: Environmental > Aquatic > Marine > Hypoxic... | reverse complement strand
TACCATAATCCAGGTAGTTAAGGCTAATTCCGACGCTATTGGCATTATCAATCTTTATGGCAGATGCGATAATGTACCGATTGGTTTCTGCTATCCAGGGTTCATGGATTAACAGTAGTTCATTCTGATTAAGGTATACAATATTTGCAGGGTTCCAATAGATGGAGGTCACATCATTGGTCATACATACATAGGCACCGCCCATAGCAGAAGCAGCACTGCCTACATCGATTTCAATAAAATTTGCAGATGTTGTTCCATTTCTATTCTGAGCAAATAAACTTGAGAAAATTATTATTATGGATGCAATAATTCTATACATATTTAAAGAACTATTTTATCACTCCAAACTTACCAACTTTTGAGCCTAATGATCCTTCAGTGAAAGATTCAACATGGTACACATACATTCCAGCAGAAACTACCAGTCCTTCATTAGTGAGCAGATCCCAGTATGCAATACCCTTATTTGTAGAATTAAATACATTTATTTCATCTACTAGAACTCCGCTTATGGTATAAATTTTTATCTTACATCTGGCTGGCAGATGTGTAAACATTAATTTTCTTCGCTGATTGAGATCACTGTTTAATATTGACTCTTCGAAGACATTGGTTCCCACGTATGGGTTGGGTACAACCCTGATATCATCTAAAGAATTATTTTCGGCTTGAACATTTATACTATCCTGAAACGAGAATGTCTGAAAATGAAGCGTGTCAGTTGACCAGAATGGCCGTTTAAACTCAATTGAATATACATCCCCTGGATCGGGGTAAGTATTTTCCAGTATCCCTCTAAAATCAATAACAAAACTAGTTCCCAGCCACTTTCCGTCATTATCAACCGAACCCACAAGTACAAGATCTTTTAATTTATCATATTCTCCATTGTTATCCTGATCATGAACAACAAGACTAGCATTGTGATTAAAAGACATATTTATTACATTAAAATCAAATGTTGCATTCAGCAATAATGCATTAGGAGTTAGATCGTTATGATCATAAATAAAATTAGATTCTAGTACTTTATTTTCAATATAAAGATTATCTGAGCTTAAAAATGTAATCTCAAAATCCCACGGGACGATTTTTGATTCCCTGTGATCAATATACGGGAAAGGTAAAATAATTATTTCTTTGTCTGGTGAGAAAACTTCGTACCATCCTTGTGATTTAATTACTGCTGACTCAACATCCTGCTTAATAGCTAACTGAAGTCCCTCAAAAATATCTGTGATGATATCTTTTGATGTGTTGAGTGTCCAATAACCACTACCTGATTCCAGAATAATATTCTGATTTATGGAATTGGGATCTCCTGCTTCATTATACCCCCCTGTTTCACTGTATACAAGACTCAGACTATCGCCTGATCTGGAAAATATTTCAAATCCACTAGTCACAATTTTAAGGGGCAATGGGTTATTACTATTATTGAACAATGTATCATTGTGGAATGTGAGATAATATTCCATGTTATCCTTGATTAAATCTTTAGCCAGAATCTTTACTGAAATTTCACCCGTTCCTAATAGGTCCTGATTGATCACATTTACAACTGGTTCAATAAAGCTCGAAGAAGGTACACGGGGAATTACGACCGCCACATTGGGTCCAGATCCTACAACATTTTCATTGTCATCCAAATCGATGATCCAATTATTTTCTGAAGGTGGTATGCCATAAATCAGATCATCTGTGGGTTCTAAACCATAATCATATGCAACCAAGGCATAATAATATGTTCTCCCATTATCAACATCTGTATCTATAAAATGATGTTGGAGCCCACTGTCATCTCCCATATAGTAACCGGTACCGAATACTGGAGCAAAGTTTGAAAAACCTGTTATTCCGTCAATCCGATCACACTGAAATATTGGCTGATTATAGAGGGGGTTTCCAAAACCATCCGAAATTAACTGGGAATCTTTGAAATATTTATCTGTTGCTTTATATATTTTATAGCCTTCAAAATCATACTCGAGTGAATCAGGTAAAAACTGATCTCGTGATGATTCTGCTACATTATTCCATGTCAGTATAACCTGTCTATCTCCAGCTTCAGCATACAGAGTTGGCATCCGAGGTGGTGTTGCAAAGCGGTAATCTGTTTCATAAATCAGTTGAACAGTTGTTTTTAGTTCAAAAAGCGCAGGTGCATCAATGCTGTTGCCCCCAGGAGAGCCTACAAGAGGGTCAAAACTATGAAGTTCAGCCATTGAAATACGCTCTGTCTGACCTGATAGAAGTGAGAAAGTACCTGATGCAAAAAGCTCAACTAAGTTTGCCGGAGTATCAGAAAATTGAATAAGTAGGGTATCTGCCATCATTTCATATAATAGAGAATCATTATAAAACCAGATTCCCGTTTTGTTACTATGTCCTGCTTCATCTATGGGAAACAACTGGAATGTAGTTAAACCTATCATATCTGATTCTGAAATATCAGTTTCTCCAAAATTAGGTTCACATCCAAGGCCTTGTACACAATCAGGCTCACCATTACATTCGCCTTCATCGGGTCCACTATAATTCAGATCTCCTGGCCCAATACCATCCAACCCAACGTCGTCATTGGGATTACATGAACCATCATCATTAAAACTACTGCTACGCCAATCCTGATCTTCATCTCCTGACCAATGAGCTTTAAGATCCGATTCTTCCAGATTATAAAATTCTAAGAATTGATCTACATCAGAAATCCCCCCATAAGGATTCTCATACCAAAAACCTTTGTCATATCCCCTGCTTTCATCAACAATGCCATCTTTATCATTGTCAATATTATCAGTGGAAATACCTGGGCTCTCTAAAAATGCAAATCCCATAATACCAGGTACCACTGTTCCAAGACCAACACCATCATGATCCCATGAGTATGATAAATCCAAATAGGTGTCAAAATATCCCACTTCATCTGTATTTCCATCTGATCCAATCGCATTATCCACCCAATATCCAAATGAGACATCATTTATATTATAATCAGATATATTGGTGATATTGTATTCAAAGAACAGTGCATTTTTCACCAGTGGATTATTCCATTGGAATCCACGGGTCTCCACACGAATGCCCATACCTCCCCAAGGTAATCCCGCACCAGCAGAGGCATCACTATGTATAAATTTACCAGGACGGGGATAATATTTTGTGACTGGTCCCTGAAGATTTTCCTGATCCTGTGCATCGTTGACAACAAAATAGGTTTCCAGATCAGTATATTGAACTCCTTTTCCAAAACGACCATCCCAAACACCTTCCCATTTTGTATTACTGCCAGAAGCAGGCCATCCTGATGTAGGCCATGTTTCTGACTTATCACTCATGGCTGGCTCATCCTGGTCAGGATTAAAATATCCAAATGGTGGATAAAAACCCCAGTCTAACGTATTTGAGGGGTTATGATCCATTTCTTCACGATAACTAGTCTGTAGAAAGTAAACATCGTGTTTTGAAATGCTTTGGTCTTCAATCTGTCCTAAATCATCAAGAATAACTGTATCAACTGTCGCCGGATCATTATCATTCTGGATGTAAACCTTGGCTGCAATTAAAAGGCCAATACCATCTACCATTTTAGTACCTGTTCCATCATTGGGCCAAATCGATACATTATCCAGGCCTCCTCCGGGTGCCCAATCTGATAATTCTGTGGTATTTTGGAAATAAAGTAATATTCGATTTCCATCCATCCGTGACTCCCGAATTGCACTTGGATCACCCGCAGGATCATCTGGTCCAGAATACTCAGACTGACCTGTCAATAGGAAAGTAAAAATTATTAAGCTTAAATATTTACTGAAATTCTTTCTCATTTATAATTGATACTTAGTTTCAGCTTAATCTGTCTAGGTGCAGAGTACATGGCAGGATTCTCATATTGGTCGTATACATCTGTAAAGGCACTCCTATACCCCAGAATTTCAGTTGAATTTACAATATTGCTGTATGCCCTACCTGTTTTAGGATAAACCCATATATCATTTAATGTATTAAATAAATTATAAATAGAAAATGATATCCTGGCCTTTAAATCATTATTTTCCCATACACTATAGTAGCCAGTAACATCAACACTATAGTTTGCAGGCTTGTAATCATTGTTAGGGAGTAGATTGATAAGCGCAGTTTCAGATTCTGTAACAGGTACAAAACTATAAGGAGTTCCTGAATTATAATATGCTGTTGCAGTTAATCCAAAATCATCTCTATTATATGCCAATGTTGTATTAAATGTATGCCTTTGATCCCAGCTCATAGGGATCAGTTTGGAAACAGGGTCCTTATTCCCCCCCTCACGGTCAAAGGATTGAAGAGGCGTGTCTGCATTACCCCGGGTATACTGAAGAGTATAGTTGCAATAAATGGCGAAAGTATTATAGCTGATATCATACTTTAATTCTAAACCTCTTACATTTCCATAGTCTTTATTTGAGTAGAGGCCATATTTCACCTGATTGTATGTAGTCCAAATTTCTGTTCCAAGAAGATTATATATGTCCCGATAAAACATATTTATCTCCAGTGCCATGAAAGAATTAAGCTTCTGCCATAAACCAATTTCATATGTCACTGTTTTTTCAGCATCAATGTTAGGATTTCCCAAAACAGTTTCATAATCACCTGTAGGCACAATCCAGTTATTATGAGCAAACATTGAATACATTGGCGGCATCTGAAAAAAATGTCCATAACTGAAATGAACAATTGCAGCATCTGCAACCTGGTATGCAATTCCCAATCTGGGACTCCAATAGGCAAACTCTTTAGCCTCCAAACTATCTGACTGAGAAACATTGCTAATTGTATTAGCAGGATTCCTGTAGTTAGAAGGATAGTAGCAGTTGGGATTAAAATGATCATATCTTAATCCCAGGTTAATGACCATTTCATCATATTCTGCTTTATCCTGTATAAAAAAAGAAAATTCACTTGGATTAACATAAAATATGTCATCATCAGGAGATTGAATTGAGTCTGGTTGAATGTAGGCAGAATAAACCCCAATAAGGCTAGACTCTGGATTTTCAATAATAAGATACTCTTTATTATCAATATTATAATCAGAATAGTCAATACCCGTTTTCAAACTGTGATTCCGATTCAATTGCATATTTATTTTAATACTTGATGTAAGTTCCGTGGTCGTTCTACGGGTATGTGATTTATCCTGTCCTCCTGTTGAAAACCCCGGTACACCCCCAGAATAATTGTCCGATATATAGCTTGTGCTAAGGGGGTTCTCAAATAAATACCTACCATAATAGTTTGACATATATGAATGCTTCCCTTCAATAAAAAAAGAGCGAGTCAACATGTAGTTCCACTGTAGAGCAGTTAAAGAGGTAAAACTTTCATTTTTCGGCATACCAAAGGGATTATATTTATAGTAATGATTATACTCAGCCCAATCATTTGTATTTATTGAATATAAAAGTGAAAAACGGAGGCCATCAATGATGTTGAAGGTAACTTTGCTGAATAGAGATGTATTTTTTGTTAAGTTCAGGGGTACAAGTGCATCTGAAGGAGATCCAACATGGTATCCAATTTCCACACCTGAGATAAATGTTGTATTTTCATAAGGGTTATTCAAATCAGTGGTGTTTTCATAAAGTATCCCCAGTGTCATACACTGAGTTTTACTCATTCTTTCTGTGACTATATAGCTTTCAATAAATGTTCCACTTAATTCTATTTCACAATAGAGTTGATTGCGGGTTGGCATGATACCCTGATTAAATGAACATACCGACTGTAAAATCTCACATTCTCCGTATTCATTGATACACACGGATTCATCATATATATAATTATTTTCTTCATCCAAAATAGCTACACCTTTGCTACTCATACAATAGGATTCCATCTCATGTTCTCCCGTATGTTCAGATAACCAACTACTGGATGAGTCGCTCAGGTAATCGCTCTCATCAGTTGGATTAAAGTAATGAAGACCATTTAAGTGATTATAGTTATCTTCTAATCTGTAATTAACAAAAAAGTTGACTTTACCTTTGATGATAGGACCACTCAACTGGAAATGATAATCTAGGCTTCTGTTCTCATCAAACTGATCTATTCCTGGAAAAACTTCAACGTTTGATGTAATATAATTTGCATAACCGGTCTGTAAAGAGGTTTTAAATTTGTCACCACCTGATTTAGTTACCTGGTTGACAACACCGCTCATTGCTCTACCATACTCAGCATTGAAAGTGCCTGTAATTATCTCCAATTCGCTGACAGATCCTGTTTCTAGTTCTATCGTGCTTGATGCACCTGAATATACCTCATCAACTTTAATGCCGTCTACAAGGTAGGTAACTTCTGTACTGCGCCCACCTCTGAAATGTCCTGCTACAATACCTGCCTGCATACCAATAATCTGACCAATGTTTTCAACCGGCAAAATGTCGATTTGATCAGAGGAGATATTCTTGATTGAACTAGTTTGATCTTTTTTTATTGATACCTGATCTGCCTTCACTATAACAACATCTCCTTCTAGAACAGATGGTGTGAGATGTAGGGAAAGCGGAGTTGTCCGGTTAACAGAAACTTGAACATCTTCAATCACTGTGTTTTTATAACCAATCATACCCACGGAAAGATCATAAAATCCAGGTGGAAGATTGATTAGAAAAAAATCTCCATTGATATCTGAGGCTGCACCGAAATCAGTCCCAAGTAGCATTATGTTCACTCCAATTAAAACTTCTGAGGTTTCCAAATCTGATATTTTCCCTATTATCTTTCCAGTTGTCTGTGACAGACATACTGAAGTTATCAGATTAGTCAGTAATAATATTATTAATATCCTAGATTTCAATAATGTAAACTCACATATATTATATATTTATTTTGCAAAACTATTTTTTCTTAAAAACTATTTGTTTATTCATAATTCTACTTCATAGCTCATCAATGTACTCTAATCACAGGAATTTTGGTATACTTTAACATAATCAATAATAAACTCAACAGGAAATATTTCAGGTGTTACTGTGCCTCCCCAGGTGCCACCAATTGCTAAATTTAATAATAAATGAAATTCCTGATCAAATGGCCATAGTTCAAAACCAGTTTCCAAATTATCATAAACCATTATTTCTTCATCATCTACGTAAAATGTAATTTTATCTCTTCTCCAAATCATTGAATAGACATGCCAGGAGTCAACATCCCCTACATAAAAAGAGCTTGTCTGCTGCGGTGGCAAATCTTGATGATAAGTTGCATTATGAACAGATGAATGTACTCTTCCCGGATTATGCCCAACATATTCCATTATATCTATTTCTCCACTTTCTGGCCAACCCCCGTAAATATTTTCAGTAGGAAGCATCCAAATAGCAGGCCATGTCCCTTCTCCAAGTGGCAACTGTGCCTTAACTTCTACTTTAGCATATTGCCAATCTGCTTTATGCTTTGTACTTATTCTGCCAGAGGTATAGAGTGCATCAGCTACTCCATTTTCATCAGGATCGTAAGTTTCTCTGAGTGCACGAATATGTAACGAGCTATCTTGTAGAAAAATATTATCAATTTCATCTGTATAAGCCTGTTCTTCCTCATTAAATGCTCCAGGTGGCCATTCTTCAATGTTCCATTTATCAAGATCCAATCCATCTCCCTCGAATAAATCCTCCCAGATCAATGCATATGGTGAAATTGTACTACCACCACATACACCGCAGTCATCTTCCACAGCAGTGCCTCCACATACTCCGGCACAATCTATAACTGCATCACCATTAGGTTCACCAAGACAGTCATAGCAATAGTTTGCAATATACCCAACTCCGCAATTTCCGCAAGCATCAGATGTAGAAAAACCACCACATACGCCTGCGCAATCTTCTCTTCTGCCTGTGCAGTCACATCTATCTTCCGGTAGATCCATGATATCCATACATTCAAATTCATCACCGGTGCCAGGTGGGCAGTCCCATGCATCACCATCAGAGGACATATTATTACCATTACAAATACCGCAATCATCAATTGTCCCTGCAAAACAATATAATGGACAGTCAGATAGGTTGGCAACATTCCCATTACATATACCACATATATCTTGAACCGCATTGCCACCACATACTCCTAAACAATCTATTCCAGCTATACAATCACCATTACAATCATAATCACCAATTCCATTTCCACCACAAATACCACATTCATCTACTGCTGAACTACCACCACATACTCCAGCACAATCAGCATTAACAAGGCAGTTATTATCACAGTCATAGTTCTCTTCAGAAAATTCACAGCTGTCATCATCCAAATTTGCACTTGGATCAAAGTTGCAGGCATTTTTGTTTGTACATCCTGGGACTTCACTGATCTGTGGATTGTTGCAATAAATACATAGTAGTAAAAGAATTATATAGAAGGTTTTATACATATGGATGAGCTATTTTATTTTAACATAAAATTATAATAATAATTTTAAAGCAAGCAATCTGTTCATAAATAGGATAAAAAGAGAGATAGTCATCTATAGATTAAATTTTACAACTAGAATTATAAATAGTTCGATGATAATACTAATATTATTAACCAAAATATACATGTAAAGGTAAGAAGACCAGTCCATACCAATATATTTTTCAATGTTGTATTATAACCCAAAATATTTATTATACTATTTTTCAAAATTTGTGTAGAATTTCTTATGTGTGCATTATCCGAGCAAGATCTACAACCCTGTTTGAATATCCCCATTCATTATCATACCAATTCACAGTACGAACATACTTCCCTGATTTTACTTTGGTACATTTACTATCATAGATAGATGAATATGGGTTACCAATAATATCAGATGAAACAATATGGCTGTCTGAATAAAAAAGTATATTTTTCATACGTTCTGTTTCAGCTGCCATTTTAACTGCATCATGAATATCTTGAGTAGTTACCTTTTTCTCTAATTCTATAAATAAATCAACGACTGATCCATCTGGAACAGGCACCCTAGATGCTATACCATCTAGTTTGCCATTTAGTTGTGGTAGAACCATGCCAACTGCTCTGGCTGCACCTGTTGACGTTGGTATAATATTTTCTGCTGCAGCCCGACTTCTTCTAAGGTCTGAATGAGGCACATCTGCTAAACGTTGATCATTTGTGTAAGCATGGACTGTATTCATAACACCCTGTTTAATCCCAAATGCTTCATCTAATATTTTTGCCATTGGAGCAAGGCAATTGGTTGTGCAACTTGCATTTGATACAATACTATGTTCCTTCTTCAAGGTATTTTCATTTACACCTATTACAACAGTGTTATCTATTTCATCTTTTGCAGGTACAGTGAGTATTATTTTTTTAGCTCCAGCTTTTAAGTGAGTTTTAAGTGCAGAGCAAGTTCTAAAAACACCCGTTGATTCTATGACTATATCGATGTTCAAATCTCCCCAAGGTAATGCAGCAGGATCTATCTCACTAAACATTTGAACAGATTCATTATCTGTATGCAGTATATCCTTTTCAATATTTACATTGCCACTGAATCTTCCCATAATGGTATCATATTTCAATAGATATGCTAATGATTCCTGATTACTGAGATCATTAATTGCAATAACTTCTATATCTTTATTTTGATCAAGAATTCGAAATACGGATCGTCCTATTCTTCCAAATCCATTTATAGCTACTCTCATTGATTAAACCCTTCAAGCTTGCTGTATGCTTTGATAACATCTAATATACGCATAGCATGGCAATGTCCATTATCGTACCACGCTAATACTTTGACAAGACTATTTCCACCTTTCATACTGGCCTTAACATCAAAGACCAATGATCTTGGATCTCCAATTATATCGCTAGAGACAATCGGATCATTAGTTATTCCTATAATATCAGGGTTTAACTCTGATGCTGCTATAATGGCACTGTTCACATCTTCAATCTCAACTTTATCATCAACAAAAGCAATTGATAGATCCAGCATTGCGCCTTTTTGAACCGGTACGTTCAGTGCATTGCAATTGATTTTATCATTTAATTCTGGAAATAATTTTATTATCCATTTCTCAGCTTCACTATTATTTGGAATAATATTTTCAGATGCTGAGCGACTACATCTAAAGTCAGACCCAACAGTATCCTGCAGAGATTGATCACTGGTATATGAGTGAATAGTCGTCATATTTACAGAATCAATGCCATAAGGTAATAGTGTATTAACTAAATGTGCTAACGCATTCAATGTTGATGAGCCTGCAGATATTTTTCTATCTTCTAGATTGATAGAATCCTGATTTATACCAAAAACAACCAAGCGATCAATATTTTTACTTGGCAGTGTAGAAATAATAACTCTCTTCGCCCCGGCATTTAAGTGACTGTCCATAAATTCGGGACTATTGAATTTCCCAGTTGCATCAACAACAAAATCAACATCAAATAAATCCCATGTCATTTCGCCGGGAGTAAATGCACTTAATATACGGGAACGATATTTATTGTTTATTATATAGTTACTGTCTAATGAAACATTTCTTGTATTTTCAAATTCCGTTTTAAGTAAATATTCAAGTATTTCAGGATTACCAATATCACTTATAGCAGAAATTTTGATATTATTATTCTTTAAAGATTCACTATATAGTTTTCTTCCAATATTTCCAAATCCCATAAGTCCTAGCTTAATTGCCATACGTATCCTTTAGCGGTTATATAATAATAATTTTCATTAATATGAAATTTATTATTATATTATTGATAACGAACCTTTAAATATAATCATATTTTATAAAAAAAACACCATTAATTATATGAAATGCACACTAAAAGATTTGGCTCATGAAACAGGGTTTTCTATCTCAACTGTATCACGTTTTCTCTGTGGTAAAAGACGTTATTATAATCAAAAAGAGAAGCTCATTTTTGATACAGCAAATAAACATAACTATCCATACATTCAAAACTTTTATAATAATGGAATAAAGTTAAAAATATCTCTGATAACAACTATTCGTAAGGGTGAATTCATTTCAGCATTACTATCAGATTTTCATATTGCAGCAAAGAACAGCAATTGTGATATTGAAGTAATAGATATTGAAAAAAATGATTTTTTAGATAATAAAATAAATTCTTTGGTAGAAAATAAAGATGGTCTATGCATATTATTCCCGGATTTAAATAAAGATGATTGTAACGTATTAGAATCCTATATCAATAAAATCTCTATTTTATCACTTTCTCCAATTATTGATGCTTCAGTTAATACAATTACTTTTGACAATTATAAAGGTGGCTACTTGGCTGCAAAACAATTAAAGGAACTAGGCTATGATAATATTGGAATAATTTCAGGCGATGACACTGTATTTGAAGCATTTCAAAGAAAAAATGGATTTATGGATTATCTCACAACTAATAATATGAACTGTAAATGGGAATATAAAGGTGACTATTCATTGGAATCGGGCAATAAAGCCTTTATTGACTTCCATAGTAAGAAGTTAAGCAATATAGGTATTTTTGGAGTGAATGATTATATGTGCTTTGGATTTATGAAATTAGCATTATTATCAGGCATCAATATTCCGGAAAAATTATCAATTATAGGTTTCGATAACACACCATTTTGTAATAATACAATACCAGAGCTATCATCCATATCTACAAATTTTATTGAACTTGGTAAAAGAGCCTTATCATCGCTTGAAAAATCTTTTATTAATTATAACAAAACTGAACTCTTCACAAATTTAGTTCCAGTTGAATTAATAGACAGATCTAGTACAAGAGACTTAAAAAGATGAAACCATTTATTTTTATTTTCCTTTCATGCATTTTTGCAAATCTTCCATATCATAGCAACGCAGTCTGCTATGGACCCTTTAGAGACGGCCAAAGTCCCGGAGGCATCGGCCCAACAGAAGAGCAGTTAACAGAAGATCTTAGAATTTTGTCAAAACATTGGTCTGCTTTCAGGATGTACGGCAGCAGAGGATCCACAGAAAAAGTTCTTGAAATAATAGAAAGTGAAAAAATTAATTTGAAACTATTTTTAGGGGCATGGATAGCCAATGAGACAGAAGATTCGACTGCATCTATATCCAATATGAAAGAATTGAATAAGACAATAGAATTGGCAAATAAATACCCTGAAATTGTTGAGGCAATCATTATTGGCAATGAAACACAGGTTTTTTGGTCATGGAATAGAGTTGCTTTCAATACATTAAAACAATATATACTGTATGTTAAATCAAAAACTAAACAACCCATAACAACAGCAGATGATTTCAATTTTTGGAATAAACCAGAGGGATTAGAACTGGGATCAGAAGTTGATTTTATCATGGTTCATATACACCCTTTGTGGGCAGGCGTTTTACTGACTGATGCACTTTCTTTCGTTTCGAAAATTTATAATGAAATAAGCATCTTATACCCTGATAAACAAATAGTAATAGGAGAAACGGGGTGGGCTACTTCGGTTCATACTGAAGGCCAGCAATCAGAGTTAATAAATGGAACCGCAGGTATCAAAGAACAATTAATATATTATAATTCAATAAATGGTTGGATAAGGGAGAAGGATGCTCTGGTATTTATTTTTGAGGCCTTCGATGAAAAATGGAAAGGCGGAGAACATCCTAATGAAGTAGAAAAACATTGGGGCTTAATTAATTCGGATAGAACACCAAAGCATACTTTCAAATAATGAAACTTATTTTCAAACATATTCTTTATGTCATCATAGGAATATTTTCTTTTCAACAATGTACAGACTCTACAACTAAAGAGACTTACAACGGCTTAGTTGTATCACAGGAACAAAGGGCGTCATGGATTCGAAATTTTAATCCTTTAACTCCAGGAGGATCAGCAAGATGGCCAACATCTGCAGGCATATATGAACCTTTAATGATCTATAATTCTATGAAAGGAGAATATGTCCCCTGGCTGGCAGTTAAGCATGAATGGAATATGAGAAATGATGTATTAAAATTAGTTATTAGGCAAGATGTCAGCTGGTCTGACGGTGCGCCATTTTCAGGAAAGGATGTTTTATTTACTTTTAATTTACTTAAAAAAATACCTGCATTTGATGTACGCGCTTTATGGACATACTTAGAAAGTATAAAACTATTAAATGAATATGAAGTAGAATTTAAATTCTCCTCAATATACGTACCTGGCTTAGATGCTATTGTAGGCCAAACCATTGTTCCAGAACATATATGGTCAATAATAGAAGACCCAGTTAAATTTACTAATCCAAATCCAGTAGGGACAGGTCCCTATACTGAGATATTAAAGTTTCAAAAGCAAGTATGGGAACTTGGGAAAAACCCAAATTACTGGCAATCCGGAAAACCCAAAGTAGAAAAACTTACCTTTCCCGCCTTCCCTACTAATGTCCAGGCTACATACGCATTGATAAATGGAGAGGTAGACTGGGCCGGAAATTTTATCCCGGCAATTGATCGTATTTTTGTTGATAAGAACCCAGATAAACATCATTATTGGTTTCCACGTGCAGGTGGATCAATATTCTTATATCCAAATACTACAAAAAAACATTTTGATAATAAAGCATTCAGGAAAGCTATCAGCTATTCAATTGATAGGGAGCTGATTACTAAAGTTGCCATGTATGACTATACAGTTCCTGCCGATATAACTGCACTGTCTGAAGGAATGTCAAGATGGAGAGAAAATAAAAAGCGAAAAGATAGTTGGAATATATTTAATCGTGAGGAAGCACTAAGCATATTAGATAGCTTAGAATATTCATTTTCAAACAAGAATTCTTTAACTGATAAAGATAATAATGAAATATTTTTTGAGATTATAGTGGTTAGCGGCTGGTCAGATTGGATTCGTGCTGCACAAATAATTTCCAGAAATTTAAGAGATGTCGGTATAAATGCTTCAGTGAGGACCTATGATTTTGGCGCATGGTTCAGCAAACTCCAGACAGGTGACTTTGATCTTGCGATTGCCTGGGCTGAAAAGGGGAATACTCCTTATAATCTCTATAGAGGGCTTATGTCACAAAAATTAGTAAAACCAACTGGCGAAATTTCAGTACTAAATTGGCATAGATATGGGAATGCAGTTATAGATGATTTATGTCAGCGATATGAAAAAACATCTAATCAATCTGTTATAAAAGATATAATATTTGATATGCAGGATATCTTTATTGAGAATCTGCCAGCAATCCCATTATTTGCTGAACCAAGTTGGGGCGAATATAATACATCAAGATTTACAAATTTCCCCGATGAACATAATCCTTATGCACAACTATCTCCAAATAACGTTCCAGAAAGTCTTTTAATTCTTGTTGAATTAGAACCTGTTAAATGAGTACATCTGTACAATATTTATTGAAACGGCTAGGCATATATGCTATTGCTGGCTGGGCTGCAGTTACATTAAATTTTTTCATCCCCCGTATGATGCCGGGCGACCCTGTTTCTGTAATGTTTGCAAGCTTTAGAGGCAAACTAAAGCCTGAAGCTATAGAAGCTCTTAAAAATACCTTTGGTTTTACAGATGAACCACTCCTTAATAAATATATAAGTTATTTAAGTCATTTATTAAATGGAGAACTAGGAATTTCAACTGCATATTTCCCTGAGCGGGTATCATCCATCATATTATCCGGTTTAGGATGGACATTATTATTAGTGGGCATTTCACTTGTAGTATCATTTATAATTGGATCATTAATAGGTATGATTATAGCATGGAGAAGAGATGGCAAACTAGATTCAATTTTACCTCCCAGTTTTTCTTTTATTAGTTCATTTCCATATTTTTTTACAGCAATGTTATTACTATATTTTTTGGGTTTCAAGTTAGGATGGTTTCCAATAAGGCATGCCTATAATTCAGATTTAATTCCAGGATTTAATATTGAATTTATAACCAGTTGCCTACATCATGTTTTCCTTCCAGCAAGCACACTGATTTTTATGGGAATAGGCGGATGGATGCTCCAAATGAGAAATAATATGATAGGGACAATTGCTACAGACTATATTTCATTTGCTAAATCAAAAGGACTATCTCAAAAGAGAATCATGATTTGGTACGCTGCTAAAAATGCAATTCTTCCAATTGTTACAAGCTTTGGAATGGCAATAGGTTTTATTCTTAACGGCACTATATTAACAGAAATTATATTTTCATATCCTGGACAAGGATACATCCTATTTCAAGCAGTTCAAGCTCAAGATTTTCAATTAATGCAGGGAATATTTTTAACAATTACATTATCAGTACTTGCAGCCAATTGGATAATTGATATATTAGTTTTAATCTTAGATCCACGGACAAGGAAATGAACAGATCCTGGTACAATCGAATGTGGAGTAATACTAAAGCCTGTTTAGGCATTATCATTGTCATTAGTTTTATAATAATTGCAGCAGTAGGTCCTATATTTTTTGAAGATTCAAATGCGTATATTGACACCCCATTATTAGAACCTTCATATGAACATTTATTTGGGACTACAGGACAGGGCCAAGATGTATTTGCACAGACTATTGCTGGAGCAAGATCAACATTGTTTATTGGATTCAGCACAGGGTTCCTGGTCGTTTTACTTGGCTTAATAGTTGGATCATTGTCAGGATATTTTGGAAAGAGAATTGACAATGCTTTATCGCTGATAATTAATATTTTCTTGTTGATGCCTGGTTTACCTCTGATGGTTATAATTGCAGCCTGGCTTCCACCAGGACCTTTTAGTATAATGGGAGTATTAGTTTTTACAGGCTGGGCATGGAATGCAAGGGTTCTTCGGTCTCAAGTGCTTTCATTGAGAGAAAGGGATTATGTAAATGCCGCAATTATTACTGGAGAATCAAATACAAAAGTAATTATTTATCAAATATGGCCTCAGATGTTACCATTAATAATGGCTTCTTTTATTGGAGCTACAGTATATGCTATTGGTGCACAAGTTGGACTTGAATTTTTAGGATTAGGTGATGTTGATAAAGTAACCTGGGGCAATAACCTATACTGGGCGACAAATGATCTTGCCCTTTTAACTGGTTCGTGGTGGACATTTGTACCAACCGGTTTATGTATTGCCCTGGTTAGCTTTGGTCTGACTTTAATTAATTATGGAATAGATGAAATTTCTAATCCACGATTATTATCTGAAAGAATAGTTAAATCAAGATTGCCTGATTTATTTAATCGAAATGGTTCTACACCTGTAGCAAAGGATCTTTTTGGAAAATAAAATCTTAGAAATTAACAAATTGAATGTAGATTTCCTTTCTGAAGAGTCATCAATAACTGCTGTAAAAGATTTCTCCATGCATATTAATGAAAATGAAATTTTTGGTCTTGTAGGAGAATCTGGAAGTGGGAAATCAACCGTAATTAAATCAATATTACGAATTCTACCAGCACCTGGAGTAATAACAAAAGGTGAAATCAAGTTTAAAAATCAAGATATTTTAGAATTAGGTGAGTCAGAACTATCATCCTTACGATGGAGCCATATTTCAGTAGTAAAGCAAAAAGCATTAAACTCACTGAATCCATTATTGAAAATTAAAAACCAAATAATTGATACAATTAGAGCTCATGAACAGATAAATACCAAGGATGCTATGGAAAGATGTAATAATCTTATGGATCTAGTAGAAATTGACAGAGATTATCTTAACAGATATCCGCATGAATTATCAGGAGGTATGAGACAGAGAATTGTAATTGCAATAGCATTAGCATTAAAACCTGAATTGATTATTATGGATGAGCCAACTACCGCATTGGATGTAGTGGTAGAAAAAGAGATCCTATTAAAGATATTAGATTTGAAATCTAAATTAGGTTTTTCTATTCTATTTATTACCCATGATTTAAATCTAATATTGAACTTTTCCGATAGAGTTGGCGTGATGCTGGAGGGGAAATTGGTTGAGGTGGATTCAGCTGAAATAATAAAATCTGGCGGTAAAAATACCTATACCAAAAAACTGATTAATTCTATTCCTGATGTTTCAAACTATAACCAGGTAAAGGTAGATAAAAATGAACCTGAATTGATACAGGTTAAGGATTTAGTTAAAAACTACAGTAGGCACTCAAGTTTCTTTTCTTCAGATAAATTCCCGGCAGTGGATGGAGTCTCATTTAATATATATCAGAATGAAATTTTAGGACTGGTTGGAGAATCTGGAAGTGGAAAATCAACGATTTCAAAAATACTTACTAAATTAATTGATTTTGATAGTGGAGAGATTCTATTTAATGGAGAAGATATAAGTTGTATTTCAAAAAGCAGCAATCTACTTAATTATAGAAAAAAAGTTCAGATGATTTTTCAGGACCCATTTGCATCTTTAAATTCAATACATACTGTGTATCATCATCTATCACGACCTATTCTCATACATAGATCTTATAATAAATATTCGAAGAAGGAGCGCGACCAAATAGTTGAAAAAGAGATTATATCTATTTTAGAAGAAGTGGATCTTTCTCCACCTGAAGATTTTTTATATAAATTCCCACATGAAATGTCTGGTGGTGAAAGACAGCGTATTTCATTGGCCAGGGCTCTTCTTGTCCAACCCCAACTAATCATTGCTGATGAACCTACATCTATGCTTGATATGTCAATACGGATGGAAATTTTAGATTTACTAAAGGGTCTGCAAGATAAAAAAGAAATTTCTATACTATTTATAACACATGACATAGCATCTGCTTGTTATATGTCTAACAGGTTAATCGTATTAAAGAATGGGAAAATAGTCGATTCGGGAGCTACAAGTGAACTTATAAATAGTCCAAATAATGATTACTCCAAGTTACTTATTGATTCATGTGAATCAGGATGGTTTATAAAAGATAAGAGCAGGTAATAATTATGTATTTAAAATACTATCTCCATTCACTAAAAACTCTCTATACCATTTATAAGAATTTTTTGGAATTCTCTTTTGAGTTTCAAAATCTACATGTACTAATCCAAAACGATGATTGAGACCTTCTGCCCATTCAAAATTATCCATCAAAGACCAGCAGAAATAACCCTTTAGCGGAACCCCTTCATTAATAGCATTCTTACAGGCATCAAGATGCGATTCTATATATTGAATTCTCTTTATATCATTAAAATCACCCATACCTTGAGCATTATGATCTTCATACGATGCACCGTTTTCAGTAATGAATATACTCTTTGGCGAATAATCCTTATTAATTCGGACAAGTAGCTCTTCTAATCCCTGTGGAAAGACTTCCCAGTCAAATTTTGTTTTCTCCCCTGGAAAAATCTCCACAGGTAAATTATTATGTTGTTCAGTTTTAGAACAACGGATTATTGCACGAGAGTAATAATTAATCCCAAGAAAATCTGTAGGCTCAGAAATTATTTTAAAATCATTATCCTGAATGAAATCTAGATCTTTTGTTAACTTGCCATCATCTTTCCAAGACTTTATAATATTCTTAGGATATTTTTTGCCATAAAGGGGTTCAAGGTACCAGCCATTGAAATATTCATCAAATAACTTTGCAGCTTCTAAATCAGCTTGACTTGATGATGCTGGATATGCCGGGTTTAAGTTGAGCGCAATACCCACTTGAGAATTCTTTGAATTTTCTCTAATTATAGGCACAGATAAACCATGAGATAAAAGTAGATGATGATTTACGGCAAGTGTTTTGTCAAGAGATTTATGTCCTGGGGCATGTGTACCCTCATTATATCCCAAATATGCAATGATCCATGGCTCATTATGAGTAACCCAATTTTTGACCCTGTCCCCTAACTTATTAGTTATAATATCTACATAATCTAAAAAGTACTTTATGGATTCCCTATTTACCCAGCCACCTCTATCCTGAAATTCTTGAGGTATATCCCAATGATTCAGAGTTACAAACGGATCAATATTTCTTGATAATAAATCATCCACTATCTTATCGTAATATTCTATACCTTTTTGATTGGTTTGTTTCAAATCACTTTGAACTATTCGCGGCCATGATATTGAGAATCTATACGAATTAACTCCTAGATTTTCAAGCAAATCAAAATCTTCTTTCCAGCGGTTATAATGATCACATGCGACCTTAGCATGTTCCATATCTTTTATTTTTCCAGGAGTTTTAGCAAATCTATCCCAAATAGATTCAAGTTTCCCATCAGTATCAATATTGCCCTCAATTTGAAAACTAGACGTGGCTGCGCCCCATTTAAATTGAGTACTAAAATCATTTTTTTTCATATCTTTTCTAATCATAAAGTAATTATCCAAATTATTATTTTATTAACATTATTTTTTGCTTATATACTTCCATACCAACTGTAGTCTTAATAAAATAGATCCCACTAGGTGCATTCGTTCCATTCCATGTAAAACTGTAAGTACCACCTGACATCTGACCATCTGCAATTAGGCCAATCAACTGTCCATTCATATTGAATACTTTTACAGATACATCTGCACTTCTATTCAAGGTCATAGATATTTGCGTCGTTGGATTAAATGGATTGGGATATGCATCGCTGATATGAATTTCAGATGCAATTGGAAGATTCACTGAGACTTCATACTGAGTGTTGGCTACAATTATTTCTGAAATTTCAAAATCACCGCTGTAGCTGAAAAGTTCATCAGTCTCCGGTGTAATAACAAGCAGGCGTGTTTCGTTGTCTGTTGTCAAGTAATCAGCTAAAAGTGCATAATCTGTCATTTTAATACTGAAGTCAGAACCATGACTGAGGGTCATCTGCACTCCTCCAATGAATCCATCAGCTTTTATTGATACAATATTATCATGCATAATCAGGCGGGATTCACTGGCATCATCTACTCTCCCTCCACACATATTTGCAAGAACGCAGTTGACAAGGGCAACAACATCCAGTACATTATAAGCATTATCTCCATTCATATCAGCTGCACAGCTATTATCCATTTCATCGCAGCTATTTGCAAGGACACAGTTTACAAGGGCAACAACATCTAATACATTAAAGGCTAGATCACCATTTATATCACCCAAGTCTGAGCAACTATCACACGTTGCATCGCATGTTCCAGCACAGTAAGCAACAGTCACAGCAGAATCACTAACTGTAAATCCATAATTGGCATACTCATCATCTGGAATAGCATCACAGCCTGAACCAAGCGGAGCTGTTAAAATTGTTGAGGAACCCCAGATATCATTATACCATTCGGGTATATCTGTATCAACACATAAAACCTGGAATTCATGATCACCAGCCGCTACTTGGGCCTGCATCCCGGTTTCAGTCGTTGCACCCCAGCCAGACCAGTTATCAAACGTGCCAGATACACTTACAAATCCGCAATCATCAACACCACCCAGGTCAAACGTAACTGTAGACGCACCACCGCTGCCATCCGAACAATCTCCAAACGGAATAATATCTAGAATTAAATTCCCCCCGGATAGATTAAAACCATAATTTGCCCATTCATCACCAGGAACATAATCACAAGATGAATTTAAGGGAGCACCTCCAACAAGTCCTTCCCAGCCATTTGTTGTATAAAGATATTCGTATTCACCTTCAGGTATACCTATAGTCAATGTATAAATATTATCTCCATTTTCATCTGACATAGGGTTACAGAATCCACACCATCCATTAAATGATCCCTGCAGATACACACCATCAGATGGGTTAAAACCATCTACATCATGCATATCTACCTGGAAAGTAACATCATAAGAGGTGACGGTCAGACATTCGCTGGTACAACTGCTAAAACAGACAGTTTCAATTACCATATCGGCCGCACCCACAATAACCTCTCGATCACTCCACTGACCAACAGCACATTCCTGTCCTAAAAGATCTTCCCAGCCACCTCCAGTATCCCATTCAGTCCAGGCACCATTTCTATATTTATAGGTATATGCTGCAGGATCTAAATCCAATGTAATAGACCATACGTCATCTCCATCTGGATCTGTCATGGCAAAACCGGGATCAGGATAATAGAACCCCATCCAAAGTGTGGGATACTCTTCACCTACATCCTCCTGTGACATATCTACATTAAATGTGACAAGTCCTGGATAGGCCAATGCTGTTAATATTAAAAACACAATTATTCTATTCATTTTATATATCTCCTCTACTACTTTTTTTAAATTACAATTTCTAATTTTCTAATATTACTGAAACCAATGATACTATATCTAAAATATCAGTTACACCATCTTGATTATAGTCACTACAGGAATTGCTAATATCATTTGTAAGAATTATATTTATAATAGCCACTACATCTAGAACATTTAAAACATTATCATTATTTACATCACCCGAAATATCACAACTGTTTTCATTTTCACAGGGTTCACATGAACTGAAACAGTATGGACCAACTATAAAATCTTCATCAGAAACAGTGATCTGCCTATCATTCCACTCTCCTACGCCACAATCCTCTAAACTATTAGCATCTTCCCAGCCAGGGCCATCCCAGTAATTATAATAACCGTTCCTGAATTTATAAGTATATGTGCCAGGCTCTAATGGAACCGTAACCGACCAGATATTATCATTATCTGAGTCTGACATGAATATTCCTGAAGGCCCTGCTAACTGCGGATCTCCTCCTGAAACATAAACGCCTGATTCATCTATCTGCTCATTTTGCATTTCAACTAAAAAAGTAACATCTGAATTCTCTGGTTCAGAACCACCACCCTGATATACCCGAACATATTCAACTTCCATCTGAACTGGGAATATACTATCATCAATGCCCTGCTGGCCACCCCAAGTTCCACCAATAGCAATATTAAGAATTATAAAGAAATCATGATCATAAGGCCATGTAGACCAACCCTGAGACTGGTTTGAATAGGTGTAGTATAGTGTCTCATCAATGAACCATCTCAAACTACTTTCAGTCCACTCTAATGTATAAGTATGGAAATTTTCATCAAAATCATTTACGTTTAATTCTCCTCCTGGTGGCGGTATCCCATCATACCAATTATAGATATCATTATGACAAGTAGCATGTATAGTCCCTGGATCAAAACCAACATGTTCCATAATATCTATTTCCCCACTATCCGGCCAGCCACCATATTCAGAATCAGTAGGCATCATCCAAATCGCAGGCCATGTACCAGTACCAGCCGGCAGTTTTGCCCGAACCTCAATTCTGCCATAGGTCCAGTCGCCTTTATTTTTTGTCACCATTCGGGCAGAAGTATAATCGGATCCTGCATAATACTGGCGTATTGCCTTAATAATTAATTTTCCATCTTCAATAAACGAATTATTAGAATTATCCGTGTAATATTGTTCTTCGCCATTCCCCCATCCCCAATTGCCAGTACCCACTTCGTAGCTCCATTTACTCATATCTATATACGGAGCATCAAATTCATCAGACCATACCAGAGTCCAATTAGATATATCACAGCTAGCATAGTAATATGTTTCCAATGTCAGGTCTTCGTCAGGAGTATTTATAAATCTATTTGTATATCCATTGTTTGTTGCAGTACACGCACCTTCAGGAGATAAATCTTCTAATTGCCAACTGCAGATTCCAAATTTGTATTCATAATAACTATTAAGGTCAAGATCTAGAGTAGTTTCCCATTTACCATAACCTACTTCAGTGAGATTATAAGTTGAACTCCAATTATTAAATGATCCTGCAACTGTTGGAGAACAGCCTGACGTAAGCTCCTCATTTGACATATCTACACTGAAGGTTACATCAACAGCAGACAAACACGATAATATTATAATGGAAAAAATGATTTTCATATTTGTTACAGCTTGTTTGTTCTCTTTTTTCACTTGTTTGTTCTCTTTTTTCATTTTAACAGCATAACTTATTCAAGTTACTTATAATTATCGTATATATTATAATAAATATTTATATCTTTTATCTTAATATAAATCACATAATCTAAAAACAACCACCCCGCAAAATATATCGTGAGAAAACAATTTGCGAGGCGGTTCTGATGTCTACCTTCCTTACCCAACATAGAAAGAGGATGTTGAAGGTAATTAATTATCCTTACTCTTGGAGGATCTCTTTATAGACACGCGCAATGCGCAGCAAGGATCATTATCAGTAAAATTAGTCTGTTATTTCATCAGTACAAGCTTCTGTGTTGTTAGACTACCTGCAGCTTCAGCCTGTACAAAATACATTCCACTGGATACTTCAGAAGCATCCCAGGTTAATGTATATGTACTTGCATCCATATAGCCACTTGCCAACGTTGCTACAACCTGACCCATGATGTTGTAAACCTGAACAGATACATTGCCTGCTTCAGGTACAGCCAGAGTCATGCTGGTTGTTGGGTTAAATGGATTTGGATATGCTGCGCTTAAGCTGAATGCAGTTGGTGCAATAACATTGACACGCTCACTGCTGTTGGCTACGATCATATCTACGATCTCGAAGTTGCCTGTATGGGTAAAGAGTTCTTCACCTTCAGGTACAACGATAACGAGCTTTGTTTCGTCTCCAACAGTTCTGTAGTCAGCAACAAGTGCTTTGTCAGTAAGCTCAATTGTGAAATCAGCATCATGCTTCAGTGTCATCTGTACACCGCCAATGTAACCATTGGCTTGTAAAGATAGAGCATCATTGCTTCTGATGAGCTTGCCAGATGTGGCATCGCCTACATCGCTACGGCCAAGAATGCCATTCACGATCTGAACGATATCCAGAACATCTACACTGCCGTCACCGTTAGCATCTGCTGCTTCAGCTTCGCATTCATCACTCCATGATCCGCCGAGAATTACATTTACGATCTGAACGATATCCAGAACATCTGCACTTCCATCACCATTAACGTCACCACTACCAGCGCCTTCACAACCGCTATCTTCAACACAGTCTGCAGTACTAGGATCACCAGCTACAGCACAAACTTCATCTGATGTATTGGAGCATGCTCCACCATCACAGAAAGTAACAGTACCACATACGTCAGAACCTGCATCAAAGCCATACACAGTAAAGTAGCCAAATGTCATAGCTTCTACTTCCCAAGCGCCTTCCCATGGGCCGCCAGCTAGGCAAGCATCACAGGACAGAGCGACAGTGGCAGTAAGATCACGAGTCGATGGATTAATCTCTTCACCCACACGAACCGCTTGGCCACTATTATGCATAACAATACCATCTCTAGAAATAGATAACATTGCATCTCCTTCAGAAGCAAGATTTATAATGGGCTGTTTATCAGCTTTAACAAATCTAGTTGCACTTTGAACCTGAGAGATACCAAATTCCTGACCTCTGGCGAGTTTACGTAACGTAGTTACTTCAGACCTACCACCACAGTCAGTTTCTTCACCTTCATAGCACAAAAGATCACAACCATATTGCTGTGTTTCATCGTCACACCAGCCATCGCCAATCCAGGTATCATAGCAGCAATCGCCATCGCCTGAACAGTCAACTACTGTACCAGCAGGACATTCCTGTTCTGGACAGTCATCAGAAGAAGCTGCACAAGAGCCATCTGGGCAATCAACTAAGCCTTGATCTGCACAGGATCCAGAACAACCTGGGTCAGTGTCCGGACAGTCACCACCATCACAGTCGTAACATGTCAGGTCAGCACCATACTGCTGGTCTTCACAATCCGGGAAGCCATCACCAATCCAGCTTTCGGGCCAGCATTCATTGCCGCCATCACAGTCAAGTATTTGGCCATCGGGGCATGTGCCACATTCACCACAATCATCAGGACAACTGTCACAGTCTTCATTGATATTGCAGCTTCCGTCACCACATTCACCCTCTACATCACCTGGGCAGTTACAACCAGAGCAATCCCAGTTATAGTTGCCTTCAAGGTCTTGGCAGTTTATACCAAACTCATCCCATGCTGTATCACAGCACTCAGATCCGTAAGGTGTGAAATCAAATTCACAGTCTGCACAGGTTTCACTGCCACCATCTGTACCACCATCAGTACCACCACCTTCGCAGTCTCCGCCATCATTATCATAGCAGGTTAGATCACAGCCAAAGGCCTGATCTTCACAATCTTCAAAACCGTCACCAATCCATGATTCTGGACAGCAGTCATCATCAACACAGTCTGATACATAACCAGCATCGCAGTCACCACCATCGGTACCACCACCATCACCAGGACAATTACAACCTGAGCAATCCCAGTAGTAATTGGCTTCAAGTGTAGCACAGTCTAGACCATACTCATCCCATGCTGTATCACAGCACTCTGATCCGTAAGGTGTGAAATCAAATTCACAGTCTGCACAGGTTTCACTGCCACCATCTGTACCACCATCAGTACCACCACCTTCGCAGTCTCCACCATCGTTATCATAGCAGGTCAGATCACAGCCCCATGCCTGATCTTCACAGTCTTCAAAGCCATCACCAATCCAGGACTCTGGACAGCAATCATCATCAGCACAGTCAGGTACGTAGCCATCATCACATTCACCAGGAGCATTACAATCATCCGGGCAACTATCATAGTCTTCATCTCCATTGCAGACACCATCACCACATACTGTTTCAATATCCCAGGATACAGTTACAGCTGGATAGCCAGCATAGTTATCACCAGCAATACAAACGCCTGTGACATCTGGAACCTCTGGTGC